>Ga0070740_10003504_pt1 | contig 16572 bp, 21 predicted proteins | sample Coa_R2_FD_67286 | JGI IMG/M metagenome (GOLD analysis project Ga0070740, IMG submission 67286) | Surface soil microbial communities from Centralia Pennsylvania, which are recovering from an underground coalmine fire - Coalmine... | ecosystem: Environmental > Terrestrial > Soil > Unclassified ... | reverse complement strand
GCATTGCTCGAGCAATACGCACAGTTGCAAGCTGAGCTACTTTCTTTAAATCCTGAAGCGCTACGAGCGCAAGCCAAAAAATTATTGAATGGATTAGGATTTTCTCAGGCACAATTCGATCAACCTGTAGCCAATTTAAGTGTTGGTTGGAAAATGCGTGTAGTTCTTGCAAAATTATTATTACAAGACGCTGATTTTTATCTTTTTGACGAACCTACCAACCATTTGGATCTGATGGCTAAAGAATGGTTTTTAGATTTCATTAAAAATTCTTCAGCTGGTTTTATGTTAGTTTGCCATGAGCGGTATTTTTTAGATGAGCTGTGCACTGATATTTTAGAATTAGAATTTGGTAAGGGCAATTGGTATTCAGGAAATTATTCATCCTATTTGGTGCAAAAAGAGCATAATATCCAATTGCTAGAAGCTGCTTACCTGCAACAACAAAAAGAAATTAAGCGCAAACAAGAAACAATCGAACGATTCAGGGCTAAAGCGAGCAAGGCAAAAATGGCCCAGAGTATGATTAAAGCGCTCGATAAAATTGAGCGTATCACGCTGCCACCATCGCCAAAAAATGTTAATTTTTCATTTCCTCCGGTGCAACAAGCGGGAAGAATTGTACTGACCGTTTCTCATGTTGCGCATACCTTTGATAACAAACAACTATTCAAGCAAGTGTCTTTTGAAATTGAGCGAGGACAAAAAGTTGCATTGATAGCACCTAATGGTGTTGGCAAAACTACCTTATTTAATATCATTACCGGTAAAATTCCTTTACAAAAGGGAACGATTACTTTCGGTTATAATGTGATGCATGCCATTTTTGCACAAGATCAAAATAAAATGCTTAATCTGCAAATGAGTATTATAGACAACATCAAAATGCTGTGCCCAAAAGCCACGGAACAAACAATTCGTACCTTTTTAGGTGCATTTTTATTCAGCAATGATGATGTGCATAAAAAAGTAGGAGTATTAAGTGGTGGTGAAAAAAACAGAGTTGGTATGGTGAGTGTATTGTTGCAAAATGCTAACTTCTTACTGCTTGATGAGCCCACTAACCATTTAGATATTCCGTCTAAAGAAATTTTGCTCAAAGCATTAAAAACATTCACCGGCACGGTGTTATTTGTTTCTCACGATCGAGACTTTGTTAATGATTTAGCTACTCACGTTATAGACTTAAATCGTGAGGGCAGCTTCTGTTACGAAGGAAACTATGATTCCTTTGTTTATCAAAAACGAGCAAGCATGGTTCACAAATCCACTGCTACTGCAACCAGTGACTACGCAACAGAAAGCTCTGAAACCAAAAAACAGCCATTTGAGTTACAAAAAAAGAGCAAGCGGTTAGAAGAAAAGATCAGCAGAATAGAACAACAGATTCAGGGAATCAATATGCAATTTGCTGATCTTGAATATGGAACGGCCGCTTTTTCTGATGCCCAAAAGAAACTGAAAGAGTTGCAACAAGAGTTGCGCCAAACAGAATCTGAATGGGAACAGGTTCAAAAAGAGATTCTCGAAACGTAAACCTTATTTAACGTTTTCAAAAACCTTTTTGATTGATGCTAATGATCCTACCAGTGAACTTGCTTCATACGGAACCAAGATCATCTTATCATCTTTGCCCTTAGTCATTTCTGGCAATGCTTGAATATATTTGAGCGCAATCAAATAGGGCAATGGATCGCCATGCGGAATCGCTCCACGAACCATTTCTATTGCTTTAGCTTCTGCCTCTGCGATCTTCAATCGCGCTAGAGCTTCGCTTTCAGCATTAATAAGTTTTGCTTCTGCCTCACCACGCGCTTTGAGTATTTCAGACTCCTGCACACCCTCTGCCTGCAAAATTGCTGAGCGTTTTGTACCTTCTGCTTCCAGAATAATGGCACGGCGATCACGCTCTGCACGCATCTGTTTTTCCATTGCTTGGCGAATATCTGCAGGTGGCGTTACTTCTTGCAATTCAACTCGATTTACCTTAACGCCCCATTTATCGGTTGCCTCATCCAAAATATGCTGCAGTTTCTCATTAATACGGTCGCGAGAAACTAATGTTTCATCTAAATCCATCGCGCCAAAAATATTGCGCAACGTTGTTTGTGCTAATTTTTCAATTGCTTCTGGCAAATTAGAAACTTCATATACAGCAGCTTTGGGATCAGTAATTTGGTAGTAAATGATCGCATTAATTTCCATTGTGACGTTATCTTTTGTGATCACGCTTTGGCGTGGAAAATCATGAACTGATTCACGCAGATCAAGGCGGGTGATTGTTCTGGTAAAACGATAATACCGGCGACTTTCACCTTCTTTTACGTAACTCCAGGTTACCGCTCGTGGATGTTCTACAAAAGGCATTACAAAACGTAAACCGGGTTCAAGCGTGCGGTCATATTTTCCTAATCGCTCAATGATAATTGCTTCTGCTTGCTTGACCAGGTAAATAGAGCGTATCAAAGCAACAATTAATACGATAAAAAGTATCGTAAAAAAAATGGTTAAACCAATAGGAATAATGTCTAACATCATGATAAATCCTTTCATTTGCTCATATGGTGATTTGATTCAACCACCACAAGATGTGCTCCTTGCACTCGAACTATTTCAACAACAGCACCAGATCTAATATCTTGCGCATGCACTGATTTGGCAGACCATACCTCGCCACCAACTTTAACGGTACCAATGTTATTTTTTGCAATTTCTTTCAATACTATTCCCTTTTTGCCCTGCAATGCATATACATTCGTTTTGGTCGAAATGGTGTGCTCTTTTTTTACCCAAAACCACAGCATTGCAAATGATGCAATTGACCCCGAAAAGAACGCCAACACTTGCGCTAGAGGGTCAGTTACCCAGACACTTAACAAAGCAGCAATTACCCCACCAAAGAAGAATGACAGGAAATAAAATAAACCTGGGCTGCCCATCTCAAGCAATAGGAAAAAGAGCGCAAAAATGAGCCAAATAAATGCCATGGGGAGTCTCTTTTAAATATAAATGTGGTAAACTGATAAGGAATTATATTGTATAAATAGGATATTACCTGTATTATAATCTATTTTTTGGTCTTAGGCAATGAAGACACATCCAATCATTACTATCTGGATTCATGGTACTTATCCACAAGAAATAATCCCTGGCTTGGCAAAACTTACTATTGACCCAATTAACCGATTTTTTTATTGCAAACCTGGGCTACACAGGCTGGTCGATGCAGATAAGAAATTATATACAACTCAGATGCTTAATCATTTGATCAATGCAGATCCTATCCGTTTTTCTTTAGAGCATAGCTATATCTTTGGTTGGTCAGGAAAATTAAGCCCCAAAGAACGTTTGATTGCCGCTCACCAATTGCATGGGCAATTAGTTGCATTACTTAATTCTCATTATCAAGATTCCCACTGCTCTATACGCATTATCACCCACAGCCACGGTGGCAACGTTGCTCTCAATCTTGCCACAATACCACAGACTTCGTTAAACATTGACGAACTAATATTGCTTGCCTGCCCCGTACAAAAAGCAACTGAATCATATATTACAAATCCAATGTTTAAACAGATTTATTCAATTCATTCACATCTTGATATGATACAGATTTTAGATCCACAAGGATTGCCCGAAGTAACCGCGGCATTGAAAAATATTTTTAAAACACATTCATTAAAAAAAGTTGGAGCAACAATCGCACAAATAAAAAAAGCATTACAACAAATCGAACGTCGTTTCTTTTTTTCGCGCCGTCATTTTGCGCCACACAAAAAACTTCTTCAAGTGCATATCTCACTCAATAAACATCGCCTATTGCATGGAGAATTTTTACTGCCTAAATTCATGCGCTCATTGCCAACAATACTCAACCAGGTGGAGCGATGGGAAGAAATAAATAATCTGAAGATCCGTACAAACGATCTTATGCTTGATATCTCCACTGAATAATAGCACACTTTTCCTGATTTTTTATTTTATCGTTTATGAAAGATTATTATGAAACAACACGTTCTTCTTTTCATGTGCTGTTATTTCATGCACCTTCAATTGATCGGTGCAGAGGCTAAAGCAACAGTAGATCCAAAAACCTTGGATGAATTAAGAAAAGCAGTACAAATGAAACCAGTAATGCAAGCCCACATGCCCATCCTGCATGATCTGATTCAAGACAGAATGCCAGTAGCATTGGGCCTTTCAGAAAAAAATGCGGTTATATTTTTGCAGCAGCATAAAAATACGCATCCTCATTATTTCAATTACGTAGCTTGCCATGTACTCGCACATCAAATTCTTGCTCATGATAATGACTATTTATACTCGACCCGTCCGTATGCATTGCAGAATCCTGAAAATGTTTCAATAGACAAAGTCCCAACCTGTACTTATTCCCAACAAGAACTTACAAAGGCAATACAAGAAAACCCAGTCTTGACTGCCCAACTGGTCTTAATACCTTCAAAAATTAAGTACATGAATCCATTATTGCGCAATGATTACGCTTTTGATCTTGATTTTATTAAATTCTGGCATCCAAAATTTTTTTTTGAAACGGCAACGCCTATTCTTTCACGATATCTATTGTCGCAAAAAAAAGGTATTCGAGTTAGTGCATTTACACCGCTCGTTACCAAAAAAGGCAGAGGTTAGTGCCCTCTTGAGCGATTGCTCACTCAAAAGTTGTCAGACACAATGGGATACGGTCATCGCATTGATGTCTGATCTGCACCCCTCTACCATTTATTATTTTAATAGGTACTGAGATCTCAATTCAATAATATTATTAATGTTATTTTCTGAATTGATCGATCAGATCTTAATATATGATGTTTTTAATGGAATAGATTAAAATCAACGGATAGGAGGTGTTATGAATAGATATTTATTCATAATCACCCGTAATTTAGGGACACTGAATTTCTCCATTGCGTCCTTTGTTATTACCACTCACCTATCCATATACAAGGATAGCAAAGCCAATTCTCGTCATGCAATAGATTTGAATAAGATAGACAGCAGAAAACCCCTTATTTATAGGCTTTTTGTTCTCTTTCCCTTAAGATAGTGCTATGCTCTTGGACAATTTAGCTATTTGTTTGAAAGTAAACCTGTCACAACGAAAGGAAGAACCATGCACATCTCAGCCAAATTAGCCTTTTGCCTCCTTTTTTTTAATATTTTCACTCCAATTGTTGCCTCCGAGAGAAAAACAGCTAAATCAACACCATTATTAAAGAAGGTTTTAACCGACAGGATGGTGCTCTTTACACCTATTGCTTTTGAACGGCGATTGAGTATTCCTACTCAGCAAGCTGGAGCTGGTTGTGTATCGGTAAGTCCTACTACTCCAACTCATTTTGACTTACGCGGTACTATTTTGGGTGATGAATTAGCGAATCGATTGAAAAAATGTTCAATTTCACCAGAAACGGTAAAGGCATTCAATTCTTTTATTAATACAGAAAAAAATCAATCATCATTAGAAACTTTTAAATCTAAATTATCGAGTTTTGAAAATGAACAATTGGATGAAATTCTAACTCGCCATGAAATTTTGTTCGAGCAAGAAGTTGATTATGATGCGCTCAGAAATTTTTGCCGACCCACAGCTTTGGTGCGTCGCGCTTCAGCTGCATCTCCTTCTCCCGTTTCAAGCCACTGAACCGATAATCAACTTAACTGTTTTTACTATTGCAGCTGCATCAATGCCGGCCCATGCTAACAATTCTTCTGGTTTTCCCGAACGTGGTAGTTTGGTAACGGCTAAACATTCAATTTTTATGCCTAAATTGCGCAGCTCATAGGCAACAGCTTGGCCCAAACCACCTTCTAAATAATGATCTTCGACGGTAATCACCCGTGATCCAGATGCTTTTGCAATATTAATAATTGTTTTGCTATCAATCGGTTTTATTGAATATAAATCAATTATAGAAACATTGATGCCTTGTTGCTGCAATTGATCGTATGCTTTAAGCGCCTCAAACAGTGTTACTCCCGCACTAATGATGCACACTTTATCTTGTGCACCTTGCCGCACAATTTTGCATCCACCGATGGAGAACTCTTCATAATTTTCATACAAGATTGGCGTTTCCATACGAGTAGTTCTTAAATAACTGATACCATCCATATATCCAGCCATTTGTGCCACTAATGCATGAGTACTAACACCATCACATGGATAAAGTACCACCGATTTTGGCAATGCACGCATCATGGCAATATCTTCAAGCCCCATTTGGGAGGGACCATCTTGACCTATTGAGACACCACAATGGGAACCGACAAGACGCAAATTGGCAGTACTAATTGCAGCCATTCGAATTTGATCATGTGCTCTGCTCATAAAAGCTGAGAATGTCGAAATAAAAGGTATTTTGCCGCGCCTATCAAACCCAACACCCATGCTTACCATATTTTGTTCGGCAATGAAACATTGAAAAAAACGATCAGGAAATTTAGCTTCAAAAATTTCAGCAAAGGTAGAATTTTTTACTTCTGCATCAAGACTCACAATAGTAGGGCACACTCTCCCAATCGCTGCTAACGCTTGTCCATATGCTTTACGCGTTGCTATTGCATCATTTTTTTTATACGTTGAACCAGGCATTTTAGCAACATCACAGATAGTGTTGGGAGCTTTTTCAGAGGGCGGCAACTGAGGCTTCCAATCAAAATTACCGGTGTACTGTGCAGCATGAGGAAAACGCTCTGCCAATTCTTCTAATACGGTATCCAGCTCATCGGGTGGGAATGGTTTGCCATGATAGCCTTCTTTATTTTCAACAAGCTCAACACCATGGCCTTTAAATGTTTTTGCAATAATCATCGTTGGTTTATCAGGCACTGCACGAGCTTTATCGAGAGCTCCCATAATTTGCTGAATATCGTGTCCATCTATAATTAGGCTTTTCCATCCAAAGGCTTCAAATTTATGTGCATATCTTTCTACATGATGGCCATGCATCGTTTCGCTGCTTTGTTCCAAACGATTACAATCTATTATTGCTACCAGATTATTAAGATGATAAAAGGCTGCTATTTCTGCTGCCTCCCAGATTGATCCTTCTGCAACTTCTCCATCTCCGAGTAACACATAGGTATAAAAATTGCGCTTATCTAATTTGGCAGTAAGTGCCATACCAGCACCAATTGAAAGACCTATTCCTAGTGCACCGGTAGCAGCTTCAGTATATTTAAATCTTCTGGTTGGATGACCTTCTAATGGTGAATTGATCTGACGGTAGGTCATTAACTCATCATAAGAAACAAGTCCCAATTCTTGCCATACACCATATAACAACGGTGCAGCATGTCCTTTTGATAAAATAAAACGATCATTATTTGGATTATCAAAATTTTGAGGATCAAAATGCATGCCATAAAAAAAAAGCGTAGCAACTAAATCAGCCCCCGATAAGCATGAGGTTGGATGCCCCGATCCCGCTTTGGTGGTCATCGCTATTGATTCTTGCCGTAGATTATAAGCCTTATGTTCAATAAAAGCTTTTAATGCTGCTTTTTCGCTCATGCACATACACCTCAATTGTTTGATTTAATAAGATTATTATTTATGTTTTTTTTGATGACCAGGTTGTACTTTATCTTTACGACGCCAACAATCTTTATGGGCATAGGGAATGATACGAGAAATATGCAATGAGCCCTCTGAAAGATGCTTTTGCGTTGAACGCATTAGTTTTTCCCAATATTCCCGAATGCGACCTGCATTTTTGAATTTCATACTATCACTCCCCTTAGTAATATTAAAACCAGCCTCATGATAATTAAATAGAACTTCTGCACACAAGGGTTTTATGTTTTGACAATTTAATTATTGTACCCCATGCTTATTGGTAAAGGGACATCCTCAAAAGTACAAACCAAAATGAATATAAAAGATAAATTACCACGTATTAAACAGTGGCTTTTGCGGTTCGTGCAACTGCAATTGTTTTTAACGATTATTTCACTGCCCATCATGCTCGTGTGGGGATTGCCTATTTCGATATTATCTCCTATTGGCAATCTAATCTTTGGGCCAGTTCTGACCGTTTTTCTTTTTTTGTGTTCTCTTATCTTTTTTTGCGAATTACTGCACATCCCTAATACTCTTTTTATCTATGCACTAGAAAAAGTTACTGACTGGTGGCTCACTATTATGATTGCTGATCCACAAACATGGTTGATTGGATTTGTAAAACCAGCTTGGTGGTTTTTGATCAGCATACCCATCATTGCATTTATTATTATCTTGCACAAAAAAACGGCAGGTTTATACACAAACATTGCATGTTTATCAATACTTTCAGTCGTTATTATTGTTTATTTAAAATCTGCAGCTTTACCAAAAAAGCCAATTATAGAGATTCCTTGCAATAATGGCGCATTAATGATGCTCACCGTCGGCAGTGAACATGTTGTTATTGATCCCGGTTTTTTAGGACAGCGAATTTCAGCACCGTCATGGGCACAATACACCTTGATGCCATTTATTATAAAAGCCACTGGCGCTACCACTATAGATCATCTTATTTTAATGCAGCCAAGCATAATGCTTTTCCAAGCAATCGAAAGGCTTGCTACAAAAATGAACATAAAAAATATTTATTTGGTCTGCTGGCAAGAGCAAGCGCCACCATCGTTTATGCGTAATTATTTTGCGATGAAAAGAACCATTGATAAATTAGGAATCAAATTGATACGCATTGCTCATAACCACACTATTATTCTTGATAATCTGCAAACAATTGCGATCACCAAACTTCCTGATCTGATAAAAACAGCGGATATAACATATCCTGCATTAAGTATTAGTACTCAGATTGACAATAAAGAATTTACCCTCTATTCTGCAAAGTATGCTAAGAAACTAAAGGCTCATCTAGCGGAAAAACAGCAGTTAGCAACTATTTAATAACTTACGAGTGGAAGATGGCGACCAATAACGTTCTCTTTGTCATAGCTAGTGTTGATTATCAACCTATTGAATATGCGGTTCCTAAAAAATTATTAGAACAAGCAGGTTACACCGTAACAACAGCAAGTGATCAGCGCGGAACTGCCACTGCAAAAGATGGATCAACAACACAAGTTGATTTATTAGTAAGTGAAGCAAATGTTGCAGATTATGATGGCATAGTCTTTATTGGTGGACCTGGCGCATTAGATCATTTAGATAATGAAGCAAGTCATAAATTATTAACTGCAGCAGTACAAGCTCATAAGCCAATCGGCGCCATTTGTGTTTCTACGCGCATTCTTGCCCATGCAGGCATTTTAAAAGGAAAACGAGCCACCGGCTGGAATGGCGATAATGCATTAGCAAATATCTATAAAGATCTCGATATTCAATATTCACCTAATGAAGTTGTAGTAGATGAAGATATCGTTACTGCAACGGGCCCCTCTGTAGCCCGCGAATTTGGTGAACAGATCATAGCGTTGATGCAAGAATAATATACGACCTTCCAGGTTTGCAAACCTGGAAATATTAGATCCCTTTGTATATTAAATGTGATCTTCTGAATCTCCCCTGTTTTTTAATATAAAAAAGCCTCAAAAAAGGGCTAAACCATTGCTTTTTCCCGTCCTGCACTGCTACTTTAAAATTATCATATAGAATTTATTAGATATATTTTAAATATATATTTGTGGCGGGTATAGGGATGAAGGCAAAAGTTATTACCATGTTGTTTCTTATTGTAGGGGGAATAGTTGGATTAAGTTCAATCCAATATTTGAAAGCCAAGAACCAATCTACGGCTATGCAATCCCATTCCAAACATTCCACAAAACAAGGCCCTTCACCTTATTTAACGCATCGGCAAGCTTTGCATGGAATTAAACATAAATATTTTTATTCTCAATATCCTAAAACACCTGCACCAATCATGGTCCCAGAAGATTTAGTAGAACAACAGCGCCCAACGCATAGTATCCATGGACCTCATTATATGGCACGCCATCAAGCTCAACAAATGGTAGGCCATCCAGTACGCGTACATCATGGTATGTATGCACAACATTGGAATCGTAAACATTTTAATCAATCCTTTCACCATCATGTGCCCGGCTTTTGGCCGACATTTTTTTATTTAGATTCATGGCTTTATAGTCCCTATTGGCCCTATGGATGGAATGGATATGTTTCATTTGCAAATAACACGCCTGAGTTAGTTCAAATTTATTATGGCACCAAAATGATGGCCACCTTAGAACCGGGGCAAAATATATTTTTAGTTGAGCCACAAGAACCATTTACTGCAGTAACTGAAGATGGTGAAAGCGTAACATCTGAATCAAATGCACCCTTCATTCTCATTTCGCAGGAACAAGGATATCTGACTATAGATGAGTACGGCTATAACTATTATTGGTAAGAATTGTTGAATGTATTAATTAAAAAAGAGGAAGAGTAGGAGTTAATCATGAATAAAAAAACTTTATTGATTGTTGGTTTAATGATTGGTTGCATTGGAAGCTCAGCACAAGCATGGTGGGGACATGGTTGGGGTTATGGCTATGGCCCAGGTTGGGGATGGGGCGGTTATCCTTATGGATATGGCTATGGGCCTGAAGCAGCCGCAGTTTACGGAGCAACCGGAATAATTGGTGGTGCAATTGCAGGACATCAAGAAAGAAAAATCGCAGAAGCACATGCAGCCGCAGCGGAAGCACGCGCCCATGAAGCAGAAGTAAAAGCTGGTAAATATGCACCAGAAGAAAAATCTGAAGAAACTGAAGAGCCTGAATATAATCACAGACGTTCAAGATATGATTACTAATTGCTGCAAATAAGGAGAAGTAATCATGAATAAAAAATGGCTCATCGCGTTATTACTCCTCACCGGTGGTGCTTCATCAAAGCTTGATGCTTGGTGGGGCGGCTGGGGATGGGGATGGCCCGGTTGGGGATATGGTTGGGGTTGGCCAGGTTGGGGATGGGGTGGTGCTCCACTTTATTCAGGCCGCACCATAGATGCTATGGACCGCGCTCGCGCTGCAGAAATTCGAGCAGCACGCGCTGAAGGTCGCTTACAAGCATTAAGAGAAATGCAACAAAAAGCAAAAGAACCTAAGAACAAATAGAGGAATAATATGTATAAAAAATTAATGATAGCAATCATGTTATTGATTGGTGGCTTGTGCATCATGAACATGCATGCATATGAAGGCCATCACCATGATTATCCGTACGGTAATGAATGGACAGGGTATGAAAGACATCCACATTGGCATCATTGGCATTATCGTCATCATGGCCCTTATGCACCTAATTACCCATATGCAGAACATCCACATTGGGAAGCTTGGCGTGAACGTCATTTTGGCTACGAGCCAGCGTATTCTGAGCCATATGGCCATCATCATATGTACCGTCATTACGAAGATTAGTAAATAAAAGTATTAATAAAAAAGGAAAGTAATTATGAATAAAAAACTATTAATGGTTGCACTACTCTTATTAGGAGGTATTGCAACTAAAGTGGATGCTTTCTTCGGGTGGTATCCATTGCATCCATATTATTATGACAATCCATATAGATATCCGTACGGTTATCCATATCGTCCGTATTATTATAGCCATCATTTGCACAGACATCAGCTTGAAGCAGATTTAAATCGAGAAACTGAGAGAGCTAACCGAGCAGAACATCAATTGCAAAAAATGAAGCAAGCTCCCAAAAAAAATAAATAAAAAGGAATACGTATGAATAAGAAGTTATTAATTGTCGCACTATTATTGTTGGGCAGCGTCGCTTCAAAGATGGATGCCTTTTTTGGTCGTCCATGGGGATGGCGCGGCTATTACGGTTATCCAGGTTGGAGATGGGGCGGATACTATCCATATTGGAGACGTCCATACTGGGGAGGAAACCCGTACTGGAGACGCCCATACTATGTCCAAAACAAGATACAGTCGCAACAACAATTAGCTGAGCAAAAGAAAATAGTAACGTAACTAAGTTATGCTGTTCTGGTGCATGCCGACGTTTAATAAACACGGCACGTACCGGAACAGTAAATTATTTTATAAAGGATAAAGAATGAAACTCAAATTAATGGCACTTGCAGCAGCTACAATAGTACTTGTTGGTGTAAGTAGCAAATTATATTGTCCAGGTCATATAGGCGGTGGCATGGGCGGCGGTCATGTGGGAGGAATGGGCGGAGGCTTTCATGGCGCAGCAATGCATAGTGGCGCTATGGGGCATGCTGGCTTTGCACATGCGGGAGCGGTCGGTCATGCAGGCTTTGCAGGAGGGCATGCAGTAGGTCATCCAGGTTTTGAACATGGCGGTGCATGGCATCATGATGGTGGATGGCGTGGTGGACATGGATTCCATGACGGTCATAGAGAATTTCGTAATGGTAGTTGGGGTTGGTGGATAGGTGGTATATGGTATCCATGTGATGATCCATTGGATCCTTATTGCGTTGACCCATATGGTTGGTGGTTCTAAATAACTTTTATAAGGAATTAGATAATGAAGAACAATAAATTAGTAATGCTTGTATTAGCATTCCTCATTCTTGGTGGTGTGGCAAATTCTCTTGAATGCCGTGGTTTTCATGGCGGTGCTCGAGCTGGAAGAGCAAGGGTTGGTCATGCTGGAACAAGAAGAGTAGCACGTCCTGGAAATCGTGGACACAATTTCAACCGCGGTCGTAATTGGCATCATGGTCGTGGTTGGGGATATCGTGGCGGATGGCGTAATGGCGTGTACCGTCAATATTATAATGGCCGTTGGGGATATTGGCGTGGTGGCGTATTCGTCCCGTGTTTAAATCCTTTTAATCCATATTGCGCCGGCTTACCTCTTTAATTGAAAAGAAAATCCGGTGGATCAAAATAATCTGCCGGATTTCTTTAAAGAAAAAAAATGAACAGAAAATACATATTATTAATCTTAGTTATAATCTCTGTTATTGAGGCTCCATTAATGCGAGCAGATTATAAAGAGCCGAGGAGCCAACATCGTCACTGCTTTAGATGCGGCAAAGATGGTCACAAAGAAGGTCGCAATAAATGGCGGCAAACAGGCCACTGGAGACATCCAAGATGGTATGATCCTGGATTTGGTTGGAGAGGACGTTATGGATTTAGAAGTGGTTATAAATATGGCTGCGATCCAGAAAATCCATGGTGCGAGTATCACACCATTGCAGAAACTAAAGAGGCACTCGCTGCAACAACGGCTACCGCACATGCAAACGAAGAATTCGAAGCAGAAAAAGCTTTAGAAGAAACTTCACCAATTGCAAAACAAGAAGAACAATAAATTATTTATTATTATGTTTGACTAACACCGCGCGTGCAGGAGCTGCTTCAAGACCTTCAACTAATAAAGGTAAACACCATAAAAAATAAGTACCCGGCTGCACATGTTGCAAACGTAAACCTTCAATAATTGGAATACCATTCTGCATTAATATCTTGTGTGTTTCATGATTAGGCTGATTTCGTTCAATGCCCAAATAATCGATCCCAACTGCCTTAACTGAATGTTCTACTAAATATTGTGCCGCAGAGGCGGTTAAATAAATAAATGATGAATCGAATGGTTGATTTACTGCCGTTTGGCTATTGGAAGTTTTAAATAAAATAATCCTATTTTCTTTGATTACATCATAATAAGCTAAGTCACCTTCGCTGATATATTCTGAAACTTGAGTCAAATCAAGAACATGACATTCGCCAATCAATAAGCCGAGGGGAAATTTTTCAATTGTTTCGCCATCTGGTAAAAAATGAGCAGGAGCATCAATATGGGTACCAGAATGAGAACCTAAAGTAATAGTTGATTCGCAAAAATTATCTTTTTCGAAGGTGTTAGAATACGAAAATGAAACTACTTTTTTATCTTTATAAGCAGTCATTTGCGGCGTTATTGGCCAACTAATATCAATAATTTCCATACTCAACCTTTTGGTACACAGCTATAAATAATGTTCTATTTTTCTCAGTATAATGCTCTATCTGATATGCGCAATCAATGCCGCTCTATTTTTTCAGTTTATTTCTCATTTACTTTATGCACGGCGTGTCCACCAAATGCATGACGTAATAATGCAACTACTTTGGTAGCATAGTCACCGCCGGTTTTATGCGATTGTTGCCGTATCGCAAGCGCATCTTCAATCAATTTGACGGGGATATTATTTTTATGTGCTTCTTCTACGGTCCATTTACCCATACCCGTTGCATCAACCACACCAGAAACATCGTGCAATTTTTGATCACGTTTGAAAATATCGTGTGATAATTCTAGAAGCCATGAACGTATAACCGCTCCATGCATCCAGATACTCGTAATTTCTTGCAGATCTAGATCCTGGTCTTTAAATGTTCCTTCTTTGATTAATTGAAACCCTTCAGCGTATGCTTGCATCAGAGCATATTCAATACCATTATGCACCATTTTCACATAATGGCCGGCACCAGATGGACCAACATAGCCAACGCCTTCAGGAGCAGCAATTGCTTGTAACAATGGATATACTTGCAAATATGCTTTTTCATCACCACCAACCATAAGCGAGAAACCTTCTTCTTGTCCTCGCAATCCGCCAGAAGTGCCACAATCTAAAAAATGAATATTAAAATCTGCCAGTTGTTTTGCTCTGCGCAAAGAATCGTTATAGTGACTGTTGCCACCATCAATAAGCACATCACCAGATTTCAAATGAGGTAACAATTCTTGAATGATTGAATCTACCAATGGACCTGCAGGAACCATAAGCCAGATAACGCGCGTATGTTGTGCAACTGCGATAGGATTGTCAACTACAGTTGCGCCAAGTTTTTCCACTTCGAAACGCATTGGCTCAATAGGATCATAGCCAATAACGGTAAATCCTCCTTTTATAACCCGATACGCAATCGCATGGCCCATACGCCCTAATCCAATAACACCTAGATTCATGATAACCACCTCATCCCATGTTTTTTTGCAAATTGTTCTGCTTGTACCGGACCTGTCGAACCTTTTTTGTAAGGATAAACTGGCAAATGTTGTTCTTTAATGGTATCAATAGCTTTCCATGCTGATTCAATCTCATCAAAACGAACTGAAATTGATTGTTCACCGCGCATAATTTCCTCAAATATAACTTCATGTGCTTGTGGCGTAGCAGTACCAAAGATGCAACTATGGCAAAATTCCATTTTTATTGGGGTTACATCATTACCTAATCCAGGCTTTTTAATATTAAGTCCCAATGAGAAAATCGCTTCTGGGAAAACTTGAATGGTCAGATAATTAGATTCACTCGGGCAATTTTTAGCAAGCAAACAATCTACCTGTTTAAATTTAATATGTATTACTGTTTCTTTTTTATCTAAACATTTTCCTGTTTTCAAATAAAAAGGTACGCCATTCCAACGAGGATTCTTAATCTTCAGATGCACTAATGCAAAAGTCTCTGTTGTTGAATTTGGCTTTACCTGCTTTTCTTGTTTATATCCTTCATATTGGCCAAGTATTGCATCAACGATTTCAACTTTTTCAAGTACTTTGGCACGCTCCTGTCTAATATAATCACCGGTGAGCATTGGTGGTGACTCCATACCGATGAGAGCTACCAATTCAAGCATATGATTTTGCACCACATCACTGAGCGCGCCATAAGCGTCATAATAAGCACCTCGATTTTCAATGCTTACTTTCTCACTTAAAATAATTTGAACATTATCAATGTAGCGACTATTCCATAATGGCTCAAAAACTAAATTGGTAAAACGTATTAAAGCAATATTATCTACAAGTTCTTTTGTCAGATAATGATCAACACGATAAATTTGCGTCTCATCGAAATGTTCCTTAATACATGTATTAATCTCATGAGCGCTATCTAAATCATGACCAAATGGTTTTTCATATACGATGCGGTGCCATATTTTATCCTGTTTTGTTTTTCTACTCGCAAGGCCGGATTGAGCAAGATATTGGGTAATTGTGCAATAAAATTGAGATGCTGCAGCAAGATAAAAGATTCTGTTGCCAGGTAGACTATGTTTTTTTTCCAAAGAACTGATATAGGTATTGAGCGCTGCAAAATCATCTTCTTTTAAAAAATTAAGTTTATGAAAATAAGTACGCTCAATGAGATAATTAATCTTTTGTTCATCGCACTGAGGAATATACTCCTGGGCATGCTCCCAAAGCATTTGAGAATTTGTATCATCATTTGAAGCACCTACAATGATAAACTTTTCAATGCGCTGCTTTATAAGCAACTGATATACCGCAGGAAACAGTTTACGTTTTGCTAAGTCACCAGATGCACCAAAAATAATGAACGTACAATCACTCATTGGCTAAAATCTTTCGTGTCTCTTGTTTGTAACTTTCCACATTCGGCTGATCAAATGGGTTAACATTAAGCAAAAAACCTAAATACATCATTTCTATCATTTTAGCTTGTAAAAGCTGACCAATATAGAATGGACTTTTTTCTTGCAAAGTCCAGGTCACAAATGGTCTTCTGCCATGCATATACGCAATTTGGGTTCCTTGAATAATTGCATGCATTACATCAGCCAATGATCGCTTTTGAATA
>Ga0070740_10003503_pt1 | contig 16574 bp, 14 predicted proteins | sample Coa_R2_FD_67286 | JGI IMG/M metagenome (GOLD analysis project Ga0070740, IMG submission 67286) | Surface soil microbial communities from Centralia Pennsylvania, which are recovering from an underground coalmine fire - Coalmine... | ecosystem: Environmental > Terrestrial > Soil > Unclassified ... | reverse complement strand
TTCGCCGCGTTCGCAGATGCTGAAGTACCACATCCAGACGTCGGGCCGCTCGCTGCACGCGCAGGAAATCCAGTTCAACGACATCCGCACCACGCTGCAGGCGTTGTACGCGCTGTTCGACAACTGCAATTCGCTGCACACCAACGCCTACGACGAGGCGATCACCACGCCGACCGAGGAAAGCGTGCGCCGCGCGGTGGCGATCCAGTTGATCATCAACCGCGAGCTCGGCCTGAACTTCAACGAGAACCCGTGGCAGGGCAGCTTCGTGGTCGAGCAGTTGACCGACCTGGTCGAAGAGGCCGTGTACAAGGAATTCGAGGCCATCAGCGAGCGCGGCGGCGTGCTGGGCGCGATGGACACCATGTACCAGCGCGGCAAGATCCAGGAAGAGTCGCTCTACTACGAGCACAAGAAGCACGATGGCTCGCTGCCGCTGATCGGCGTCAACACCTACCTGCCCAAGGAGCACGCCGGCGAAGTCGCGACCACGATCGAGCTGATCCGCTCGACCGAAGAAGAGAAGGGTCAGCAGATCGCCAACGTGCAGGCTTTCAAGGCCGCGCGCAATCCGTTCGCGCCGTCAGGGGAAACCCAGCACGACCACGGCACCGATTCCGCCGACGAACCCGTGCCGCAGGTGCACGACGGCCACGGCCTGGCCTACCTGCAGAACACCGCGCGCGACCGTAAGAACGTCTTCGCCGCGCTGATGGAAGCGGTGAAAACCCACTCGCTGGGGCAGATCAGCCACGCGCTGTACGACGTGGGCGGCGAATACCGGCGCAACATGTAATCCATGTCGCGCCTCGTCGAGCAGGTCAAGCAAGCCATGGCCGCGTTCTCAGTCTGCAAAACGCCGCCGGCGCTCATTGGTGGGCTGGCGCTGGCCGCTCACCGGGTAGTGCGCGCCACGCGCGACGTGGACTTCCTTGCCGACAGAGCCGATGCGGATCGCCTGCACGAATCACTGCTGGCTTTAGGCTACCAGTGCATCCATCGTAGCGAGGATGCGGCCAACTACGTTCGTGATGACGAAGGGCTCGACTTGCTGTACGCCCACCGTCCTGCGTCACTACGCCTGCTGTCTGAAGCACAGGAGCGCGAAACACCCATGGGTCGGCTGCGAGTGATCAGTGCCGAAGGGCTGATCGGCTTCAAGCTGCAAGCACTCGTCAATGATCCCGCACGGGGACGCGATCTGGATGATATCCGCGCCTTGTTGCGCGCCCGGCACGATGCTCTCAATATGCGCGAGGTGCGCGACTACTTCATCCTTTTCGATCGAACGGAATTGCTCGATGAGTTACTCGCCGAAATCGAAAGGGGCTAAGCCCCCGGCCGGAATTCTGGCCGGCGCGGACTTCCCTGCGGACCGCACGTGGGAACAAGGCGACTTCTCGAACTGGGTCGAGCTGATGGAAGCGGTCGAGGCGCTGTGTCCGGTGTGGCCGGAGCGCGCCGCGATCAGGGAAGAAGGCGCGGTGTACAAGCTCTGACGCAGCGCATTTCGCACCCCTCAAGCCGACAGCCCCACGTCTCCTTCCAGCACGGTCTGTTGCATCCGGGGTTTTTCGCCCGCGCGCCACAGCGGCGTTTCGAAGCGCACGCGGTAGCGCAGCGGCCCGCCGTCCTCGCGATCACTGCGCAGGATCGGCGGCGGGATGCACACGAAGTCGGTCGTCATCTTCTCCGCGTCCACGCGGACGGTGGCGTAGCCGTGCCCGCCCATGTCCACGAAATCCAGGTGCGGTGCGACGTCCGGATTGCTTGCCGCACGTGCTTTCGCCAGGTCGCCGCTGTGCGCGTATTCCAGCGCGGAGCGCACGCCGTGGTTCAACAGCAGGTTCATGGTGGGCTCGGGCGGCGCGCCGTCGCGGTCGGCCATGAACAGCGGCCGGAACGGATCGTCCTTGCTTCCTTGCTCGGAGGCTTCCTGCATGCCGAGCGACGAGATGGACCCGCCGACGAAGGTGAGGCCCACCGGTTCAAACTTCGCGGGCGGCAATGCCTTCGCGGCGTATCCCGCCCAGAAGCTGTGGCGATCGCCGGACACGATGGCGAATCCGGTGACGCCGGCATCGCGCACGGCGTCGAAGATCTCGCCGCGCTCGTGGTAGATACTGCCCCAGTCGCCATTGGGCAGGACGGCGTAGCCGTCGGTCCATTTGCCCATCTTGGCGGGCATGTTCTGCGGATCCACGCGCCAGTCGGGCGTGCCCAGCGAATTGCCCCAGATCTTCCAGGTCGCGTCTGCGGTGCGCAGGCGCTCGAGGAACCACGCCTTCTGCTTCGCGCCCAGCATCGATTGCGCGGGCTCTTTGGCGCGGTAATTGGCGATGGATTTGGCGCCGAACACGAGCTTCGCCGGCGGATGGCCGTCGGCGAAGTCGCGGCCGCTGTCGATCTGCATCGCCAGCGCTTCCGGATAGAAGGGGAACGACACGCCTTCGAACAGCGGCTTGAGCTCATCGCGATTCGAAGGATCCGGCCCGCGGAAACTGTGCTGGTCGGTAAGGATCAAATCGATGTGCCGTCCCCAGCGCAAGCTTCGATAACCGATCAGGCTGTCGATCGCGGCGAGGTTGTTGGGTTCCTGTCCCAGGCCGTTGTCGTCGAAGTCTTTCACAGGCGCATCCACCACGTGCGGCGCCTCGAAGGCCTCGAGGTTTGCTTGCGGCGGAACGCGCGCCGGCTGGAATTCGAACCAGGCCTGGTTGGCCGCGACCTTCAGCGTCTGCGCCCAGACCAAACCCTCGCCGAATTCCTGGATCGATTGCCAGCCCTGCCACGAGAACTCGTGGTTGTCCCACATCGCCACGAACGGGAAACGCGCGCGCGCGTCCTGCAGGTCCGGGTCCTGCAGGTAGGCGTGATAGAGCTCGCGGTAATCGTCCAGCGACTGCGGGACGCGGAAGCGGTTCTTCGCGACGGCCTTGCCGCCCGTCGGGAATTTCACCGGGAACGTTACGATGCGGTTGTAGCGGTGCCCGTCCTTGACCTGGTCCGGGTACTGCACGACTTCGTAGATGAAATCGCCCAGGTGCAGCACGAAGCCCAGCCGGTCCTCCGGCGCGGCGCGTTCGTCCTCGAAGATCATCCGGCGCCAGGCGTTCATCGTGCCCTCGCAGATGTCCTGGCAACTGACGAACGCGAAGCGCGCCGGGCGCGGGTCGTCGCGCCCCGGCGCCGTCAGCGTGCGGCCGATCCGGCTGCCGTTGCCGTCGGCGTCGACGAAGCGGTACCAGTATTCGCTGGCGGGTTTCAGGCCGGCCACGAGCACGCGGCTGGTCCAGTCGGACCCGCCAAGGATGCGCGTATTCGTCGTCGCGACCACGCGCGTGAATGCGGGATCCTCCGCCACTTCGACCAACAAAGTGGCTTGCTTGCGCCCATCCGCGTAGGGGCGCCGCGTCCACAGCAGCACGCTGTTTTCGTCAGGGTCGCCCGATGCGACGCCCTGAGGATAGAGATCGCGCCGTTCGCGCCAGCCGCTCGAAGATTCGCGGATCGGCGTACAGCCAACCGCCAGAGCCGCACCCAGCGAGGCGGCGAGTTTCAGGAATTTGCGGCGATCGAGGTCCGGCATGTCGTTCCCCATGGCGCAGCGCGCGTGTGCGCTCGCCGCCACGCTAATGCGCGACAGGCACGCGCGAGCGTGCCGGAAGTGGGAGGACTTCCGGGCCATGAGGGTGAGGGATTCGGATCGTTTCGGTGGCCGCGATCGGCCGGGGGTCGACGTTCCGGTTAAATCGGCGATGGAGTAGGATCGCGGACATTGCGCAGGGGGCGCCAATGGAAATCATGCGCGACCGAAGGAACGTCGCCGCAGCGCTCAATCTTTTGCTCGTCATTCCGGGGCTGCCCGCGCTTTTTGCGGGCAGAACCCGGAATCCAGGCAATCAGGGCGGCAGACCACACGAACGCGACGGAGGGGGTGAGCATGAAATCAATCGTGGCTTTTGTCCTCTCCTTCGTGGCTTGCGCCTGCTCCGCGGCCGCCAACGCAGAACCTGTCGCGAGCGCAAAGGCAACCACGCCCGCACCTTCACCCGCCTTCAAAATCATCGCCACCGATTCCGGCTTCGAAGCACCGCCACGCTGTCGGCCGGGCTTCGGCACATCGTCTTCGAGAACCATGGCTCGCAGATCCACGAAGCCATGCTGGTGAAACTGCCCGATGGCATGACCCCGGCCGCGTACGTGGACCAGGTCAGGCAGGGACAGCTCTTTCCGCAGGGTGCGCTCGACTATTCCGGGGCAGGGCTGACCTCGCCCGGCGAATCAGTGGAAATCTGGACGCGGGTGGATCCGGGGCGCTACATCCTGATCTGCTGGAACGGCAACCACGCGGAGACGGTTCCCGTGCATGCCTTCACCGTGCGCGCCGATGATTCACCTGACGACATCCCGCCGAAGGAAGATGCGGTCCTGAAGCTGGTGGATTTCCGTTTCGAACTCCAGGGCGCCTTGAAGAGCGGCACGCGCGTGATACGCGTGGAGACGCCCGGTCCCTCGATGCACGAAGTCGATATCTTTCGCCTGCGCGGCGACTACACCGGCGCGGACGTCAACAACTGGCGCAAGCACGACGATGAGGGAATGCCGACAAACATCGCCGACGCGATGGGTGGGTTGCTCGACAGTCACGACATCCGCCGCGTGAGCTGGCTGCGCCGCGACTTCCGGCCCGGCCGGTATCTCTTGCATTGCGAGATGCCGATGGACCAGGCCGAGGCCGGCAAGCTCGAAGTCACCCACGCGGATGCCGGGATGATGCGCGAGTTCGTGGTTGCCCAATGATAAGAGAGATGCTCTCCGCGGCGCAGGATTGTATTCTTACTCTGCTTACCATCGGTCTGTGAGCGAGAGCGTAAGAGCGTCTTGAATATTACCGTTTCGTGTAACAGCGCCGATCTATCGATCGTACTGTGGCATAAAATGTGCGAGCTTGCTCACACGCGATAATGAACTGAAGGATCAGATGAATGCATCGGTCACGGCCTCAATCCACCACTTCGCCGGAGCTAAGACTACCTCAAGCTCTTGCGGATCAATTGATTCAAGCCGCGCGCAGTTCTGACTCAATTTCGGGATTGACACACAATTTCTATCGCTACCCGGCACGATTTTCACCGGCACTGGTGCGCGCGGCCATTCGTGCTTTCACTGAACCCGGTGATCTGGTGCTGGATCCCTTTGTTGGTGGGGGCACGACGCTGGTGGAAGCTCTTGCCGGCGGACGACACGGGATTGGCACCGACATTAGTGCCCTTGCTACGTTTGTCAGTGATGTAAAGACGACCATTTACACGGAATCAGAATTGCGAAAGTTACGTCGATGGGCTGATAGGGTGATTCAATCCATCGATATGAGCGCTAGCGCTGATGTACATGAAATGTACGAGGATGCAGGGTATCTTCGGCACCTCAATGGTGCGAAGACATGGCGCTTGCGTAACGCTACTGCGCAGGCGCTAACTTGCGCAAAGCGACTAAAAGATGTGCGACTAGAGAAGTTCGCCCGTTGCGCAGTCCTTCGCACAGCACAATGGGCACTCGACGGCCGAAAAGTACTCCCGTCGATCTCAAGCTTCAGGATGAAGTTGCGAGAACATGCAGAGGAGATGATCAACGGCTCCGAGGAGCTCGCCCGCGTGGCGCACGAACGTAAGGGGGCAATGATTCACTGCCTGCAGCGCGCAACTCAAGGCTTGGAACTCGAGTCGGTGTTTCAGAACGGGCGTAGGCCTCGGCTGGTCATCACGTCACCGCCGTACCCGGGCGTTCATGTGCTTTACCATCGTTGGCAAATTCATGGTGGCAAGGAGACGCCGGCGCCGTTTTGGATCGCGAACCGGCTAGACGGGGATGGAGCTGCCTACTACACGATGGGTGATCGAAAGACGCATGCACATTCCACATATTTCGTGATGCTTCGTTCTGCACTGGATTCCATTGCCGCCGTGTGCGATCGCAATACGACTCTCGTGCAAGTCGTTGCATTCTCGAATCCGGATTGGCAGCTGCCTAGGTATTTGTCTGTGGCTGATGACGCAGGCTTTCAGGAGCACTTTCTTTCGATGAGCAACGACTCTAAGTCACCAGAGCGGTTGTGGCGCACGGTACCAAATCGGAAGTGGTACGCTCATCAGAAAGGCCATACAACTGGTAGTCAGGAAGCCGTGCTATTCCATAAACTCAAGTCATAGGGCGCCCGCAACATCGGTGATCTCTTCATTCGCAGCCAGTGCAGCCTCGATCTCATCGAAATCTAAGTTTTCGTCAGTGAGGTCACCCAAGGCCTGAATCATTGGCAGTAGCACTGGCGCGAGCGCGCGCGTCATGTTTTTCACTTGGCTACGAAGGTCAGTTCCCGTGTCCGTATTGCCGTTTGGCTCGTCCTGGTCGTCTTCCTCGCGTTTTTGGTGCTTATCGTAGATTAGCGCCAACCCTACGAGCACCGCACCAATTTCGAACTGCTTCTTAGCTAACTTGGGATTGAGCTTCGTGGCTTTAAGTTCGGTCAGCAGTGCGACATTGTCATCATTCATGTAGAACGTGTACGTCATTTCATCCGGATTGTCTTCGTCTGGTTCCGCAATCAGGTCAAGACAGTCACGGACATCTGAGAAGTGCTCCGCCCATTTTGGCTCTTTGCGCTCGAAGTGAAGGCACTGCGGAAGTGCCAGCCCACCCGTGTCTTTCGAACTGCCAGGAGGAGTGCCTGGCGGTTTATGTGGAACTGACGGTGCATTGGGCTTCTTCGGCTGAGCTGCTGCGACTTTGAGTTGCAGTCGGCTGACGAAGCGTCGTTGCGTTACGTCATCTTCGACGACTACCTCGTAATCGATGAGGTCGCCGGCCTTCGCTTCGGTAGGTAGATCGAAGGAGATTGTTGCTCGTCCTTGGACCAAGTTTGGTCCGTTGAACGTCAACACCGGGTCGGCTTGATCATCGTGCATTCGCTTGAAGGCAAATTTGCCTTTGTCGTATTTGCGCGTGAAGTAGTCGTCAATAGCATCGGTTGTGAAGATTACGCGGCATTTTTGTCCAAGATGAGCCGCCCGACGCAAGGGGGCATCTGCGTCTTTGCCCGCGAAGTGGAAAAAGGTCGGGTGAGCGTGTAGTTGCGGCGGGTTTGGTGCGGGTTTGACGTCTTGGGGTCTAAAGGGATTGGATAGACGCTCGCCTCTACCGAACAATTTGGCCAGTGCAGGTGAACTTTTCAGAACCTTCTGCAGCACTTGCTCGAGCGGCTTGTCATTGCCAAGCTTTTCTTCAAGGTCTTCCTGCGCCCGCCGACTTCGAAGTGCGCGCAAACCGGGGTGATCGGCAAGCGCCTCCATGAGGCTGGACTCCAACTCCAAGAACAATGGTGACTCTTCAGCGACGCGATCGCGGCTGCTCATGAACAAGTCGTCGCGTTCGTTTGCATCGAGCGTCGAGCAATCTAAAACGACCAGCAAATCCTTTTGCAATCTGGCCAGACCGACAGCTTTGCGAGCGAAAATTGTGTCCTTGATTTCGGCGTGAGCCTGCCCGTTGACCGTTAGGATCACTCCTTCGTTCCGCCGGTAGGTATTTCCCTTACCGCCCTTGAAGGCGAAAACACGAGCTACCAATTGTTTGCCACGGACAGTGATGAGCATCTCGGCGGGTGGCGCCTGCTCGACATTCTCGTTTTCGGGATCGTGCAGACGCGAGAACAGGCCGCTCATCGTAGTCGTTTGTTCAGCGGCCCCTTTCCCTTTGCGGCCAGGCCGACATTCATGCAAGCGCACCGGAAGAGCAGGGTCTGGTAGTAGGAGATCCAACTTGTAGAGCAGGCCATCTCGGCGAAGAATGTTGCCCGTATTACGTAGCTGGTATGCGAACAGTTTAATCAGCGTACCCCACTCTACGGAACGTTCGTAAGCACTATCGCCTTTTGGAAAGATCGGAAGAACATCGGAACGGAACCGCAGCACACCGCCCCGTCGCGGACTGTCTGCAATGCCGAGTGGAGCGAGATACGTCAGCATTGGGAGCTTGTTAGCCGCGGTCGCTGCTTCCCGCCGCACAACCGTGAAACCCCAATAATCGTCGGTGTTGCTTTGCGGATAGGTGGGCAACAAATGATGCGACGCGACCAGCATCGGATTGCGCTTGGAGATTATCAGTTGCAGCTTGTGATCGCCGCAATGCCTGATAGCACCGCTGCCACCCTGACAAAACTTGCCTTGCACAAATTGGACGGAAGCCTTGTTCTTCTTTCCGAGTGATACCAGCGTCACCGGAAAAGCTTCAGGAGTGTGGCCTTCCCCAAGATCAGCAACGTTTACGGAGGGCTTGATCCCGCTCTTCGATCCGGTTGGTTCGGTAACGAATACAGATATGTTCTCGGCTACCTTTGTACGGAACGCACGAGTCCAATCCTCGACCCTGCCAACTGTCGTCGTGAGCTTGTCAGCATGCTCAATGAATTTTGCGACGGCTTCTCGGATGGACTGGGGCGCTTCAGCGCTTTCCGGTTTGATGCCCGCCAGCAAGCATTCCCGCGTCAGCACGGCATCGATTGAGTTGATGACTTTCTCGTTGAGGGCGAAATCTGCGCGACCCTGCTGTCCGCCGGCTTGCGACCAGTTCAGCTCGGTGTCGCCGTAGTAGCGCCAGCAACTCGAATCGTCCCACAGATTATGTTTTCCGAGCGCGTCAATGACTTCTTGCTCTGTCTCAGCGTGCAGCAGTTCGAGACAAAGCTTCTTCGCCTGCTCGTTTTCCATCCTGTGTCCCTTAGAGTTTGAATTCAACGGCTGCTTTGCTGCCCTTCTTCATCATCCTAAGCCGCACATCATCAACCTCCTTGGTCAGAGCGCTGATGATTTTTTTGACATCCGCTTCGCCGTACTCATAAGCAAAAGGGTTGCCAAGTTTGCCGATAACCCGGATCGAGCGAATCGCGTTCACCGTTCTGCGCTCGGCGAGTTCGACGAATTTTGCACGTTTGTCGGAAGGTCGGGTGCGGCTTGTACTCGACTGGCTCATGATGGCGCCTCGAAATGAGCCGACATCATATTGATAAAATTAGTGCAGTTCAAGCAGCTAATTTAGCAAATTATATCGGGGCGGGTTCGGGGAAAAAGGATCAGGCTCATCTATTTGTTGATCGCTTCGGCCGACCCAAATGCGCCCGCGCCTGCTCCACCACCGCTTCCCGCAGGTGCGTCAACGCCTCTGACGATGGATCGGGCGCGGTATGCAGGCACAGATCCACGCTCGGCAGCGACGGCAGGCCATGACGTTGATCGAGTCGCATCAGTGTCGACGGCAGGTCGGCACCGATGCGCACAGTGATCCCCAATCCCGCGGCGACGCCGGCCCACAGGCTGTGCAGGCTGGCGGTGACGAAAGCGGGTCGCCAGGCGATGCCGGCGCGATCCAGTGCAGCGGTGCCCGCCTTGCGGAAGAAACACGGCGGCTGGTAGAGCGCGAGATCCAGCACGGTAGCCGGTTGCACGACCTTGCCGGTTCCTGCCTGTCCGATCCACGCCATTGGCAGCGTGGCCAGGCGCTCGGCGTCCGCGCGCTTGCTCTGGTTCATGGCAAGGACCAGGTCGAGCTCGCCGCGGTCGAGCCGTTCGAGCAGCAGCGCGTTGCGTTCGACCAGCACATCCACCCGCACCGCCGGATAGGCCTTGCGGAATTTCCCCAACGCCGCCGGCAACCAGGATTCGGCGAAATCGCCCGGCAGGCCGAAGCGCACCGTGCCGTCGATCGCCGCACCGCGCACCGCGTGCACCGCTTCGTCGTTGAGTTCCAAGATGCGGCGCGCGTAGGCGTGTACCCGGTCGCCCGCTTCGGTCAACACCACGCGGCGGCCCTGCTTGCGGAACAGCGGCTCGCCCAACTGCGATTCCAGCTTGCGCATCTGCTGGCTGATCGCCGAGGGCGAGCGCGCGATCCGTTCCGCGGCGCGGCCCACGCCGCCCAGGTGCAGGATCGCCACCAGGCTGCGCAGCGCGTCCATATCGAGATTGGGGAGCGACATCGGTAAGCAAATCGAAAGTATTGCCTGCGAATTATTCGCTTTTTCTGCAGGTCTGCAAAGCCTACGCTCTATCGGGCTTGGCACCGAAATGCGCAGCCACTGGATCCCGGCCTTCGCCGGGATGACGAGCAACAGCAGGGCGTCCACAACGCGTGCGAAGCCCGATTCGAAAGAGGAAAACTCCCATGAACCTTTACCGCATCATCTATCGCCTTGCCGTCGTCACCTGCGTGCTGCCCGGTGTGTCGTTGTCATCCAGTGCAGGCGCGGCCGACACGTACGGCGATGTTTCGCTGGCCGGAACCTGGACGCTGGTGGCGGCCGACGTGCAGCATCCGGACGGCTCGCGCTCGAGCGACTATGGCGATGCGCCGAAGGGCCTGCTGATGATCGACCGCACGGGCCGCTACTCGTTGCAGATTTTGCGCAGCGACCGCCCGCGGTTTGCCGACCCCGCCAAGGCCAAGGCCAGCGCGCAGGAATACAAGGCCGCGGTGATGGGATCGAGCACGCATTACGGCACGCTCGCCGTCGATGCGGGCAAGCACCAATTGGTGTTCCACATCGAAGGCGCTTCGTTCCCCAATTGGGAAGGGCAGCTGCAAACCCGCGCCTTCGAATTGCACGGCGACACGCTCAGCTACCGCGTGCCGCCGCGCCCGAACGGCGACGTGCCGATCTCGGTGTGGCGGCGTGTCGGTGGGGATGCGGCGCATTGAGGACTTTGCTCGTCATCCCGGAATCGCGAAGCGATATCCGGGATCCAGCTTTGCATTTCAGTGCGCTGCACGAAAGTCACTGGATTCCCGCTTTCGCGGGAATGACGACGAAACAGGTCGATTGGAGACACTCATGAGTTCAATCGGGACGAACCTCCTGTTCCTGCACGGCCACATCCACGATCCTGAGTTGGTGCGGCGTTTGGCGAACGTGCCCGTTGCGCCAAGGCCTCGACGGCAACGCGACACGAGTCGGAGCACCCCAGAAAAAGAGATTCCGGGTTCGGCCTGCAAGAAGCCGCAGGCCGCCCCGGAATGAGGAGTAGTGGAATGGCTGAGTAGCCCGGATTATCCTCCGGGCTTTGGTGTCCAGGAATCAATCACACTCCGTCTTCGTCCACCTCGCCGGCACGGGATTGCCGTTGCCCGGATCGGGGCTGGACGAAGAACCGACCAGCGTGCCGCAGAGATTCATCCCGTCGATCGCGGAGAACGGCGTGCTCGCCGGATTGACATCCGGCAGTACCTGCGTCTTGGTCGCGAGCGTGCGGGTCAATGCGAACACGCCCTCGCCGACGCGTGAGCCGGCGGCGCGGCCGCGGTCGCTGATCGCGAGCGCCTGCGAGCTGGAACCGAAGCCGAGGTTCTGCATGCCTTTGGCGGGCGTCCAGACGAAAGCGACCGGCTGACCGACGCGGCGGTCCGACACGCCCACAACGACCAGCGCGTCGTTCACTGCATTGGCCTGGCTGCTGGCGCCGCCGAGCGTCTGCAGATCGATCTGCACGCCGTCGTGCCGCCAGAGCCATGCATGCGCGGCGGAAGCATCGGCCGCGAAGACCCAGCCCACGATGTCACCCTTGTCGTTGATGCCGAGCGCCTCGCTGACCGCGCCCGGTGGATTCAGATCGGTGATCGTTCCCGACGCATCCCAGCGCACCGCATGGATGGCACCGATCGCATCAGCGGCCCAGCCGACGATCGTGCCGGAGGCGTTGATCGCCTGCGCGAGGCTCGCGTTGCCGCCGAGATCGGCCAGCGCTTGCATGCCGCTGCCCGCGTGCCAGACGAACGCACGGCTGGACAGGAAATCGTTGGTGAAGGCGAAGCCGACGATCGCGCCCGAATCGTTGATGCCATTGGCGAGCGAAGAAGGAAATCCGGGCAGCGTGCCGAGTTCCGTGCGGCGGCCCGCCGGATTCCAACTGGCCGCGAACGAGCCCTTGTTCGTTTGATACCAGCCGACGGCGATGTTGCCGACGTTGACCGCGCTGGCGTTGCCGGAAAACGCCCTCGCCGGCATCGCGAGCGCGTGCGCCGTGTATTGATCATCGTCGATGAGGCTCGACGCGGGCAGCACGCGGTCGCTGCCGAATTGCGGCGCGGATGCGCGCGGCGCCTGCGCGGCGATTGCGAGCGGCGCAGCCAGCGCGAACGACATGCAGGAAAACAACAGCGAACGCATCAACGAACGTGTGCGCATGAAACTCTCCAGGGCGGCAGGGGTCGCCGGGACTGCATAAGTGCCGGGACAGACGTAGCAGGTTGCGCCCGGGTCGGAAAGCTTCGCGAAAGGTTGAAATAGGACGGTTGCCTGCCGTGAGCACCGCTGGCAAGCGGAGCGAAGCTGCAGGGCACGGGGGCGGGGATGCTGGACGGCTCGAAAATCGCGGTGCCATTGCGCTGGCGGCCCATGCGGCCGGCGGACGTGGATCGATGCGTCGAAATCGTCGCTGCGCATCCCGTGATCGGCCCGCGCTACGGCGACGACATCGAGAACCTGGGCCGTGCCTGGCGCCACCTGCTCGGTTCGGCGGCCATCAACAACGCCGTTTTCGAGCGTGTGGATCGGAAACGCGCGACGATCGTGGGAATAGGCTTTGCCGTTTTCGTCCGCGACGAATTCATGCGCGAGATCAAGGCGCCGCCGCTCCGCTGGATCGGGCCGGAACTGGCGCGGCGTGTAGCGGGACGAGACTCTCCGGCTCTCACCGACGACGAGGTGCGCGACGCGAATTCAGGCGCGGGTCTCAGCGAACTGGTGTGGGAAGGCACGGGCACGCCAGAGTTCGCGCACACCATGGATTTTTATCACCACATGGTGGGCGCCTATGTCGAGGAGCACCGGGGTTTCCTCCTGAAGGAGATGATCACCGCACAGGCGGAGAGCGTCGAGCGGCTACTATGGGTGGTCGAAGCGGGTGGCCTCTATTGGAATCCGGCACAACAGCGTTACGAAACGACCTCGCTGGAGCCGCCTGAAATTTTCGCAATGCGGCCGCATCTCGTCGGCATCACTCGCGAGTTGGAGAACGTGCGCCCCGGCTCGTGGATAAGCACGCTGTTCAACTATCGTCCGCCGCGGTTCGGCTTCAGCCGCGGTGAACAGCAACTCCTGCTGACGGCGCTCATGAGTTTCCACGGAACGGATCAGGAACTGGCGAGTGCGCTCCATCTCTCGGTGCCGACCGTCAAGAAGATGTGGGTCTCGATCTACCGGCGCGTGGCCGACTGCGATCCGGAACTGGTCCCCGATCCGACGGCCGGATCGGGGACGCACGAGCGCGGACGCGAAAAGCGGCGCAGCCTGCTCGCGTATGTGCGCGAACATCCCGAGGAGCTGCGCCCGCATTCACGCAAGCTGCTCGCAAAGAACCTGCACGCATGACGCGCAATTCACGCGAACCCGCGCGCCGTTCGCTTATTGCACCACGGCCACTTGGCAGTCCTGCCGCGGTGTTCCAAAGGATCCAGTGCATTCGGTGACGACGCCATGGATCGACTGCGGCCCGAAATGTCCGCTGGCAGGAGATCCGATCGTCAAGGTGAAATTCGCGAACACGACATAGGCCGTATTCGGCTGCAAGGTATCGGAGCCGCCGAGGATGCAGATGGTCACGGGCGATGGATTGCCGAACGGCGCGTTGGCGCCGTTCCCGGTCACGTAAGCCGATCCGGTGACGACAAATCCGCCCGTGACCGACGAAACCGCCGGGCACATGGTTTGCCAATCCGTCGGCCCGTTGTGCACCACGCCATCCGTCACGCTGACGTGGTGCGTGTGAGGGTTGAGTTGAGTCGGATCGAAGTTCGGATCCGGATTCACCACTTCGGACGTCTCCATGGCGATTTCCGCCGCGAACGTCGCCTGTGTCCGCGCGCCGTTCAAATCCAGCGTCCAGTTGCCATGCATCTCGTACGGAGCTCCCTTGACCGGAGCGCCGTTGATGATCATGGGCGTGTAGTCGCTGAGCAGCCCGCTGAAATGTGCCGGCAACTTGGTCGGCGTGCCGGCCGCAGCGCTGGTGTGTGCGCCGATGCCGATCGCCATCATCGCCGGAATACCCAGCGCTGCAATTGCCTTGCGCAGGTCCGATCGCGTCCACTTGTTCTGCTTCATGAGGAATCCTCCAGTGCGTGATGTTCGCGCCGGGATCAGGCCGGCTCGATCCTGGCGACCGCTCTGCCGGCGAGAGCGGTGCCACGTCTGGAGGAGCATAGATATTGCGTGACGGGCCGCAATTATCCTTTTAGAACCCTAGGATGTTTTCGAATGTTGGCAGTCGACAATCGGAAGAGCGAAGGCGCCGCCTTCGCTCCGATCAACGGCTCGGGTCAGGCGGCGATGGGTTGCGCCGCGTCGGATGCGCCGTCGCCTCCGCATACATCGCGCCATAGGTAATACATTACGCCGAACATCACCGAGAAGACCAGCAGCAACATGGCGATGTAGACCGGGATGCCCAGCAACAGGATCAGCCACCCGCCGGCGAACTTGCCGATCAGCACGATCACGCCGATCACGATCATGAGCGCAATGGCGAGGATGATCCACGCAATGAAGATCGAAAACGCCAGCACCAGCAGCGGCAGCAGGTTCTTCAGTGCGCCCATCAGGCCGTCGCCGATGGCATTGAAAACGCCGCGTCGCCGCAGCGCGACCTGGCCGAGACTGATCGAATAGAAACCCATGACGAAAAGACCGGCCAGCATCAGCAGCAGCACCGTGAGGCCGAAGCCGGGCGGCAATGCCGGCGGCAACTGGTGATTGGCCTGCGCGTTCAGCGCCTGCATGTACCAGCCCACGATGCCGCTGCCCGTCGCGACGATCACGATACCGAACAGGCCGATGTAGATCACGATCAGCGCGACGCCGTAGCCGATCAGGCGCAAGGCTTCGCCTTGCCGATAAGGTTTGAACACGTCGAGCGCGCGCGCCGGTTGCCCGCGTTCGGCCGCATCGATCACCTGCAGGTAGCCCGCGTAGAGCGGCACGATCAGCAGGCCGAGCAAGGCGGAACCTGCGAGGATCCAGACGAAGACCGCCGGACTCGGCGATGCACCTCCGTTGCGCAGGCTCAATTGCAGCGGCAGCGAGAGCAGCGACGGCACCAGGCATGCCAGCAGCAGGAAGGCCGCGCCTCCGAATATCGGCTTCGGATGGCGGAAACCCGCGCCGATGCCATGTTGCAGCCAGCCGAATCCGGCCAGCGGGCCTTTCGATCGTGTCGTCACGATGCTTCCCCTTTTCGATGGGCGTCCCCACGCCGTGCAGTTCGAATATAGCGCGACGCGCCGCACCTTCGCGAGCGCATTGCCGCGGGCTCGGTGTAACGGTTCAATTCAACGACTTCAGGTGCTGCAGCTTGGCCGCGTAGAGGGCGCGCGATTCCGGCGTGGTGCTGTCCTGCATCGCCAACTCCAGTTGTTTGCGCGCACGCCGCACGTCGCCGAGGTGCGAGGCGGCTATCGCCAGTTCGAAATGCGATGAAACATCGTAGGGCCGCTCGGACAACGCCTGCTCGAACAGCCGCGCTGCCTTGTCGTACTGGCCCGCCCGCATCGCCTCCATTCCGAGATCGTAGAAATAGAACGGCGGATGACGCTGGATCTCGGCCAATCTTTTTGACCACACCTGTGCCTCTGCCGTGCGGCCCTCCGCCGCGAGTAGTCCCGACAGATTGGAGATCGCAGAGATGTTGTCGGGTTCGCGTTCCAGTGCGTAGCGCATCGCGCGTTCGGCCGGGACCAGACGATTGCGCTTGAGATAGACGACGCCGAGAGTATTGGCGGCATTCGCGAATCCGGGGTCGGTCTTCAGCGCCGCGCGGGCGTACCAGTATGCGAGATCGATGTCGCCGCCGACCATCACCTCTGCCGCGCGATTGTTCATGTACATCGCGGTGACGGTTTGTTCCGGAACCGGGTGGGATACCGCATCCGCCACCTGCCGTGGCGGCAGGAAGTCCACGATCATGGGCGCCACGCCCTCGTAAACCCGCACCTCCTGGCTGTGCGGACCGAGCACCAGATTCACATGCTGGCTGAGAATCGCCAGTCCGCCGTCACGCGACCAGGTGTCGAAGTTGTACACCTCCTGAAACGTCACCCGTATGCCGAGTTGCTCGGCCAAGGCAGCCGCCATGATCACCAGCGACAGGCAGTTTCCTTCGCGCGCCGCGAATGTCTGCGACGCGGTACGGGTCATCTCGGAGTCGTAGTCGATCAGGAGTTTGCCGCTCAACGTGTCGAGCAGCGCTTGTCTCGGATCCTTGTGGCGGATCTGCGGGATGATTTCCACGGCGAGGAACCGGCGCATCGCATCATTGACGGCGAAAACCGCCCGGCTGTCGACCGGCTCGACCGGAGGCTTGAACAGTGCGTCCCGAAACAGCGGCGTGACGTCACTGGTTCTGGCTGTGGGCACCTCCGCGCAGCCTGCCAGCAATGCAATGAACAGGATTGCGCCGACCCGCAGCAGCAAGATGAAGGCTTTCACCTTCGCCTCCGCAGCGGGCCTGCATCCGCTTGGCGGCCATTCGATG
>Ga0070740_10003501_pt1 | contig 16587 bp, 13 predicted proteins | sample Coa_R2_FD_67286 | JGI IMG/M metagenome (GOLD analysis project Ga0070740, IMG submission 67286) | Surface soil microbial communities from Centralia Pennsylvania, which are recovering from an underground coalmine fire - Coalmine... | ecosystem: Environmental > Terrestrial > Soil > Unclassified ... | reverse complement strand
TACGACAGAAACCTGCTCACATCGGCACTTGTTGCCTCGTCGAGCGGCCGCAATGGCGCGTAGGTCGTGAGGTACATCGAGAATAGTCGGACGTTACTCCTGTACCTGGCGATCTTCTTCGCGGCCAAGCCCTCATGCGCCAGCCACGCCTGCCACGTAGTTCCGGATCTCCCGCTCACGTTGATCATGGGCACGGATCGCTTGCAGACGCTGCTCGAAGTCGGTGGAATCGCTCACGACGACAACTCGTTTGTATCGGCGCCTGGATCATCAAAGAAGACACTCGGTGGTACATGGAAGAACGCTGACAGCTTCTCAATGTGCTTCACCGTCAGCTTACGCTTCCCCCTCAACACTTCGGACACGATGGATTGTGTGCCGAAGACGGGCACGAGGTCCCCTTGCTTCAGGCCATTCTCTTCGATCAGTGAGCGTAGTGCGTCCACGCCCGTTTGCGGAGGAAAGACGACGTGTGCGTTCTCGTAGGTTTCCACCAGGTCGGTGAGCGCTCCCAAATATGCCTCCTCGGCCGTGGAGCGGGTTGCCTTGTCAATCAGGCCATCGATGACCGTTACCGCCGTGTCGAGATGCACATCGTCGCGGATGGACACCAGCGGAAATGCGCGCACTAGCGCCAAATACTCATCAAGGCCATCGCCTACAACGGCCGGCGTTGCCCCACTCTGTATCTCGACCATGGTCCATTACTCCTTCCACTCACCCCGGTCGTACTCGGCATGGGTCAGCAGGTTCTTGATGTAGATGACGCCCGTCTGATAATTGATGTGGACGATCAGGCGGTAGTCATTACCTTTGATGTTGAAGACCGTTTTGTCGCCCACGCTGTCGGTGTCGCGGTAGGTCTTGCGGACATCGGCCAGGCTTTGCCACTCCTCCGCACGGGCGGTACGATACCAGCGCGTTACCTGATCGACGCAGTCGCCGTGGACCTCAGCCATGGCCAATAGGCGGCGCTTGGCGATGATCCGCAACCCGTTCCCTCCCGCATTACCCTCCCATTATCGCCAATCGCGATAACTCTGTCGAGGGAACGCAAGATACCGAAGACACTCCGGAAATACGATATGCCAATTTGATCAAATGGACGGAGTGCTCCGGCCTCCGGAGTCGCGTGTATGCGGTGTAGAGTTCGCTCACCTCGCCAGAGCAGCCAGAAAGGTCACGCGTTTAGGCCATCAAGGACGATTGGTTAGGAATTGGCTGATGATTGGGATGCCATAGAGCGTTGATGCCTTGAAGACAACACCCAAGTCGATCATCTGCTGTGTCGTTACAGACAGAGTCTGAGTTGTCGGAATGGGTGCAAAAGTCATGAAGCCTGTTCCTGTACTTGTTCCGGATGAGGTAGTTGCCTCAATCCTAACCGTTGTGAACAGCAGACGTTCAGTTATCGATGTTATCTTCATCACATATCCCTCATCGTGACATCTGAATAGACATCAACAGAGCAACTTAGCATTCGCTGTACCCGCAGTAGTGGCACTTCTTGCAGCCTTCCTCGTAGACGTAGGCGCCGCCGCTGCCGCACTGCGGGCACAGGTTGCCGGTCAGGACCGGCCGGGCCGTAGACTGCATTAGCTCGGCCTTGCCCTGGGCCTTGCCGTTGACCGGCGTGCCCATGGCGGACGCCGACGTGGCACCCGACGTCGAGGTGGGGACGCTGCTCACCGAGGGCGCAAACGGGCCGGTTGCCGGCGCGGCGGGTGCCGGCAGCGTCTCGGAGACCGGCAGCGCCAACTGCGCGGCGGGGACGGCCGGCTCCGGGTGGCTCGCCGTGGCCGGGTGCTCCTCCAGGTGGTGGTAGATGGCCCGCGCCACGGCATCCGGCAGCGACTGCACGCGCTCCTTGCCGAAGCCGATGGAGCGGCTGCCGCCGATGCCCCGCAACTGGTTGGCCACCTGGCGCAGGCGCTCTTCCTGGCTCATGGTGGAGGGCAACCGCAATTGCAGCGAGATCAGCCGGCCCAGCGCCTCGGCCAGCGCGGCGATGTCCGAGCCGGCCCGCCCGACGTTGATGAAGACCTCCAGCGGGCCGTCGGCGTCCGAGTTGATGGTGATGTTGACGGTGCCCTCGGGCGCCGCCACGCTGCGCGTGAAGCCGCCCATCTCCTTAGGGCGCCGCTTGAGCCGTCCCTCCAGCATCCAGGCGGGCATGGACGGCGCCGCCACGATCTGCGGCAGCGGGGCCTGCGCGGCGGACGACGCTGCCGGCGGTGGAACGGCCGCGCTGGCCGGCGCGGGAGCTTCCGCCACAATATGCGCGGGCGCTGCCTCCGCCCGTGGCGCCTCGGCGGCTTTCGACTCGGCGACCGAGGTCAGCACGGCGTCGCGGCTGCCGTCGCGGTAGTAGGTGACACCCTTGCAGCCCAGGTCGTAGGCCAGGGTGTAGAGGCGCTTGACGTCCTCCACCGTGTGATCGTACGGGGCATTTGACGTCTTCGAGATGCTCGAGTCTGTATACTCCTGGACCTTGGCCTGCACGAGAATATGCTCTTCGGGCGTGAGGTCCTTGGCGCCGACGAAGTAGGCCGGGCGCTCTTCACCGGGGTGCTCGTCCATCCAGTCTTGCAGCAGCGGGTGGTACATGATGTGCTCGCCCAGGCGGTCTACCCGCTTCATGGCGAAGTCGTAGACCGGCTCGATGCCGCTGGAGACTCCCGCCAGCAGGCTGGTGGTGCCGGTCGGGGCCTGGGTCAGCAGGACGCCGTTGCGGATGCCGTGCGCGCGGATACCGGCCTGGACATCCTGCGGCAATCTCTTGATGAACCAGCCCTGCGCGTACTTCTCGGGGTCTTTGCGCCAGCCGCCGCACGGCTCTTTCTCCTCGGCCAGCTCGACGCTGGCGCGGTACGAGGCGTCGCGGATGGTGCGGTAGATGCGGTCGATGACCTCCAGCGACTCCGCGCTACCGTAGGCCACGCGCATCTTGATCAGAGCGTCGGCCAGGCCCATGGTGCCCAGGCCGGTGCGCCGCGTCATCTCGCGCTGCATCTTGACGTGCAGCTCGGAGAAGTACGGCGTGGCGTCGATCACATCGTCCAGGAAGCGGGTGGCCCAAGCCGCGTCGCGCGCCAGGTCGTCCTCCATCAGATGGCCGTCCTCGTCCACGTAGCAGGCCACGTTCAGCGCGCCCAGGTTGCAGACACCGCCCGGCGGTAATCCCTGTTCACCGCAGTTATGAATTATCAATCCATTTGCAACGAAACGATGTGTCTCTTGTTCGAATAAGTCGTAAACCATCTCCTCGCCGTCTGGAATCAGGCTCTCGAAAGTAGCCACGAAGCTCTCGCGGTTATAGGCCCGCCGATAGCGTCCGAGCAGGCCGTCCAGGGCCGCTTGCTTGTGGGGCTGCAGGAAGCCAATCTTCTCGGCGAAGACGGGGAGATTGGCGCGCGAGATGACCAAATCGTGCTGGGCCTTGCTGAGATACGACTTCTGGCCGCCCTTGCCGTCCGGCATCGGTCGGGCCATCTCGGGCCGCCGATGCGCATAGATAGTTGAGGCGATGCCGAAGTTCAGCAGCAACCGCTGCACCCCTTCGAGCAGCACTGCATGCGACGAAGACAGGCGCACGGAGACGCCTTTCTGCTGGGTGCCCTGGACGGAGCCGTCGGCCGAGAACAGCGCGCGCAGGAAGCCGCGCTGCATCTCTCTGCTGCCGCGCTGCACGGACGCCGGCACCTGGAACTTACTCTGCAGCAACTCGGGGTCGATCATGCGCATCAAGCGCACCGATGAAACGCGCGCCTCGTCGCGGCCAGCTATCTCCGTCACACCCACGTGATACTGCCGCGCGCCTTCGGGAGCGGCCACCAGGCGGTTCACGGCCCGGGCGAATGCCGGTGCCAGGGCACGGTCCTCGCCCCAGAACGACAGCACCACACTCGGCTGCCCCTTGCCGCGATTGGTGTTGATACAGCCATCACCCACGAGCCAGCCCAGGATTTGACCCATCTCCGCCGTGCCGGTTGCGCCGAAGCCACCTTCGCCGTCGAGCAGCCTGATCTTGTCGCCCTGCCGGAGGTGTTGCGCCTCCGTCCATCCGGTCGTGGTCAGGACGCGGTGATCCGCGGTCAGGCGCAGGGTGTAACCCTCCCTGGTGCGCAGACAATAGACAGGCTTCACGCCGGTGGCAAAGACGTGGCTGGCCTGCCGATGGGCCACGCCATCTTCGCCCGGTGAGGCCACGCGCACTGCCGTCCCCATCTCCGCAAGCTCGGCAGCCGGATACAGGCCCGCGGCCGTGTAGATGAGGGTATCGCCAGTGACGCACGGGTTGACGCAGCGGATGTTCTCCCAATACCAGGTATTGGAGCGCTCCTGATAGCGCTGCATGAAGACCACGCCGGGCTCGGCGGTGCTCCAGGCGGCGGCGCAGATGCGGTCCCAAATGTCGCGGGCGCGCACGGTACGCACCACCCGGCCCTGCCACTTGAGGTCCCAGGGCAGGTCGGCCTTCACCGCCTCCATGAAGGCGTCGCTGATGCAGAGGCTCATGTTGGCGTGCTCGATCATCACCGGGCGCTTCGTCACGGGGTCGATGCGCTTGGCGGCGATGAACTCCTCGACGTCGGGGTGGTCGTCATCGAGCATAATCATTAAAGCGCCTCTGCGGCTGTTCGACGTATAGATACCGTTGCCACTCAGCATGTGGACATCGTCCACCTCGAAGTCGTACACGTCGTTGGGTCCCAACGGCTCAATGGAGACGATGTGGTCGGGAACGGTATGCAGCAACTGACTCACGCGCTCTGCTAGCGCGATTTCCCCCGCAACTACAAGCCGGCCCTGTACACGGGAAAGCGCCCTGTAAGAGATCCGCGGCTTTGTCGAATCCCAGAGCCTCTGGTAGAAGCGGCCGGGAATACCGAGTTGTGGCCATACGTCCCGCGAATAGCCATTGTGATGATTGCGGAAGCCGGCGTGGCCGCGATTCTTGCCCGCCATGTGCATGAAGAGATTCATGCGCTCCTTGAATTCGGCGCCCGTCACCACCAACCGGTGTATAGTCTGCCACCCTTGCGCCGACCTGTTGGTGGTGTGGATGTGAGAAAGGATGCCGTTCGCGGCCAATAACTGCTGGACATCACGCAGCATACTGAGGCTAACGCTGTCAAAGCCGTAGCCGTTCTTGCGCCCACGGTCGCAACCGTCGGCGTCGAAGTAGCCGGCTACAAACGCACCCATCACAGACGACGGGCTGCGGAAAATAGCCTCGGGGACGCGTACATCTTTGCTGTGTGCTTTGAGCAAACCATTGTGCCGGAGCCAGTCGATTAGGACGCGCGAGTAGAGCGAAACGCTTTTGCACGCTTCACCCGGCCGCTCCTCAACCACGGGCTCTACACCGAAGAGGTCACGGGCATACGTTACCAATTGATCGCGGATCGCGGGATAAGCATCGGCAGTTGCCAGCTTGATTGCTTTGGGAGCCTGCCATGTGACTTTGCGGCCCCAATAGACGTAGCCATCGCCGTGCAGATAGCCGAGGAAGTAGGCCAACTTTTCATCCAGCGTGTCGGGCAATCGCACCGCCTCGTTGAGGCGTGTGCTCATAATGCTTCGCTCATAGGGTGCGGTGTCCAGTGCGACGTACGTGGCATCGACCTTCTCGCCGAGATAGAGCAATACCTCGTCACCGATTTCAAGCTCGTGCAAAGGGATCGTCGTGAGCGCTCCGTTGCGCAAGACGCCCATCTTGTGCTCGGCCGTCACGTCGACAGTGAACCCGCGCGTTGTGGTGACGCGGAACAGCGGCTTGATGCCATTGCGGAAGGAGTAGGTGATAGGGCGAAGACCGGCATGGGTCAGGGCGCTGAACGACTCGCCGGCCTCAATGCGCTCGGCAAGCTCCGCCGCACGTACCAGCCCTTTGTTTGTCACAATACGTTGATCGGGGCCGAAACAGCCTCCTTGCTGAATCGTCTTGCCTGTAATGACCGAGGCAATCTCCGCGAACCAGATCACGCCTTTCTCGACCGGAGACAGACCATCATCGGAGCGCGCCACGGCGTCGTACAGGTACATCCAGGCCACCGGGCCGGAGCTGGTGCCGTTGACGGTCTTGATGTAGGCGCCCTTGGGGCGCAACTCGGTGAAGTCCACGATGGGGGCGTCGCCGTGGAAGATGGACTCGGCGGCCAGCGCGGCGCCCTCCACGATGGAGTCGCGGCTGTCGTCCAGTACGTGGGTCGCGGTGCCGGGGCGCAACAGCGTGATGGGCCGCCCCGCGCCCTCGGTCAGGCGCGCCCACATCTCGCGCGCGCGCACCGTCGGCCCGCTCATCTGGCCCCAGCGCGGCGTCCACTCGCCGTCGTCGGCCAGGGCCTGGTCGAACTCCGGCGGCACGATCACGGCCACGTCCACGTTTGCCAGGTTGGGGCCATCCTTCTCCTCGATCAGGCGCTCCACGTCCGGGTGGCTCAGGTTGAGCGCCACGGTTGGGCGCACGGCGCCGCGCCGGCCCCGTCCCGTCGCCTCGATCGGCGTACCCTTCGGCGGCAGCGCCGAGAGGTTCATGCCCACGCCGCCGGAACGCGACATGATGTCGGTCATCTGGGCAAGCGCGCTGAAGAAGGCCGGGCGCGCCGCGGCGGGGTCGAGCATCGGCTTCGCCGGCGCCTCGGGGTCGAGCGGGTTCTCGCCCAGCCCCACCACGTAGCAGTTGTAGTAGGTGACCTGATGCCCCGTGCCGGCGCCGGAGAGGATGCGGCCGCCGGGGACGAACTTGAAGTCCTTCAGCAGCTCGTAGAACTTCTCCTCCCACTCCGTACGCTTGTCTGGAGTCGGCTCCACGGCGGCAATCCCGCGCGCCACGCGCCGCCACATCTGCTCCGGGTACTGCTCCAGCGCGGTGCCGTCCTCGCCCTTCAGGGCGTAGCGATCCAGAAAGACCTTGCGCCGGATACCGTCGAGCATCGTGCCCTCGGTCATCGCCGGAGCCTGGTCGTCTGCCTTCGAGCGGGTCGTACGGGCCATGTGTCTCTCCCTTTCCACGTTATGGATTCATGAGTGTTACGTCGTGAGCGTCCGCCGGCTACGCAGAGCCCTGTCTGCACGACCGGCACCCTAGTGCAAGATCAGAAGACATACCTTGCAGCGCCCCCAGGACCACCGGCTTCCAGCCGGCAGACGCGGGCCGGCAAGGGACCCGCAAGCGGGTCCCCCGGCGGTCCCAGGCCCTACGCCCTGGCGCAAAGAAACCCTCTGACATTCCATTAGGCCATACCTTCCATGGCCGCACGCAGGTCTTCCAGGGTCTTGAAATCGCGATAGACGGAGGCGAAGCGGATATAGGCGATCTCGTCGAGGGCGCGCAGGCGATCCATCACCATCTCTCCGATCATATGCGTCGAGACCTCGGCCGTCCCGCGCCCGAACAAATCCGACTCCACCTCGTCGACCAGGGCCTCGACCGCCCCCGCTGGGATAGGGCGGCGGTGGCAGGCCGTGGCCACGCCTCCGAGCAGTTTGGCGCGGCTATATTCTTCGCGGCGCCCGTCTTTCTTGACCACCATCAGCCCTATCCGCTCCACGCGCTCGTAGGTGGTGTAGCGCTGATGGCAGTTCAGGCACTCGCGCCGCCGCCGCGTCGCCTCGCCGTTCTCGCTATCGCGCGAGTCAAGCACTTTGGAATCCGGTTGGCCGGCACCCCCCGTAAAGCCGCAATGAGGACACTTCATCCCGGGCTCTCCCCTCGCTTCCGGCCGTCGCCGGACGGTGCCATCTCATGTTCTCTGACCACTACATATAGTGTACCGCATGGGCAGATAACACAAGACCTCGAATTTATACCCGCTGCGAGGGGTCTTGGTCAAGGCCTATGAACACAGTCCGGGCGGGCAAAAATGCAGGCGGTATAGAAAGGTGCAGGGTACCCTGGGCGTGGTCAGCGCGGCGACACGCCGACGACCATGACCCCGAGGGGCGGCAGCCGCAGGTCCAGCCCGCCGGACGCGACGGGTCGCGTCGTGACCGCGCCCCCGTCCGTCTCGGTAGGGAGGGTGTGGATCGTGGCGAGGGCCGCGGCCGGCAGGCCCTTCAGGGCCAGGCGCAGCGTCGTGCCGCGCCGCCCACGGTTAACCAGGGCCACGGCAAGGCGCCCGCCGGCTAGGCGCACCGCCACGGCGTCGACGCCGCGCGGCGGCGCCGGGTGCAGCGACAGCAGCCGGCCGCCGGAGAGGGCGCGCAACAGCATAAAGGCGTGGAAGCCCGGGCGCGGCGAGCCGACGGAGGTGAAGGGAGCCTGCGTGGTGGTGTAGAGCGGCTGTGACCAGGCGGCCATGGCCACCTGCCGCTGCATCAGGTGCAGCAGCAGGTCGGCCACGAAGGTTGCCTGGGCCTGCGATCCGTACAGCGGGTCGTCCTGGTCCTGCAGGTTATCGTCGATGTTCCAGGTGCCGACGAATATCTGCGGCGCGCTGCCGCTGCCATACTGGCCCAGGCTGCTGCGCAGGTTGTCCAGCCGCTGGTCGAGGCTGCCGGTCGAGGTGTGGCCCGCGGCGGGCACCACGCCGCCGGCCAATTCGCCGGGGTCGGCCGGCGGCCCGTTTGTAAATGCATGGTACTGGGTATCGACGGCGGTCACGGTGCCGATCCACGACTGATCGGTGGCGTTGGCGATCCACTCGTCGGCGACGATACGCGGCGGCGCGCCCAGGGCGGCCTGCAGGGCCGGGGCATAGCTGCGGACCAGCGCCGCGTACTGGTCGGGCAGACAGGCCGCGTCGTCGTTTTGTTGCCGGTCCGCCAGGGGCACGCCGAAGTGCTGCCAGGTGGCCGGCGCATTGCCGATCTCCCAGTAGATACCCTGGGCAAAGGCGGCGCCGTAGCGGCGAACGATCAGGCGGACGAGTCCGGCCGCGTTCTGCGGATCGTCGATCTCGCCGTTCAGCACCACCACGGCCGTGGCGCCGAGCTGGCGTACCCGGTCGAGCACCCGCAGGACCGAGGCGCCGGCCCCATAGTGCGGGCTGCTGAAACATCCCTGGGTGGCCGGGATGCTTTCGCGCCGTCCGGACACACTGAAGCGGTAGTATCTATCGGTCTGCCAGTCGTAGTCGTCGGCCGTTACGGCGCCGATGCGGACCAGGCCGATGCCTGTACTCTGGCCGAAAAAAGCCGTACAACTCGTATCCGACGGCCTGGAGTAGGTTGGGCTCAGCACATCGACGCCCAGGCCGAACAGCAACGGGCTCACGACCCCGCCGGAGGTCCGCGCGTCGACGATCAATTGCGGCGCGGAGGGTGCCGCGGGCGCCGCCGGCCGGGCGCGCACCTGGGCGACGACCGCCCCGGCCACCAGCAAGGCGACAAAGCCTAGAAGACCGACAAAACGCCACGAGCCCGCAGGTCTACCCTCCCCGTATGCCGTATCACCACCCCGTTATAACTGATCTGGGCGGTGATTTGCAGCGTACCCGTGGCGCTCTTGCCGATGGACAGGGCATAGCGGCGCGTCAAGGTGCCGTTCGCGGGGATAACGCCACCCTCTTTGACCTCTTGCTCCCCGTCGGGATAGACCAGGATGAAGCGCACCCTGGCACCCGGTTGGTTGCAGGTGACCTGCAGCCCCAGCCAGCGGCCCACTATCTCGGCCTTGATCTGGGCCTGCAGGCTTGGCAGGATGGACACGCTGGTCCGCACCACATCGTCGAGATCGGAGGCCCGCAGAATCGCCTCGGCCAAGACAGTCAGGGCCTCGGCGCTGCCCTGCGGCTGGTAGGTGATGGCCAGGCTGAAGCGCGCATAGCCGGTCTCCTTGTTCGTCCAGCGGCGCTCCGATCGCGTGGAGCCATCGGGAAAAGTCAGCGTCAATTGCACGAGCGCGCGCGGCAAGGATTTTACCAGGACCACGAGGTGAGCACCGCTGTCGACCTGGCGCGGCAGGTAGAGGGTCGTCAGGCCGCTGGTGGCCGGCACGGTTTGCCAATCGGCCGGCACGGCGACGGTCGCCGCGCTGGATGTGGGCGTGGCCTGCGCCACGGGTGTGGCCGTGCCGGACACGGCAGCGGTGAGCGATGGGTACGGGGTGAACGCAGCCGGCGCCAACAGCACGCCGACAGCCACGAGGGCCAGCAGGGCCTGCTTGCGCGCCAGAGATATGGACATGTAAGGTGCTCCCTATGGTATCGCCAATTCTACCCCTCACTATATGCCTACACCTTTGCGCCCGTATTAGCCTTATGTAAACCTTTTGTAAACGGCTCTTCTCCGCGCAATAGGGGTAGGGAGACGGTGATGGTGACCCAGCGGCCGACCTCGCTATCGGCGGTTACCTCGCCGCCGTGGGCATGTACCAGTTCGCGTACGATAGCCAGGCCGATGCCGCTGCCGCCCTTCTTCTGTGAGCGCGAGTGATCGCCACGATAGAAGCGATTAAAGACGCGCGGCAAGTCGTCGGGCGCGATACCCGCGCCACTATTATACACTTCTATGACAGCCCTGTCGCCCTGCTGTTCCGTTCGCAGTCGCACTTCCCCACCCACGTTGCTGAATTTGAACGCGTTATCGAGCAGATTGCTGACAATCTGGGTCAGGCGATCCGCATCCGCCAGCACGGGTAAGGGGCCGCTGCACAACGTGTCGGAGAAGAGGATACCGTGCGCGTTGGGCAGGGTATGGTAGCGTGCGGCGATGCCGCGCAGCAACTCGTTGAGGTCGAGCGGTTGCATGTTGAGCGGCAACTGGCCGGCCTCCAGGCGCGACAGATCGAGCAGGTCCATGGTCAGGCGCGAGAGACGCTGCGCCTCGTCGTGGATAACTTCGGCGGCGCGGCGTTCGGTGGGAGAGATCTCGGTGCTCTCGGCCAATACCTGGCTAAAGCCGATGATGCTGGTCAGGGGACTGCGCAGGTCATGCGACACGTTGCCAATGAAGCGGCGCTGCATCTCGCGCACGCGTTTGACCTCGTGGGCCATGCGATTGAAGGCCCGAGCAAGCTGGCCGACCTCGTCGTGCAGGTCGCTGCCGGTGACGTATTGATCGTAGTCGCCGGTGGCCATGCGCTCCGAGGCCAGCGTCATCTCGTGCAACGGACGGGTGATGGCGCGCAGCGCCACCAGGGCAGCCAGGGCGGAGAGGATGACGGCCACCACGCCGGGCAGAGCCAGATTAGCGATGGTATCGAGCGTGCGCTGCTCCAGGGTATAGACCTGTTTAAGAAAGATGGCGTTGCGATACTGGTACACGTATTGCCAGCCGCCCGCGAGTTCTTCGGGCACTTGCAGCGGCACGGCCAGATACTGGTAGTCGACACCGCCGATGTGCACGTCCCCGATCGCGGGCTTGTCCCCCTGATAGGTGATGGGCAGCGTCGCGGGCGGCGTGCCAGGGCCACCCGTGTCGGCAACCACCCTATCGCCATCCCAGGTGGTCAGCAAGACCCGATCGAGGCCCAGGGTGCGCGGGTTGACGCGCTGGAGGGGATGCTGCTGCGGGGCGTTGAGCAGAGAGGTGAGCACCCTGTTCCTGGCGATCACGGCCAGGCTGCTCTGCTCCAGGAAAGTGCGCACGGCACCGCGCCCCTCGTTGGTGGACTGCACCACGAAGAAAGCGGTGGTCAGGCCCAGACTGAGGAGCAGGACGGCCAGGACAGCCAGGGTCAGGCGGGTGACAAGGGAGGAGAGAATCCTCTCACGAAACATCCTCAAATTTGTATCCTACGCCCCAGACCGTGGCGATCAGGCCCGCGTTGCCGCCGGCGGCGCCGACTTTCTCGCGCACGTGCTGCACGTGGACATCGACCGTGCGGCTGAAGCCCTCGAAGTCGTAGCCCCAGACCTTGTTCAGAAGTTGTTCGCGGCTGAACACCTGACCCGGCGCGCGAGCCAGGGCCAGCAGCAGGTCGAATTCCTTGGGACGCAGTTCCACGGGCTTGCCGCGGGCCAACACCTCGCGGCGGGCCGGGTCGATGGTGAGAGACGCGAAGCGCAAGACGCCTTTCTCCTCCTCGGCCGCCGCCGGCCGCCTGGCCCGGCGCTGCAGCGCCTTGACCCGGGCGACCAGTTCCTTGGGCTGGAAGGGCTTGGTCAGATAATCGTCGGCGCCGATCTCAAAGCCCACCACCTTATCCACGATATCATCTTTGGCGGTGAGCATCAGGATGGGGACGTCGCTCACCTTGCGAATCTCCTTGCAAACCTCGGTGCCGGGCAGGCCGGGCAGCATCAGGTCGAGGATCACCAACTCGGGCGGCTCGGCGTGGAAGAGCTCCAGCGCGGAGGGGCCATCGTAGGCCTCACGCGTCTCGAAGCCCTCGCGCGAGAGGTAGAGTTTGACAAGCTCGACGATGTGTTCCTCGTCGTCGACGATCAAGACAGGCGACATCACTGAAAGTGTACAACGCCGCGGGCGATCCTTGTAGTAGTATTCCAGGCAGTGTCAGAGTCCCCTTTCATGGTAGAATTCGGCGGTCGGGAGACGCCGCGTGTCCCCTTCGATGTGGTGCGTTTGTGGGAGATTCCGGCGGAGCGTGTGCTGGAGACGCCCTACGTGGACCTGTGGCCGCTGGCGGGGGTCATGGCCGAAGCGGCGGAGGTGAACGTCCTGGCCGCGGCGCGGCAGATCGCGGCACCGGTGGGAGCGCAAGAGCGTAGCGACCTGATAGGGCTGCTGACGCTTCTGGCTGGGCTGCGTCTTCCGGCGAGGGCAATCCTGGAGGCGCTGAGGAGAGATCCGATGATAGAAGACTTGGTTCGGCAATCCAGCATCGCCGAGGCGCTGATTGATGAGGGCATGCACGCGTCGGTGGACCTGGCCGTGGAAGGACGGCTTGGCCCGCTAGATGAGGAACTGCGCACGGCTATCGAGCGCGCGGATCAGCCGACGCCGCGGGCCGTGCTCACCCACATCGCCACCGAATCGCCCGAGCAACTGCGCGCACGCCTGGGCGTTGGCTAGGCGGTCCATCTTGGCAGCATCAGACGGGCGCTAAGAGCCATGCAACCACGCCCGGCCTTTCCCGAACTGCTGCGGCAGACCGAGCGCACGCTCGTCGGCACCTTCCTGTATATGCCCGAGCCGGAGATCGTGCGCGTGCTGGGCCAGGTGCCGCTGGACTTCGTGATCGTCGACCTGGAGCACGGTGCCTACGGCGTCGAGGGCTGTGCCGCCCTGCTGCGCGCCGTCGCCACGACCTCTCTCTATGGCGTGGTCAGGGTGGCCGACGGCAACGCGTCCGCCATCGGCAAGGCGCTCGACCTGGGCGCCGATGCCGTGCTGGTCCCGCACGTCGATAGCGTCGCGGCGGCCCGGGCGGCGGTCGAGGCGGCCAAGTTCCCGCCACGGGGCCAACGCGGCGCCTATCCGTACTCCGCGGCCAACCTCTACGGCCTGCATCCCGACGTCACCCTGCCATTGCAGAACGCGCTGACAGCGGTCTGGGCCCTGGTAGAGGGCGCCGAGGGCGTACGCAATCTTGACGATATCGTGCGCGTCGAAGGGCTCGACGCCATCTTCATCGGCCCTGTCGACCTCTCCCATGCGCTCGGCGTGCCCGGTCAGGTTGACCATCCCCTGGTCGTGGAGAAAGTGAACGAGATCCGGCAGGTGGCCAGCGGGGCCGGCGTGGCCGTGGCCGCCTACCTGGCCAATCCCTCCATGCTGCACATCTACGGCGCGGGCTTTAGCGCCGTCGCCTGCTCCGTTGATGTCGACGTGCTGGGGCGCGCCTACCGCCAGGTCCTGGAGGCGTTGCGCTGAGATAGGCATCGACCCGGACGGGGGTGGCCGCGGGACATCGCCGGCCGACAACGCGGGCCGGCAAGGACCCGCAAGCGAGTACCCTGGCGCTCCCCCGGCAGGCCGCGAGCAGGCCGCTCATCCGTATACCGGCCCGGAGTAATCTCTCCGTCACCGTGTTGGCGCGTCGCTTATAGTGGAAGGTGCGGGGTGATGAACCCACTATGGAGGAGCCGACGAAAAGATGACTGAGACACAGACGGCCATCGTGACCGGCGGAGCGCGCGGCATCGGGCTGGCCATCGCCCGGCGCCTGGCCCATGGGGGCCTGCGCGTCGCCATCGCCGACCTCGATTATGCGACGGCACAGCAAGAGGTCGCGGCGCTGCACGCCAGGGGAGAGGAGGCGCTGGCGGTACAGGCCGATGTGACACGGCCCGAGAGCGTCCAGGCCATGGTCGACGCGGTGATCAAGGCGTGGGGACAACTGGATGTGCTGGTCAACAACGCCGGCATCGCCGGACGCTCGGCGCCGATCCAGGACCTGAGCCTGGAGGAGTGGCAGCAGGTCATCGACGTCGACCTGACCGGCGTCTTCCTGTGCTGCCGGGCGGCGGTGCGCGCCATGCTGCCGCGCCGCTACGGGCGTATCGTCAATATCGCCTCCATCGCCGGCAAGGAGGGCAATCCCAACCTTGGCCCGTATTCGTCGGCCAAGGCGGGCGTGATCGGGCTGACCAAGTCGCTGGGCAAGGAACTGGCGCAATCGGGCATCCTGGTCAATGCCGTGGCCCCGGCGGTGATCGAGACCGAGATCCTGCGCCAGGTCAGCGAGGAGACCGTGCAGTACATGGTCGGCAGAATCCCGATGGGGCGCGTCGGCCAGCCCGAAGAGGTGGCGGAACTGGTGGCCTGGCTCGCTTCTCCGGCCTGCTCGTTCTCGACCGGTGCCGTCTACGATATCAGCGGCGGACGGGCCACCTACTGACCCTTGGTTTCTGAAGAGGGAGAGGTTACTATGCGTACATCAGCGGAGGCGCGGCGGCGTGGGATAGTGGTGCGCTCCGCGCTACTACTCGGCCTGCTGGCCCTGGTCGCCGCCGGCGGGACCGCGTTTCGCGTCGCCGCGGGGCGTACAACCGTGGCGGCAACCACGACTACGCTGCGCATCTGGTACGGCACCGACGATCCGACGGAGCGTTCCTGGGTGCAGACCTTGGTGCAGCGCTTCGAGTCCGCCCACTCGTCGATCCGGGTGAGCCTCACGACCTATGCGCTCGACGACCTGAATACCAAGATGCAACTGGCGCTGGGCGCCGGCAATCCGCCCGATCTGGTCTATACCACGCCGCGCGGGCCCGGTCTGCCCGTCTACGCGCGCGCCGGCCAGTTGCTCAACCTGACCTCGTATGCCCGGTCACACAGATGGTCCGAGCGGCTGCGGCCCGGGCTGCTGGCCGAGTACAACAACCTGCTCTCTCCGACCGGCAGCTCGCGCTACGTCTATGCCGTGCCGTACCACATGGCCGCGGTGGCCGTGCTCTACAACAAGGCGATCTTCCGCAAGATGAAGCTGAGCATCCCGCGCACGGTCGGCGACCTGGAGCAGATCGCCAAGCGCGCCAGGCAGGCCGGCTACGTGGGCTTTGGCCTGGGCAACGCCGACGGCTGGGTGGGCGACGACTGGTGGTCGAGCCTGGTGAACGCCTATGCCGGGCCTTCCGCCCTGGCGCCCGTGCTGCGCCTCAGCCCGAGCTTCAGCTATCAGGGCCAGGCGTTCCGCTGGGCCGCCGCGACGCTGCAGCGCTGGGCCAACAGCGGCTACTTCACGGAAGATTTCGGCGGCGCCGATGCCCAGGAAAGCGTCGACGAATTCTTCCAGGGCCATACCGCCCTGCAGCTCGTCTCCAGCACCCAGAACTCGCAGATCCTTGCCGACGTGCGGCGCACCAAACTGGAGGTGGGTATTTTCCCCTTCCCCAGCGTCAGCGCCAAACGGCGGCCGGTGATGCCGGTCAGCGGGTACGAGGGCTGGGCCGTCCCGCGCGCCTCGAAGCAGCCGGCGGCCGCCCTGGAGTTCATCGATCAGGCCGTGCTAACCGAGCAGACCGCACGCTTGCTGCTGGACAACGGCATGGTGCCGGCCTATCCGCTCTCCGGTAAGTCCGTTCGCCCGGCCGCGCCGTTCCAGGGCGACTACTTCGACGTGCTGGCGCGGGCGGAGCCCGGCGTCTACCTCGATGGCGCGCCCGTGCCCAACCTGAATGCGACCATCGAAGCCAATATCCAGCTCCTGCTGCAGGGCGCCGAGACGCCCGATTTCCTGGTGCGCAGCGTGCAGGACGTCTATGCCTCGGGCGGAGCTAAGGCCACGCACACGCGCACCGACGGCGAATTCTAGTCGCTTTCCCATGGCAACCGAGGCCGCGACCGCGTCTGTATCCGACGGGGAGGTCGGGCGCGGTCGCGGTCGCGGGCCCGCACCGCGGCCACGAGCGGTGCGCGGCCGGCAGGGAGGGCGCTCGCTGCTGTTCCTTGCGCTATACAGCGGGCCGCTGCTGGCTGTGTATGGGCTCTTCATCCTCTGGCCGCTGCTGTCGCTGGCCCTGCTCTCGCTGCAACGGTGGGACGGCTACAGCACGCCGGTCTTCGTCGGGCTGGACAACTACGGCGCGCTGTGGAGTGACCCCGGCTTTGCCCTCGAGCTAGAGCACAGCCTGATCTGGCTTGGCGTCACCTTGCTGGCCCCGCCGCTGCTGGGCCTGGTGCTGGCGCTGCTGCTGTCCGCCGTCACGCGTTGGCCGCGGGCCGTGGCCCGCGGCATCTTGCTGGCGCCGCTGCTGCTGCCCTCGGTGGTGATCGCGGTGATCTGGAAACTGGTCTACA
>Ga0070740_10003499_pt1 | contig 16597 bp, 15 predicted proteins | sample Coa_R2_FD_67286 | JGI IMG/M metagenome (GOLD analysis project Ga0070740, IMG submission 67286) | Surface soil microbial communities from Centralia Pennsylvania, which are recovering from an underground coalmine fire - Coalmine... | ecosystem: Environmental > Terrestrial > Soil > Unclassified ... | reverse complement strand
CTTTGCGCTCAGGCCGGGATGACAAATACAGGTAAGACAGGAGAGAAAACAGCACGGATGCGGACAATTCGGCACGTCAAAAAAAGTCAGCCGCATCTCATTCTGCTTCTCCTATTCCTCCTGTTAACAGCCTGCCGCAGGCATGACTTCCCTCAATATCCTGCCGACTACCGCGAATACGCCTACGTCACGAATGGCGGCAGCAATACCGTTACGGTTCTTGATCTGGTGAACCTGCGGCAGGACCGCGTCATCCGAGTCGGCGATAATCCGACGGGTATCGCCGCAAATCCGGTGAAGAATGAGATATACGCGGTAAACACCAGCAGCAACTCCATCAGCGTAATCGACGCGGAAAAGAATGCTGTCGCCGCAACGATTCCGGTCCACAACAAGCCTTATTTCATAGACGTAGACGCGAAGGGCGAGCGAGCTTATGTGGCCAATTCAGGATCGAATAATGTGTCAGTGATCAATCTGGCTGCGCGGCGCGAGATTGCCGTCATCGGCGTGGGCGAAGCTCCCGGATTGGCGCGTATTTCTCCGGATAGTAAGAGCCTGGTCGTCAGCAATCGCGCCAGCGGAAGCGTTACGGTCATCGATCCGCAGACATACAAGGTGCGGAGTGTCTTCGACGGCTGCCCTGGAGCGACTTACAGCGTCATTCTTCCTGACTCATCAAAGGCCTTCATCGCCTGCTCTGGTGGACATCAGGTGATGGTCGTCGGGCTGGCGCGTCCTGAAAGCCCGATCAGCGGCGAGCATGTCGACCGGCTGCTTACGTTCCTGGATGTAGGACAGACGCCGGTGCATCTGGCGCTGAAGCCGGATGGCGGCGAGATCTTCGTTTCGAACTTTGACAGCGACACGATCTCGGAGATTGCTACACAGGCAAATGAAGTTGGCGGCGCTTATCTCGTGGGGGCGCATCCGGCGAGCGCCATCGTGAGCGCGGACAATTCGACGCTCTGGATCAGCAAGTTCAATACAGGTTCGATTGAGGTCTACTCCATCGATGACGGCAAGACCATCAACACGGTGCATGTGGGCGATGGGCCGGATGCTCTGGCGTTCTCTGTGGAAGGTCATTTGCTGCTGGCGACAGATGCGCGGTCAAACGATGTGTCTGTAGTGCGCGTGATGAGCCGAACGCCCGGCGGCGTGAATCGGGTGGGCACGCTGTTTACCATGCTGCCTGCCGGCAGGCAGCCGAATGCCATTGTGGTGAAGGCGTTTCGGGTGAAGTGATGTTTGCCACTCGGTTTCGTGCCTGCCCGAAGCGAAAACAGATCCTTCGCTCCGCTCAGGATGACAAACCTTAAGTGCCTGCGTGCTATCGAATTCCTTTCGCGACCAAAGCATTTCCAACCAGAATGACGCACGGCGCGGGTAGCGCAGATGTCTGCGCCAGCTTGCTGACCGTGGTGCGCAGGGTCTGCTCCTGGGGTGTGGCTACGCTGGAGACGATGATGCATGGTGTTTGCGGCTTGAATCCTGATCCGGTGATTTGCTCGGCCAGATGCGCGTAGTCTGGGCCGGGCATGTAGATGATCAGGGTTGCATCTGTTGGCAACGGGCCCCAGCATGGCTTGCCGGAGTTGGCGCGGTGTCCTGTCAGGACGATGACTTTCGATGCATGGCGACGGTCCGTGAGCGCTGCATGAACGGCGGAAGCGGCGGCGAAGCCGGCCGTAATTCCGGGGACAATTTCAAAGGGAACGGCAGCAGCTTCGAGCGCGTCGATTTCTTCTCCGGCACGGCCAAAGAGCATGGGATCGCCTGTCTTAAGGCGGACTACGCTGTGGCCTGCGCGGGCGTGGTGAATCAACAGCGCGTTGATGTCGTCCTGCGTGATGGACTTGTCGCCGCAGCGTTTGCCCACGTTTTTCACTGTCGCCTGATCTGAGGCGTGGTGAAGGATTTCCGGCGCAACCAGATCATCGTGGAAGATGAAGTCGGCAGACTGGATCAGGGCAGCGGCGCGGAGAGTCAGCAGCTCCGGATCACCGGGGCCTGCGCCAACTAGATAGACTCTTCCCTTCTCGGCCTTCTTCATTCTGTGAAAACTACTGCGGTATTCCCTTTCCGACTTTACGTATTATCAACTATTGAGCGCAGCGGAGGCGCACCTGGCTCTGTGGTGCGCATAGGGAAGGGCGCATAGTTCGCAAGAGTTCAGAACTGATATTCCGGAGGCGTGATCCCTTTCGCCCGCAGGTACATCTCCGCCGATGCGCGGTGATGCGTCGTATGGTCCAGCATTCCCAGTAGCAGGCCGGTACCCGATTCGGTTCCTTCTTCGCTCTTATAGGTCTTGGCCAACTGCTCCGGAGTCAGCTTGCCCACCGTAGCGATGGCGTCGTCAAAGGATTGCCGGATAAACGCCATCACATCCTCTTTCGACTCGGACTTGGGTTTTCCCGGGTTCGGCTTTTGTCCCGAAAAGGTTGAGAGAAAATAAGTCAGCCCCTGCGAGAGATGAATCATCTGCTCCGCGAAGCTCATCTGAGGCGGGGTCAGCTTGAATCCGTAGTCCGCAGCCGGCATCGCATCGGCCACCTTCAGTGTGAAGTCTCGCGACGTGGTCAGATGCTTCACAACTTCGGCCTGGAAGGTGGTTTGCCCGAAGGCAGGTATCGCCAGCGCAGCCGTCAGCACAGCAAGGATCGGCAGCAGAGCCCACACCGCGAGCCTGGGCTGGACGACGACGCTTTTTGTGCGGCCATCAGTTGTGGCAGTGTACCTAAGATCACGCAGACAGCGTATCGCAAGTGCATTCATTGCAAATCATCCTTTCCTGGTTGCCCTTGAACGACAGCGGTTTTCAAGATTTGGAGGCCGGAGTAAACGGAATGAAAGGGGCAGTTCTTTCAGCACGCAGTTTAGCATGCTTCACAGGGGTTCGTAGATCACGGAACAGGAAACTGGACCGCAAGAAAGCCGTTGACATCCGCCGAAAATACACTACCATATGGTTGTGGATAGATTGGACACAACATTTGCGGCTTTGTCTGATCCAACTCGGCGGGCAATGATCGAACGGCTCAGCCATGGGCCTGCCACGGTGCATGGCTTGGCGGAGCCGTTTGCACTCTCGCAGCAAATGATTTCAAAACATATCGCCTATCTGGTGCGGGCGCGGCTTGTGACCAAGACCAAACGCGGACGAGAGAGTATCTGCACGCTCAGGCCGCAGACAATCAAGACCGTCAGCGACTGGGCGATCAGCTATCGCCGATTCTGGGAAGAGAGTTTCGACAAGCTGGATGTGGTGGTAAATCAAATGAAAGAGGAAGGTCGAAAGTGACAAGACCAGTGAATGATACGGACCGGATGGTGATAACGAGAGTATTTGATGCCCCACGCGAACTGGTTTGGAAGGCGTGGACAGACCCGAAATACATGATGCAGTGGTGGGGACCAAAGGATTTTTACTGCCCCTCCTGCGAGATAGATTTTCGCGTGGGAGGAAAATTTCTCTGCTGCATGAAAGCGCTGGATGGGCAGTTTGAGGGCTGGAATGCCGGCGAATACCATGAGATTGTTCCGTACGAGAAGATCGTTTTCTCTATGTACTTTGCCGACTCAAAGGGAAACAAGATTGAGGCTGCGGAATTAGGAATGGAAGATGAGGCCATCGAGGACGCATACGACGTGATTCTGTTTGAGGATCTGGGAAACGGCCGGACGAAACTCACCTACATTGGAAATGAACCCATGGAAAGCGCGAAAAACAGCGGTCAGCTGGAGGGCTGGTATGAGACTCTCGATAAGGTTGCCGCAGTGGTTGCGGGACTGGCGAAGTCGGAGTAAGCAGCTTTTGATCCGCGAACCTCGACGAGGAGAAAGAAATGAAAAGAATGCCGTTTCTCGCGATTGTCTTACTGCCGCTCAACAGAGCTTCGCCGAGCAGTTGCTGCACGCGGCAGGTTCAAACTACTATTTCCCCGATACCGTCATGGGGAAGAAACACCCAAACGACTATAGGGTGACGATCCAGCGCATAAACTGAACAGGCAGGCAGCAACATGTCATTTCTTCGCGATCTCAAAGTTGCATTCCATTCGTTAACTCGTACTCCCGGGCTGGCGATCACGGTAATTCTCACGCTCTCGCTTGGCATCGGCGCCAATGCAGCTATCTTCACACTGGTGCGCGGTGTGCTTCTCAAGCCTTTAGTCAATCGTGATGAGAACCGTCTGATCTATATCCGGCAAAGCGCGCCGGGCCTTCATGACGAAAACACCACCTTTTCCGTACCCGAGATCCAGGACTTGCGCGCCAGCGTCAAAACCTTGAGCGCGCTTGGCGACTTCTCCACCATGGACTTCACCATGGTTGGACTCGGTGAGCCTCGTTCCATTCGCGGCGGCGTCGTGAGTGGCAATTATTTCGATGTGATGGGCCTTCATCCTGTTCTCGGGCGTCTCATTGGCCCTCAGGACGATGGCCCTAATGCCGCCGGAGTCGCCGTTCTCACCTATCGTTTCTGGGCGAATAGTCTTGCCAAAGATCCTTCGGTCATCGGTAAGACCATTCGCCTCGGCAGTATTGGTGAACGATCAGCGAAGATCATTGGTGTCCTAGAGCCCTGCGTCCCATACCCACAGGACACTGAAATCATCTCCAACATCGTCACCAGCCCGCATCATCTGTCTGCGACCATGGTCACCGGCCGTATTCATCGCATGACTGAGCTTTTCGGGCGCCTCGCGCCTGGAGCCACTCTCGACCAGGCTCGTACTGAGCTGCGCACCGTCTACTCCACGATGAAGAAAGACCACCCCGAGGCTTATTCGAAGCAAGGTGACTTCCAAATAGAAGCCCGGAGGTTTCGCGACGAGATTACGTCAGGTGCCAGGGATGTGCTGCTGGTGTTACTCGCAGCCTCGGCCCTGGTATTCGTCATTGCATGTTGCAATGTAGCCAACCTGATTCTGGCGCGGACGGTTCGCCGCGAAGGTGAGCTTGCAGTCCGCATGGCGCTCGGCGCGAGCAAAGGCGCTTTGCGCCGCATGCTATTGGCTGAAAGCCTGGTGCTCTGCGGCGCCGGCGCGCTGATCGGTGTGGCAAGCGCGCGGCCACTGGTCGCCATCCTCGCCCGTTATGCCTCGAAGTTTTCGGTTCGCGCCATCGACTTAAAAGTAGATTCCAGCATCCTGTGGGTAGGAGCAGCACTGGCCATTGTCGCGGCGGTGATCCTGGCGTTTGTCCCACGCCTCCCGTCGTCCGCCTCGTCGAGTGGACTGGGCCTTTCAAACGGGACTGCGCGCATCACCAGCGGTACGAATCGCCGCCAGCAAATCTTCGCGGTAACACAAATCGCTGCTTCGTTCGTGCTGCTGGTTGGCGCAAGTGTGTTGATCTCGACTCTCATCGCGCTGCAAAGAGCGCGAACGGGGCTGGATACGCAACGCGTTCTCGCTATCGATGTTCCGGCTATGGCCTATGGGAAGACACCACAACAAGTCGTTGATTTCTACAAAGAAGTAATGCGCCGCATTGATGCGCTGCCGGGCGTGAGCCGGACCGCGTTCGGCGACGTGGTTCCCTGGCGCGATAGCAATTCCAACTTTGGCCTGCAATTTTCTGCGGATGGTCACGTCCATTCCCCCGGCGAAGAAGACCCGCGCGCTTCGTCGCGCACTATCTCTCCCGGATATTTTGCAGCGCTTGGCGTTCCCATCGTCGCCGGCCGTGATTTCAACGCGCTCGACGGCGAGAACAAGAACGACCCGGTGGTTATCGTCAGCCAGACTCTCGCACAGCGCATGTTCCCCAATCAGGATCCTATTAACCGCCATGTCTTCTGGACGGATCCCGTATTGCAATTCTTCCCCGGAACGGATGCCGATAAGGCACGCCTCATGGCGCCGCACCGCATCATCGGTGTTGCAGCCGATATTGACGATACTCATCTTGTCCCCGGACCCACAGTCACGGTCTACGACCCTCTCGAGGGAGGTGTGCTCTTTGGCGGTCGCCTGTTTATCCATACCAGCCGCGATCCGTATGCGTTGGTCGCGCCAATCACGCGTCTCATTCGGTCGATGTCTGCCGATCAGCCCGTTGAGCACGCGGCCACACTTGAAGATATCCGCGCCGAAGTGCTTACACCGGACCGATTGAACTCAGTTGTGTTCGGCGTGTTTGCAGCTGTCGCGTTGATCATCGCGGTAGTGGGAGTAGCAGGCGTGCTTGCATTTTCAGTGAGTGCGCGCACTCGCGAATTCGGTATCCGGCTGGCGCTTGGCTCGGAGCCGCGGCGGATCCTTAAAGGCGTCATAACAGAAGGCGTCGTGATGGCTGCACTGGGCGTGCTCGCTGGCGCAGCGTTCGGATTCGTCGCTGCACGGATAGCAGGTAGCTATTTTGTTGAAATGAAGATGCCGGGGGCTTTACCCGTGGTCACTTCCGCCTTCTTGCTGATGATGGTTGCGGTGATTGCATCGCTACTGCCGGCAGTTCGCGCTGCACGCGTCGATGTAATGGAGGCACTACGCTCTGAGTAACGGCCGCCTCTCACTGAAACTGGAAGCAATTCTCAGCTGGCGAAAACAAGGCCAATGCACTCATGACGATTTGGACGATCTGTCCGCAATACGGAAGTTTGACAACGAAGGTTAGAGTTAAAAGTAAGGATAAAAGACGACCGCAGGAAAGAGTAAGCACATCGTACAGAGACGGTGGCAGCTATAGGAATAATCATGCGAGCTACCCAGAGGATAACTCGCATCATGAACTCAGGCAGATTTTGAGCGACGGCGTCCGAGTAGTCACCAAGCTGTCGTAGCTGCCATAACGACCAGAATGGGTATCACCATTTTGTATTCCTGCAGGGTATGGTAATTGCCATTTTTAATCTTTAACGAGGAAAGGGACATGTAGAATATTGACCAAATACAAGGCACCTGCCATAACTACATCCACAAAAACAGCTACCAACGCGCTGATTGACATACTCGTTTGTAGCCTCCTTTCATTGGCAGTTCGCTTCTGCATAGCTAGGGACTTCGGTGGTGACTGGAGTGATGCACTGTTTGTTAGCGCCAGTAGTTCTAAACGTAGGACCATACGCATGTGCATATGGGGCAAGACAAAATGCTCCGCTAGCATTAAATGTTTTAGGGAATGGACATACAGGGGTAACGCCGTTTGGACAATACATGGTGAAGCCGCATCTACCATTTGCATTGGGCCCACCATCCAAATAATTTGCTTCTGATAAGCCAATCCTACCGAAAACGCTGATAGACCAGAGGTATCCAAACACAGTACAAATGACGTTGCCCCCATAGCTGAAATCGTATTCGACTCCAGGTTGTCCCACAATCTGCTGATTATTCTGAACTGATAAGTAGCTCGTCATGTACCCCGGAGTGCCATAAGCCCACCCTCCGGTTGAATCCGCGAGCAGGTTACATGAGCCCGGTGTATGCCTTGCGTTTGGATAGAGGCAGCCCAGGGCTGGGACTCCCAGATACCTCGCTGGTACGAGACTTTCGACAAGGTTGCCGCAGTGTTTGCGGGACTGACGAACTCGGAGTAAGAAGCTTTGATTCGCGAAACTCGACGAGGAGAAAGAATGAAAAAAATGCCGTTTCTCCCCATTATCTTGCTGGCATGGGCACTTCCCGCCCATGCCCAGGACGCGATGAAGGAAGATATAGCTGTCAAACCTGCCAATTCAGAAATGAAAGTCGTGCTCGACTCCTGAAATGAGATTGGGCGCAAGCTGACGGCGATGGCCGAAGATTTTCCCGAAGACAAATATGACTTCAAGCCGACACCCGCTCAACGGAGCTTCGTTGAGCAGTTGCTGCACGCGGCGGCTCAACCTACTTCTTCACCGATACCGTCATGGGGAAGAAGCCTACGGCAGACGTAGATCCGAAGCGCGACCAATACAAGTCCAAGGCCGAAGTCGTTGCGTTCGTTGAGAAGTCTTTCGCCGATGGCGCATCAGCAATCCAGTCAAAAGGCGAAAAAGGAATGACGGCAGAGGTTGTTTATTTTCCTCACCAGAAAGCGCGTGTTCCCGATATCTCGAACGGCCTCATCGAACACAGTAATGAACACTACGGCCAACTCGTTGTGTACTACCGCCTCGCGGGTCTTGTGCCGCTGGAGTCGCGGTCCCGGAAGTAAAGCTCAAGAGACCAGTTATCCCGTCCTTGTGCAATATGAGGATTCACTGTTGATTTGTCGCCGATTGGGAAGAATGATCAAATCCAGAATTCGTCCGGAGCCGATTGAGAGTCCGGGCGAATTCTGGATCAAATTATTTCAACTGGATTGCTCAGGGTTGCGGCATTTCCACATCTACAACCTGATAGTCCACAGGAATTTCAAAAAGGGCGTGATCAGGTTCGCGAAATTGTAATTGTTGAATCCTGATGGTATACGCCTGAAACGGGCCTTTTCGATCAATCGCCCCGAACAATTTAAGTTGATCAGAGTACCACCGGTCGATGGTGGTTGTGAGCCCGGCTACATCTTCAGCCGAAGTCTCAATGCGAGTACCCTTGAAAACATAGCCTTCGATCTTCCTATCCTCTATCTCGGTATGGATGACTTTCCACTTATGTGGTGAATCTTGCCCGTCTGCCGCATCCGTGAGGAATAGGCGAGCGTCAGGAGATAACTTAACCTTTAGCCGATAAGCTACCTTCTCCGCGTCCAACAGAATAGTCTGGGCACCTGCAACAGGATCAGTGATGGCCACAGCACTTGCGACGAGATGCCCCGCTTGGTCCCTAGTTTCCGATTCCTGCCGCAGCCTCCCTGCTGAGTCGCGGTACTCATGGCTGGTGATCCTATACTCGATGGCGAACCTGCCGTCATCAATTTTGCGTGAATGCTCCTCTATTTGCTGCAGCGAAAGGGGAACTCCCGAAGTTGGTCGCAAAAGGAACTGGGCACCGGACTTCAGACTATCAGTCATCGGGTTTATTCCTGCGGTCAGAGTTAGAAATAAAAGCAGAATTAAAGGTTTGCCACACATATGCACACCCCATAAGTTAGTCGTAGGCTGGTTCTTAGGTGCACGGTCCTCCTTCCTCCCCTTCCTTTTGAGGAAAGCCAAACGCAAACGTACAGACCCCGTCGATCACAGCATATGACCCGCGTACCCAATTCGGACAAGTAGGCGACGCACTGAGGAGTGCTCCTTCCAAATTTAGACGATCTGCATGTCGGAGTAGTGTTATTTCTACACGCAGTAGTCGTGTAGTAACATTCTCCGTCGGAATCAATAGGCGGGGGGCCCCAATATGTTGTCGTAAGACGAATGGCCTTTGGGTTAAATCCCCCTGTCCAGAAGGTTCCAAACATAGAGCAATCTATCTCTCCTGAGGCATCAAGGTAAATAATGCCCGGGCCTCCTAGAATGTCTTGATTGTTTTGAACAGAACTGTAACTGTTCATGTGTCCCGGTGTGCCAGTTACCCAGCCTCCTACTGTGCCAATCTTATTGTAGGCTTTCGGGGTATGTGTGACGTTATTTGGGTTGCAGGCAGCACTACCGCTTCCGGTTGTGCTGCCTGCAACTAGGACGCTTGTGTAAATATATGTTCCATCAGATGATACGTTTTCATAGATGGCATAGTTAGGCGTGAAGTCCAGACGACAACCCTGTGCGTTTGCGACCGAACACCAAAAAGGCAAACACAGGGAGATAAACAGTAGTCGAGTGCAGTTGGCTTTCATTGTCCCTCCGGCGCAGTGATCTGCATATGGGCTTTCTGCTCCTGGATATGACCTTCAAACTGCTTCATTCCAGCGGGTGAGAGAGTCTTTCTTATCGTGCACAGATACTGCTGGACGAGTTGGTCGCGTTGCCGGAGAAATACTGCCGCGTCCGGCGGCGTTCCTCCTATTCGCGCGGCTGCATCGACTCTTGCATTGTAGTCATTGACCATCGAAGTCCATTGCAGCTTGTAGGCTCCGATTATTCTCGCTATGGCCTGAGAATCTGCATCTTTCATCCCGGGCATCTTTGCGAGACAGGCTTTCTGTCGAGCCAGTGCCTTTGTACTCGGGTTTGGCAGTTCTCCCACGACCATGAAGTACATGTGATAGGCGGTAAGATCGGGTATCAGTTCAGGATGATCTTTGCCGGAAATCATCTTGTATCCAGGATGATTCATGCCCGGCATGGATGCCGTCATGTTGGAGCTTTGCTGCGCGAAAACGACTGCAGGAAAGAGTAAGCACATCGTACAGAGACGAATGAGCACAATTACCTCCTTGAAGATTGCTGCAGCAACGCACGCAAGGGGCAAGGCACTGCTTACTGTCGATATACTGTTCTGAACTGCTGTGGGCCGAGTTCCTGGCCGCCGCAAATGCGACTGCTTTTCACCGTAGAACCCCGGAAAATGAGGTCAGCATAGAGAGAGAGAGAGAGAGAGAGAGATTGTCAAGAATATTATGAATGCTTCCCACAATCTTGACCAATCATTCTCGACACTACTACTGAAAGTAAGAGCGCTCCAAGTGGAGGGGTATGATTCAGCGCTGGCGAGCGAGGACGAGGGTGATGTCGTCGGGCTGTTCCTGGCCGCCGATCCAGTTGCGGAGTGACTGCATGACCTGCTCAGAAATTGCATCGAGGGGCATGTGGCGGTGGCGGCGTACCACGTCGATCAGACGCTCTTCGCCGAATTCGCCGAAGTCGTTCTCCGGTTCGGTTACGCCGTCGCTGTAGGCGATGAGGATGTCGCCGGGATTTAGTTGCTCTACTCCCTGATCGTAAGTAGCGTTTTCGAGAAGACCGACGACGGTGCCGCCACAACCCAGTGTGGTCAGGGTGTTGTCGGTGCGCAGTATGAGTGGAGGAAGCTGGCCTCCGCAGGAGTAGGTGAGCCGGCTGGTGGCTCCGTCGTAATGCGCCAGAAAGAGCGTGGCATACTTTTCCGGCTGCGTGCTGCGGAACAGGTGGCGATTGAGCTGCGTAAGAATTTTGGCCGGTTCAAGAAACGGATCGTGGCCATTGCCGTTCATATATGGATGACCCGGCTTTTCCTGCCCGACAGCGCTCAGATGTCGGCCCGCCAGCGCCAGGTCTTCTCCGGCAAAGCGATATGCGCGGACGGCGGAATGCAGCGTGGCCATGAGCAACGCGGCGGAAATTCCCTTCCCGCTGATGTCGCCCAATGCCAATCCGAGGCCGGAATCGCCGGTTACGAGGAAATCGTAATAATCGCCGCTGACTGTGCGCGCCGGGTAACAGGCGCCGTGCAGCTCCAGCATGGGCAGAGAGACTGAGCCATGCGGAAAGAGGTTTGCCTGTACTTCCTGCGCGATGGCAAGCTCGCTCTGCAGGCGCTCTTTTTCGCGCTGCTCGGCAAGGAGGCGCTCCAGCGAGTAGGACATGCGGTTGAAGGAGCGGCTCAGGGCTGCGAGCTGGTCGTTGCGCGTGACCTTGATGCGATGCGCGAGATTGCCCTGGTCGATTTCTACCGTCGCGTTATAGAGATCGTTCACGGATCGCGTGATGGTGCGGTTCAGACGCACTGCCATGATGAAGGCAATCAGCTCAAGCAGCCCGAAGAAGCAGGCAACCGCGATGAGGATATTCTGCACGAAGCTGGCAATCTGCAGAGAAGCGATGAACAACCGCTGATACAACAGCGACGGACGCGAGGTCACGATGGTCGGCGTGTTGTGCGACTTTCCTGTTACCCAGTCTCTGGCTTCCAGCGGCGCGGTGAAGTAGATGGGAATATCGTAGAAGTGCTGGCCGGGGGGCAGTGAGCCCCCGGTGATCGAGTTCTCCCGTATCTCTTCGCGAGTCAGCTTCCGCTCCTGGGTTCTTTTTACGCCTGGCTGCGCCGGGTTGTCCGGAGCTGCTCTGGATTGCTCTCCCCCGGCAGAGGTCTCCTCGTTCATCGGGAGATTCGTCAGAATTTCAATTCTGCCGATGCCCTGCGCAATCTGGTCCAACCTGGCCTTATCAAGAAGAACGCTGGTGATCACCGTAGTGGTATGGCTGCCGATGGTCTGCATGTCAATGGCGCGAAGGTAGAGCTTGCCATTGTCGAGCACGGCCTCATGAAAATTGTCCTGCGCCCATGCAGGGACCTGGGGGATGTTGGCCTGAAACGTAGCGGGAACAATAGGAATGGATTTGCCATCCTGAAATGCGGCGATGCGCAGGCCGGAGTCCGGTCTTGCCGGGGATGTGTCCTCCATTTCGGGGGGCGGAGATACGCTTTTGCTTCCCGGATTCATGGCCAGAAAGTGGGCCACATGCACGCAGAAGGCACGATTTTCTGACGCATAGTGCTCAAGCTGGGCCTGAAGAGAGGACGTAGCTGCGAAAATGGCAAACTGCCCGCTGAACCCATAAAGCGCGATCAGCGCCAGCATGACGAAGAGCACGACCGGGGTAAGGGCCATCAGGAGATATGTCATGATGAGCCGGTTGCGCAGTTTCCAGAGAAAACGGCCGAAGATCCAGCGCCAGACCAGCGGGATACAGAAAGCAATCAGCAAAAAGAGAGTAAAGGCGCTGATCACCCCAAAAACAGCGCCTGCGGTGCCGGGCAACAGGCGTCCTGGGGCAAGTGCTACGTAGATGATGAGCAGCCAGAAGGCGAGCCGATGCACCTTACTCTGCGGAGGCTCGCGGCGAAGCGCACGAAAGACGCGAGCTTCAAAATTTTTTACCTGTCCCATGGGTTATTCGCTCTTACTTCGCCCTGATGGTGATGTCTGAGTGTAGCGCGAGTGCGGCAAAATCACGAAAAATGGCTCATTTATCGGCTTTTTGCGCGGCCTCAACGTCGGCCTGATGCGCTAAACGGAGCGTATAGCGTGTCGCCGAGGACTGCGCACCGGCAAGGAGAAGCAATCCAGTGAGAAACGCCCACATCATGAGGCTGACGGAAACGGAAAACGGTCCGTAAACAGACCGCAGATCGAGCCAGGGAAGCACTTTTACGTAGATCACCTTTGCGCCCTCCCAGATGAGTCCGGTAACGATGCCGGCAGGCAATACGGCACTGACCGGCAGTTTGCGATTAGGCAGCACCCAATAAATAACGAAGAAGATGGCAATGCTGAGAAATGCCGCGGAAATCTGCAGAAATGCGTGCTCAAAGAAGGAATAGACGACATTATTCGTTTTACCGAAGAAGAGCAGGCTGAGAATTCTGTTTTGCGCCGCGGTAAATGCAATCGAAGTGAGCGCTAAAAGGCCTACTGCAAGCGCTAATCCGATGGAAACAAGCTGATTTTTCCAGTAAGAACGGTTTTCTGTGACGCCCCAGACGCGGTTTAGGGCCACTTCCAGCGGCAAAAAGACGCCGGTTGAGGAGATCAGCAACATAATGACGGAGGCTATCTGGACGTCGCCGCGCGGATTGACCAGAAGGCTCATGTTGCGGACTACGAAATCCTGATTGGCGGGCAGGAAATAACGCAACATGTCGCCGATAACCTCGACCATAGATTGCGAATGGAAGATGCGGCGAGCGACGGTGAACATCATGACGATAAACGGAAACAAAGACAGAATGGCGTTTGCTGCCACGCTGAAGGCATACGTATGGACTTCAGTCTGCGTCAGATACTTGACGAGAGAGACAACCTGTCTCCAGAAAACGGAGCCGGAAAAGAGCTGGACGCGTGATTTCGCCGTCTGAGGCGCGATTTGCTGCGGTGCTGCGGGCATTTTTCTCTGTTCTTATGCGAAGATGCTATCAAAATGGACTTCCGGGAACCCGGTAGATTCTTTTGACAACTCTCATAAACTTAGGTAACCACAGATAGATTACCTCAGTACAGTGGACCGACGTAACATCTTCGTCTTCCTACACTTACAACATATTTTTTACTTGATTCCAAAAGAGATTCCTGCCATAAATTAGGGCACGATTTGTCTTTTTGACACATCGGAATTGTTGGAAGGCCATTTGTTGTTTGTGTTTTACACTCCTGGAATTCATTTGTCAGCGCGCAGAGCTGCCGGCGCAGTAACGGCGGCTCTTGGTGTTTTCAGGGCATTCCGGGAGTTCTAACGAAAGGAGTAGGTGTGAAAGAGCACGGTGTTGTGAAGTGGTTCAACGGAGCCAAAGGTTATGGGTTCATCCAGCGTTCGACGGGAGAGGACGTTTTCGTCCACTTCTCCGCGATCCAGGACAATGGATACAAGACGTTAAATGAGGGTGAGGCAGTGGAATTTGAGTGCCAGCAGGGGCCAAAGGGTCTGAATGCGGCCAATGTTGTAAGAAACAACGCCTAGCTCATACACAACTTCTTCTGCAAACGGCTCCCTGCATCGAACAGGGAGTCCGTTTGCTACTCTTCCCGAAGCACAATCATAGGATCGACATTTGCCGCCCTGCTCGCAGGCAGAAGGCCGGCAAGCAGCACGATCACTGTCAGTGCCAGGACTGAGACGGCAAAAGTCGCTGGGTCGCGCGGCTTCAATCCATAGAGCATGTAGGCAGCGACGCTGCCGGCGGCGAGCGCCAGAATTGTTCCGATGGCTACGCCAATTGCCAACAGGACGACGGATTCACGTAAAACCATGCGCAGAATTGCTCCGCGAGCCGCACCGAGCGCCATGCGTATACCGATTTCACTTCTGCGGCGGACGACTATGTAGGAGATCACGCCGTATATTCCCACCATGGCGAGAAGGATGGCCAGCGCGCCGAAAAAGCTGGTCAGCGTGGTCATCAGTCGCTCTCCAACAAGGTCTTCGCGCACCTGAGTCTTGAAGACGGAAAGATTCAGCACCATTGATGGACTAATGCTCCCGGCAGTTCGCTTTACTGCCGCTGCCAGTGATTCCATGGACTCATTCGAGCGAATCATCAGCGTCAGTCCCTCGCCGGGCTCTTTTTCCTGCGATGCCGCGAAGAACAGAGTTGGCGGAAAATCCTCACGCAAGTTGTGGTACTTCGCATCCTTTACCAGCCCGATAATCTGGTATGGCTCATCCTTTTTCTCGGATTTATAGACTATCTTGCCGACAGGGTTTGCTCCCTGAAAGAACTTGCGGGCAAATGTCTCATTCACGATGGCCACAGGCGGCGATGTCGGTGTGTCGGATTCATTGAAATCGCGTCCCGCCAGCAGGGGTGTACGCATCGTCTGAAAGAATCCCGACCAGACCAGATTGAACTGCGAATCGACGCGCTGCGGCCCACCGGGCACATCGATGTTGTCGTCCCATCCGCTGTGACTAATGGGCACAACGAAGACGCCGGCCAGAGATTCCACTCCTGGAATGGCGTGCATGCGTTCATAAATCTCTTGTTGAAAAGCCCTGCGGCGCTCTAATGGAACATGCAAGGGAGAATAATCGAAGTTCGCCACCAGCAAATGGTCCTGATCAAAACCGGCATCGAGTGTCATCAGATTACGCAGGCTGCGGGCGAAGAGCAGAGCTCCGGTCAGCAGGACGAGCGACAATGCAACCTGCGTGACGATGAGAACGCGGCGGAGGAGAAAGCGCTCGCGTCCGGATGTGGCGCCACGGCCATTTGCTTTCATGGCAGCTCCGGGATCGGTGCGCGAGGCCTGCAGTGCGGGCATAAGTCCAAAGAGCAGGCAGGTGAGCACTGCTAAACCGGAAGCGAAGCCCAAGACACGCCAGTCCGGCGCCAAGTCCAGAAATACGCTATCCGAACCGGATGACAACATCGCGACCATTACGCGGCTGAGCAACTGGGCCAGAGCGAATCCTGCCGCTGTCCCGAAGATGGCCAGCAGCAGGCTTTCGGCCAGTACCTGGCACAAGAGGCGTACACGTGATGCTCCGAGAGTAAGCCGCAGAGCCATCTCACGCTGGCGCGCGCTTGCACGCGCCAGCAGCAGGTTTGCCAGATTGGCGCAGGCTAATAAAAGAACCAGGCCTGAAAGACCAAGCAGAATAGCCAGCGGATCATGCTGTCCGGCGAACGAAGATACGCCCTTATCTGCCTGCACGGCTCCGAGATGAAAGTGCAGGTAGTCCTTTTTGAGGATGTCGTCATACTTGGGCGGCACGGTTGAGGCAAAAATTCCAGGCGAAATGGCGGCTAGCTGCGCTGATGCTTTTTCGAGTGTCCAGCCCGGCTTGAGGCGTCCGATTCCGGAAAGCCACCAGGTCATCGGGTCGTCTGTCCAGGAGTTCTTTGCATTGAAGGTCGGCTCAGAGCACAGAGCGACGGCAACGTCAAAGTCGCGACCTATGTCCACGCCATGAAAAGAAGGCGGCACGATACCGATGATCTGAAATAGCTGCCGGTCAAGGGAGATTTTGCTGCCGAGGGCCGAATCTTTCCCGCCATATTCCCGCTGCCAGAAAGAGTAGCTGATCACAGCACCCTGTGCGCCACATCCGCGATAATCATCTGCTGGAGACAAAAATCTTCCAAGATACGGTTGAATACCGAGCACGGGGAAGAAATCGCCGCTCACCATCAACGTATTGGCGTAACGCGCTTCGCCGCCCTGGCCGAGGTTGCGCCGCGTTGGAGACCATGCTGCGATGCTGGAAAATCCCTGCTGTTGTGCGCGCGCCAGATTCCAGATGGCATAGGTCATATCGGCATGATCGGTGACGAAGCTGCCGGCCCGGCCATTTGTGTCATTTGTGATC
>Ga0070740_10003497_pt1 | contig 16607 bp, 11 predicted proteins | sample Coa_R2_FD_67286 | JGI IMG/M metagenome (GOLD analysis project Ga0070740, IMG submission 67286) | Surface soil microbial communities from Centralia Pennsylvania, which are recovering from an underground coalmine fire - Coalmine... | ecosystem: Environmental > Terrestrial > Soil > Unclassified ... | reverse complement strand
GGGGTCGTCGGGCAGCCCCAGGAGGATGTTCTGCTTGAGCGTCTCGCTGAACAGCCGCGGCACCTGCGCCGTGTACGCCGCCCGGGGCGGCACCAGGAAGGAGGCCGCGTCCTCCACGAGGTGGCCGTTCCACCGGATCTCGCCCGCCTCGGGCGGCAGCAGGCCCAGCAGCACGCGCAGGAGCGTGGTCTTGCCCGCGCCGACGCGCCCCGTCACCACGGTCAGGGTGCCGCGCGGCAGGCGCAGGTCTACCCCCTCGACGCCGCGCCCCGACGCCGGGTGGCGATAGGTCAGCCCCCGTGCCTCCAGCAGGTCCAGCCGGTCGGCCGCACCAGGTGGCGGCACAGCGGGTAGGGGCCCGCGCAGGTGCAGCGGGGTTGGTGCCACCAGCGCAGCCGGCGGAACGCCCCCGAGCAGGACATCCATGCGGGCGAAGGCCACCACGGTCTGCGCGTAGTGGGCCAGGTACTGGCCGAGATCGTCGGCGAAATCGGCGATGACGCCCAGGTAGGAGACAAACAGCGCGAAGTCGCCCACCGTCAGGCTATGGTCGCGCAGGTTGCCGGCGGCCAGCAGCATGATCAGACCCGTGCCTATGCTCACCATGTTGGCCGTGATGGCGTTCAATGCCTGCGTCGCCACGCGATCGGCCAGCATGGCTCGGCGGCGCTGCTCGCCGAGCTGGCGGAAGCGGGCCACCGTCCGCTCTTCGGCCCCGGCGGCTTGCAGCGTCTGCACCGCCGCCACGATATCGCCGATGGCCCCGGTGACCTGGCTGGTGGCCTGGCTGCTGGCGGTGCGATAGCGGCCCAAGGTGCTGTTGGCCCGCCGCGCCACGGCCGCCACCACCAGCAGGGGCAGGATGGCTACCAGGGTGATGCGGGCGTCGATATGCAGGAGCACCAGGAACGCCACAACGGCAAAGAGGCCATGGACGGCGATCTCGTCGGTCCAATCCATGTTGTCCTCGGCCTCATAGGCATCGTCGCGGAAGCGGCTGATGGTCTCGCCAACCGAGTAGGGCAGGGCAGCGGCGCCCGGCCGGCGCAGGACGTGCCGCAGCAGGTTGCGGCGCAGCAGCCCGCTCATCGTGAAGCGCATGTTGATTTCCGTGAAGCCGGCGATGAGCCACAGGGCCGACTGGCCCATGGCGAGCACCACCAGCAGCCCGATCAGTCCCGTCGTGCCCACGGGCAGATGGGCGTGCCCGGTGAGCGTATCGAAGAAGGCGCGCGCGATCAGCCCCGGCAGCAGCGACGACATATCCATCACGCCCCACAACACGGCGTGGAGCAGGTAAAGGCGGGGCGCGTAGCGGGCCATCTGCACCATATAGCGCCAGGCCGGCAGCGGCCTCATGGGGCGACCTCCTCCGCGGCTAGCAAAGCGGCAAGGCGCCGAATCGGGAACGGCGTCATACGAAGACCTCCTCCGCGGCGAGCCGCAGCAGTCCGGCAAAGCGTGAGGTGGGGTCGGCGGCCAGGGCGATGCGCGGCCCGTACTCGCGCACCTGCCCGGCCTCCAGGACCAGGATGTCGTCGGCATAGGCGATGGTGGCCGGCCGGTGCGCCACGATGATGCCGGTCCGGCCTTCGAGCAGCCGGCCCAGCGCGGCGTGCAGCAGCCGCTCCGTGGCCGGGTCGAGGCGCGAGGACGGCTCGTCCAGGATCACCACGTCGGGATCGCGCAGCAAGATGCGCGCGCAGGCCAGCACCTGGGCCTGCCCGGCGGAGAGTCCGATCCCACCGGGTCCCAATGGGGTGTCCAGCCCGTGCGGCAGCTCGTGCAGCCAACCGGCCAGGCCCAGGCTGTCCAGCACGTCGCCGATCCGCTCATCCGGCACGCCGTCGTCGAAGAGGGTCAGGTTGTCGCGCACGCTGGCGCTGAAAAGGTGCACCTCCTGGGTGACCAGGCCGATGCGCGCGCGCACCGCCGCGAGGCGCACGGCCCGCAGATCCACGCCACCCAGGCGCACCACGCCGGCCAGGGGATCGTAGAAGCGCGCGAGCAGCCGCGTCAGCGTGGTCTTGCCGCTGCCGGTGCGCCCCACTATACCCAGCACGCGGCCGGGCTCCAGGCGCGCGCTGACGTCGCGCAGGACCAGAGCATCGTCCACGTAGCCAAAAGAGACGCCCTCCAGCTCCACCGCCAGTGAACCTGAGGGCAGCGCGAGACCCGGGCCATCGACCAGGCGCGGCGCCGTGCGCAGGAGCGACTCGACGCGGCCCATGCTGGCGTCCGCCTGTTGCATCTCCTGCACTTCCCTGCGGATTTGCTCGGTCGGCTGGCGCAGCATCTCGGTATACTGGAAGACCAGATAGACGGTGCCGATGGTCAGCGTGCCGGCCTTGAACAGCACGGCGCTCAGGGCAAAGGCGACCGCCGTGCCGAGAGCAATCAGCCCCTGAGTGGTGGCGAGCATGGCGTAACCCCTCATCTGCGCCTTGATGATCGCGGCCAGCCACGACCGCATCACCTCGGCGCAGCGGCGCAGCACAAATGCGGCCGCACCGCTGGAGCGGATATCCTCCAGGCCGGCCAGGTATTCGCCCAGGAAGCCATAGAAATCGGCGCTGGCCTGGCGCTCCGCGGCCCAGGAAGGCGTGGCAACGGCGCGGATGCGCAGCATGGCAATCAGGGCCAGCGCGACGAAAGCGCTCAGCCCCAGGCCGATGCGCCAGTCCACGTGATAGAGCAGGCCGAGCATACCGACCACCAGGAGGCCGTTGCCGAGCACATAGACCACAAAGCGTGAGAAGAAGCGGGCCAGGGTGGCCACGTCGCCGTCCACCCGCTCGATCAACTCGCCCGGCGTATGGGCCGTGTGAAAGGTGGCATCCAGCCGCAGCACGTGGGCGACCAGGTCGGCGCGCAGCGCGTTGGTGGCCGCCCAGCTCACGTTCTCGGCCACGTAGGTTTCGGCGACTGCGAGGCCCTGTCCTAGCAGGGCCAGGCCCATGGTCAGCAAGGCCAGGACCATCAGATCGTGCGGAGCTCCGCCGGAGGTGGCCCGGTCGATGAAGCGGCTCGCCACCAGCGGCGCGGCCACCCGCACGCCGATGGTCGCGCACAGGATCGCGGCCAGCAGGCCCATCCACGGCCAGTAGGGCCGAAGATAGCGGGCCAATAAACGCCAGTAGCGGTTCAGTGCTTGAAAACGGTGCATGGAATTCCTCGTCTTGCCGCGAACGGCAGGTCATTGGGTAGCCGGAGGGAAGCGAGGGGAAGTGGTGGATGTCGAGGCTACCCGAGGGTGCCGTTCCGGCTCACCTGCCGGTCACGAGGAGGCGCACCGAAAAGAAATGGCCGTGGGCGCGAGAGGTGCGCCCACGGCCATCGTTCATGGCACGATACGTGTACTCTCAGTCGGGCGCACGTCTCTCCCGACACGCCTGTGTCGGGAATAGCCCCAGCACCGTCCCGGTGGCCACGCAGCCAGGCAGATCCGCCATGCGGCACGCGGCATCACACCACGGTACTGTCGGGCTACTCATCGCTTGGTCCTCCCGAGAAAGAGTATTACGGTGGGTAGTGTAGCAAGGGCCTGGCCGGTTGTCAAACGCAGGCGCAGATGGGGTTGCCGCCCTCAACCTGCACGAAGTGGCCCGCCGGGTCGGCGTCAGCGCCCAGGCCCTCTACAAATACTTCCCCAGCAAGACCGGCCTCTACGATGCGCTCTACGCCCTCGCCGTGCGGCGCTATTTCGAGGGGATCGCACTGATCTGGTGTGAGACCCCGCCCACGTGGGACCGTGTGGCGGCCTGGTTCACCTATAACCTCACCTTCGCCCAGGAGCAGCCCGAGCTGTATCAGCTCTGGATGGAGCGGCCCGTCCCGGGCTTCGTCCCCTCCCCGCAGAGCCTGGCGGAAAACTATAAGGCCGCCCCGGCCCTGCACGCGGCCCTGGACGAACTCGTGGCGGCCGGTGTCATCCGCTCCGACGTTCCGTTGGACCGGCTGCGCGATCTGCTGATCGCGGTGCTGCACGGGGTGACGAGCATGCACCTGGCCAATGAGCCGGACCTCCCGGTGGGGAGCGGGCGGTTTGGCGGCTTGCTTCCCACCGTCATGACGGCGTTCGAGTCGGGTCTAGCTCCGCCTCGCGGCGCATCCTCTGCGGCCGGGCACGCGGAATCGGTGGGTCCGCACGAACCGGCAGGGGAGAGAGGGTGACGCCGGTCACAAGGCCTCATCGCTTGGCGCTATCCGCCCACGCGGCGGGAATGGACGTTGTCATGGCGTTGCGAAGCGCCAGAGTGAGGAGAGACACGAACGATGTTGTTGGGAGAAGAGCACAGAGGGGCACGAGCTAGCTATGTCGTTGAAGAGCAGGAGAGGGCAGGAGGACGACCCATGTCGTTGGAAGAAGAGAACAAGGCCATCGCGCGGCGGCATTTTGAGGAGCTATGGGCCAGGGGAGCACTCGCCGTCGCCGACGAAATCTATGCGCCAACGTGCATCGGTCACTGCGGCAACCAACCCGATCAGACCGACTATCCGGCGTCCGAGAAGCAGCTCATCCTGAGGGATCGCGCCTTCAGCCGCGAGGACCCCATCATCACGGTGGAGGATCAGATCGCCGAGCGGGACAGAGTGCTGACGCGCTGGACCTGCCGGGCCACCCATACTGAAGAGGTCATGGGCCTCCCGCCGACGGGGCGCGAGGTGCGCCTCACCGGCATGCACGTCCATCGCATCGCGGACGGCAAGATCGTCGAGGTGTGGGCGATCGACGACTTCTTCGGCTTGATGCAGCAACTTGGTGTCATCCCGGCGGGGCTGCTCGGTAGCGCGCCCTTGAGCGCAGGCACGCCCGCCGGTGTGCCACGCGAGGACGGCGAGACACGGCGGGGACTGCGCCCGTACTCCTGCCGTCGCGAGGAAGGCGACCCCCTGTGGTTCTTCGGCTCACGGACATGGATCAGGGCGAGCGGCGCGCAGACCGGTGGTGCCTATGCGCTCGTCGAGCATCTCATCCCACCCAGCGGTGAGAGCCCCTTCCACGTGCATCACGACGAAGACGAACACTACTATGTCGTCGAAGGCGAGATGACGTTCTACGTCGGCGATCAGCAGATCGCGGCGCCAGCCGGCACCCACGTCTTCGGGCCGCGCGAGATCCCGCACGGCTTCCGGGCCCAGGGAACGGCGCCTGCGCGACTGCTGCTCGAAGCCACGCCGGCGGGCTTCGGCCGCTTTGTCCTGGCGCTGAGCGAGCCCGCGCGGGGGAGTGGCTTCCCACCGCCAGGGCCACCGGACTTGGCGGTGCTGATGGCCACAGCGGCGGAGTATCACATGGAGATCCTGGGGCCGCTGCCCAGCTAAGCCTATGACTCTGCTGTCACTTCTTAGAGTAGTCACAGGTGCCCGATGTGGCAATCGGGCTGTCCGTTCATGCCCCACTATAGCATGGCAAGCTGGTTAGCCCCGAAGCGTATACTCTAGACACGGTGGCCGGTCGGCCTGACAGTGGGCCAGGCCGATCTCGCCGGCGCTATGGAGAGGAGAGGCATGGCCCTGCATCTCGCGCCCATCCCCGTGCATCAGATCGCGATGGTCGTGCGCGACCTCGAGGCCTGCATGGAAGAGTATCATAGGACCCTGGGCTGGGGCCCCTGGAACGTCTACGAGTACAGGCCGCCGCGCTTTCATCAGGCCATCTGGCATGGCCGGCCGGCCGGCTTCACCTATCTCGGCGCGGAAGCGAAGGTAGACACGGTCTGGATCGAGCTTCTCCAGCCGCTCGACGGGCCGAGCCTGTTCACAGACTGGCTTGATAGGCGTGGCGAGGGGCTGCACCATCTTGGCTATGGGGCTACCAGCAGAGACGGAGCCGATGCGATACGCCGCTCATACGAGCAGGCGGGCACCTCCGTGCTCTTCGAGGGCTGGATCGACCAGGTGTACTTCTACTATCTGGACACCAAACCCACCATCATCGAGGTCTGGGTCGGAGATCCCGAATCGGTCACAGCTAGCCGTACCTATCCGGCGTAGAGCGGCGGGATGTAGGACGCCGCGCCTCGCTTGCCTGACGGGCGCGACACGCACCATACTACCTGTGGCTCGCTCCGTCCGTCGAGGACCGTCGAATCGATACCCCGGACGAGGCCTGGCATCGGGTCATCGCCGTCAACTTGACCGGGGTCTTCTACTGCTGCCGGGCCGTGGCGCGGAGCATGGTGTCGCGGGGTTCCGGTGGTCGCATCGTCATCACCTCCAGCGTCGCCGGCAAGAGGGCCGAGCGCTTTCTGGCGGCCTACTCGGCCTCGAAGTTCGGGGTAATCGGCACCCCTGGCGCGCTTCGTGAGTGGCACGACCGTTAACGTCGACGGCGCGGAACTGCGTATTTGACACGCCGCCCGGAGGCGTGGCTATCTGTTTCTTCGGCGACGGCGCCTCCAATCAGGGCACCTTCCACGAGGGCCTGAACCTGGCCGCGATCTGGAAGCTGCCTGTCGTCTTCGTCTGCGAGAATAACGGCTACGCCGAGGCGACGCCGTTCGGCTACCACTGCAGCACCCCCGATGTTGCCAATCGCGCCAACGGCTACGACATTCCCGGAGTCGTGGTCGATGGGCTGGACGTGCTGGCGGCCTACGAGGCGGCCGGCGAGGCCATTGCGCGCGCCCGCCGCGGCGAGGGGCCGACCTTGATCGAGGCCAAGACGTGAAATGCTGGACAGAAACCCCTTGTACATACGCGCCGTCGATGATAGAGCTCCCGGGTTCGGAGGTCACCGATTGACTCGCCTAGGACGTACGCCTAGCGGCTTCACGAGGCGAAGTAGGAAGGCAGCCGCTCGCTGAGCGTGGTGAAGAGCAGCACCACCAGGAAGATCGCCAGGCCGGGGAAGGTGGAGTACCACCAGGCGCTGAGGAAGAATTGGCGGCCGGCGCCGATCATGGTGCCCCACTCGGGCGTCGGCGGCTGCGCGCCGAGCCCCAGGAAGCCCAGGCTGGCCGTGGTCACCAGCGCGGAGCCGAGATCCAGGCTGACCTGCACCACCAACGGCGCCAGGTAGTTCGGCAGCACGTGGCGGAACATCACGCGCAGGTCGTTCATGCCCAGCGCGTGGGCGGCCTCGATGTAGTCGCGTTGCTTGATCGAGAGCACCTGCCCCCGTATCAGGCGGGCATACCAGGGCCACCAGACCAGCGAGACGGCCAACAGCGCGTTGGTTAGGCCCGGTCCCAGCGCTGCGGTGATCGCCAGCGCCAGGATCAGCGACGGGAAGGCCAGGAACATGTCGGTGATGCGCATAATGATGGTGTCGACCCACCCGCCGTAGTAGCCGGCGACGGTTCCCACGGCGATGCCGATCAGCAGCGCGGAGACCAGGATCACGGCCGCGCTGAACAGCGAATAGGGCGTGCCGGCCAGCACCCGGCTGAACACGTCGCGCCCCAGGTCGTCGGTGCCGAACAGATGTGCCGCCGACGGCCCGCTCAGGCCGGGGCCGACGTAGAGCGCATCGGGCCCGTATGGGGCAATACGCGCGCCCAGGGCTGCGACGATCAGGATGGCCAGCAGCAGCAGCGACAGCAGCCAATCGCCCGGGTGCCGGCGCAAGCGCTGCGCGACCATGCGCCATGGTCCGGCCCCGGCCGCGGCGCCGATGGCGATAGGTTGATCGCCGTCCACGACGGCGCCGGCCGTCGCGTTCGCAAGCTCCGGCTCCTCCGCCAGCCTGATCGATCCGTCGTGCAGGTGCTTTTCCATGGCCACTTTCCAGCTCAGTTCCCTCACGCCACCGCCACGCGCGGATCGAGCACGCTGTACAGCAGGTCGACGCCGAGATTGACCAGCACATAGATCGCGGCGACCAGCAAGGTGATGCTCATGATGGCGTTGTAGTCGGAGGCGAGCACCGCGTTGAGCGTGTACAGGCCGATGCCGGGCCAGTTGAAGATCACCTCGACCAGGAAGGCGCCGCTGAGCAGAAAGCCGGTTTGCAGGCCCAGAACGGTGGTGATGGGCAGTAGGCTGTTGCGCACGGCGTGGACGATCACCACGCGCGAGCGGCGCAGCCCCTTGCTGCGCGCGGTGCGCACGTAGTCCATGCCCAGCGTTTCGAGCGTGCTGGTCCTGGTCAGCCGCGTGATCAGGGCCATCGACGGCAGAGAGAGGGCCACGCCGGGCAGGATCAGGTGCTGCACGGCGTTGGCGAAGAGCGGCAGATCGCCGTGCAGCAGACTGTCGATGGTGTAGAGGCCGGTCACGCGCGGCGGCGCGGCTAGCGAGGTATCGAGGCGCCCGTCGGCGGGTAGCCAGCCCAGGAGGCGGAAAAACACCAACTGGAAGAGCAGACCGGTCCAGAACAGCGGCATGGCGACGCCGCCGACGCAGAGCAGGCGCAGGGCGCGATCCAGGAGACTGCCGGAATAGACGGCCGACAGCACGCCCAGCGGGATGCCCAGCGCGACGATCAGGAACAGCGCGGCGCCGGTCAGCTCCACGGTCGCCGGGAAGTAGTCGCCGAAGTCGTCGCGCACGGGTCTGCGGCTGGTGAACGAGAACCCCAGGTCGCCGTGCAGCAGCCCGCCGATATAGCGCACGTACTGCGCCGGCAGCGGATCGTCGAGGCCCATGCTGCGCCGGATCGCCGCCACCTCTTCGGGCGCCGCGTGCGGCCCGACCATCAGGCGCGCCGGGTCCGCGGGGATCACGTGGGTGATCGTGAAGGTCACCAGGGAGATCCCCAGCAGCACGAAGACCAGCCAGATGAGACGCTTGACCAGGACCGTGCGCACCCGCGCCTCCCGCCGTCGCTCTGTTCCTGCTCGCCTATTTCTTACCCATCAACGCCAGCGGGAAGAAGGCCTTGGTGAGCAAGAAGCTGTATTGGTAGCCGGTAACATTCTTGCGCAGGGCGACGAGGTCGGCGTCCTGGATGCACCAGACGCTCGGCGAGTCGGCGGCCACGGTGTTGATGATGGGCTTGTAGGCGGCATAGCGCTTCTGATCGTCCACGATGGCCTTGGCCTTGTCCAGCATGGCCGAGACCTTGTCGTTCCTGTAGTAGCCGCTGTTGTCGAACGGGGCGTTACGGATATCGTAGGAGAGCGAGAGCGGCTCGAAGGCGTCGGCGTAGTCGGGTCCGAGGCCGCCGGTCTGCACCTGCGGGGCGGTCTTGGGGCTGTTGATGACCTGGAAGTAGGTCGAGTTGGGCATCTCGCGGATCGAGACCTTGACGCCGACCTGGCTCAGGCTGGCCTGCCAGAACTCCACCACCGAATTGCTGGGCGGCCAGTCGGACGAGGTCTGAATGTCCAGGGAGAACCCGTCGCCGTGGCCGGCCTGCTTCAGCAGTTGCTTGGCGGCGTTCAGGTCGTAGTTATAGTGAATAGAGGCCGGGGCGTAGCCCGCATAGCCCCGCGCGATCACGCTGTCCATGTGGAACGCATTGCCGCGCAACACGTCGTTGATGACGCGCTCGCAATCGAAGGTGTGCGCCAGGGCGCGGCGAACGCGCACGTCGTTCAGCGGCGCCTTGGTGACGTTGAACTTGAAGTTGCGCATGCGCGGCGACAGGTGGCGCGCGGTCACGATAATCGGGTTGCTCTGCAAGGCCTCGAAGTCGGGGCCGTTGATGCCCACCGAGGCATCCAGCTCGCCCTGTTCGAGCAGCAGGCGGTGCGTGGCGGAGTCCTTGATCCAGCGGATGATCACCGTGTCGGGGGCCGTGCTGCCGGCCGGCCAGCCGCGCCACCAGTGGGTGTTGCGCACCAGCGTGGCCTGATTACGCGCCTGGTCCCAACTGTCGAGCACGTAAGGACCCGAGCCGGCGGAGTGATTGTACAGCCAGGCCTGGCCGAAATCCTTGGCGTTCTTGCTGTGCTTCTTGACGAGGGTCGGATTGATGATGCCAGGACCCCACGGACTGGCCAACACGCGCAGGAAGGGGCCGAAGGGGTATTTCAGCTTGATGCGGATGTTGAGGTCGTCGAGAACATCGAGTTCCTTGATGGATTGGAAGAGGATGGCGGGGCCGAGGTTGAGGGTGCTGACGCGGTCGAAGGTAAACTTGACAGCCTCCGCCGTCAGCGGCGAGCCGTCGGCGAACTTGATGCCCTTCTGCAAACGGAAGGTGTAGGTCAGGCCATCGGAAGAACGGGTGTATGATTCCGCCAGGTCTTTCTCCAGGATGGACGAGGTGTCGCCGCGCCAGGCCTTCATCAGGCCTTCGTAGCAGGCGGGCGAGATGGTCGCCACGCCATAATCCCAGTTGACGCCGGGGTCCATGGTGGCCGAGGTCTCGGTGACGCCGAGCACCAGGGTGGTCTTTGACGACGCGTAGTGCCGCAACAGGGCCGGTGCCGCCAGCGCCGTCGGGCTCGTCATCAGGGACCCGGTCGCCGCGGCGCCGGAGAGGGCGGCACCGGCTTTCAGCAGGGTTTTCCTGCTGACGGTCGCGGCTACGTCGCTTTGTTGGGCTGTGCTGTCGCTCATTTCTGTACCTCCGGGTCCACTCATGCGCTTTGACGCTCAGGCATGCGGTAGTATACAATGGCCGCGCAAGGCGATTCAAACGGGCAGGCGCCCGCTCAAGCACGGGCGATGGGCTAGGACGTAGCCCGCTGCGATTGTCTAATTCACGCGCACTGCGTGCCGTCTGCCGGCGGTATGTCCGGTGCGGCTGATGCCGCCCAATTGTCGAGGAGATGGCTCATCATGGAACCGGTTGCGGCGGAGGCGCTCTACGATATCCGGGTCGTCAAGAATGTGCTCATCCCCATGTCGGACGGCGTGGCCCTGGCGGCCGACCTCGTCGTGCCGGACGGCCCCGGCCGTTTCCCCGCCGTCTTCGACTATTACCCGTATCGCAAGGATGATACCCAGGCCGATGGTCTGCGCCTGCACCGCTACCTGGCGCGGCATGGCTACGTGGCCCTCAAGATAGACGTGCGCGGCACGGGTGGCTCGGGCGGCACCGCGGCGGACGAGTACGTCTTGCGCGAACAGCTCGACGCGGTGGAGGCCGTCGACTGGATGGCGCGGCAACCGTGGTGCAACGGCAGGGTGGGTATGTTCGGCACCTCCTACGGCGGCTTCAACTCCATACAGGTCGCCATGCACCGGCCGCCGGCACTCAAGGCCATTTGCCCCATGTACTTCACGGATAATCGCTATACGGACGACTGCCACTACAAGGGCGGCGCGCTGCAAATGCTCTTCGATACCGGGACGTATGGCCTGTTCATGGTGGTCTTGAACGCCCTGCCGCCGTATCCCCAGCATGCGGGTGCCCGCTGGGCCGCCCTGTGGGAAGAGCACCTGACGAACGAGCCCTGGATGTTGCGGTGGCTGGAGAATCAGACCTACACCGAGCAGTGGCGCCATGGGTCGCTGTGCGAGGACTACGAGGCCATCGAGTGCGCCGTTTTCATCATCGGTGGGTGGCGCGACGGCTATACCAACTGCAACCTGCGCACTTTCGAGCGCCTGCGCTGCCCCAAGAAGGCGCTGATCGGCCCCTGGTTGCATACGCATCCGGACAGAGGGATACCGGGCCCGCGCATCGACCACCTGCACGAGATGGTGCGCTTCTACGATTTCTGGTTGAAGGACGTGCAGAATGGCGTGATGGAGGAGCCGCCGATCACGCTCTACGTGCAGGAGTTCGACGAGCCGCGCGCCGACCGTGCGCACACCAGCGGCTACTGGCGCCACGAGCCCGGCTGGCCCCTGGCTCGGGCCCACGAGCAGACCCTGTTCCTGGCCGCCGGCGGCCAGCTCGCCGGCGCGGCGCCTGCCGAGGCGGGAGAAACGAGCTATCGTTACGTCGCCACGGCCGGCACCACCTTCGGCATGTTCTCGGCCTCGTCGCCCCATATCCTGCCGGTCGACCAGCGCCTGGAAGATGCCTTCTCGGCCAACTTCACATCGCCGGCCTTGAGCGAGGCGCTGGAGATACTGGGCTACCCGCGCGCCGTCCTGGCCATCGCGGCTACCGCCCGCGTGGCCACGGTGGTGGCGCGGCTGATCGACGTCGCGCCGGACGGCACCGCCGCTCTGGTCTGCAAGGGCGTGCTGAACCTGACACATCGGGACTCGCACACCGACCCGTCGCCGCTGGAGCCCGGACGGACATATACCGTAGAGGTGCCGCTCGACGCCACGAGCTGGGTCTTTGCGCCGGGCCATCGCATCCGCCTGGCGCTCTCGGGTGCCGATTTCCCCAACATCTGGCCATCGCCCGAACCGTACACGGCGACGGTGTACCTGGGTGGCGAGGCGGGCTCGCGCCTGGTGCTGCCGGCGCTCGGGCCGCAGGAGCCGCGGCTACCCGTCCCGCACCTGCAGCCGCCCGCCGCCACGGAGTCGCCGGTGCGGGTGCAGGAAGAGCGTCCGGTCTGGCGCGTCACCCACGACCACATGGCCGGCACAACCGAGGTGTTCATGCGCACGGCTCACCGCGCCGACGTGGCAGAGGCCGTCGCGTTCGCGCGCGGCAGCGAGATGACCGCGACGGCCTGGGAGCACGACCCGGCTCGCGCCTCCATGCGCGGCCTGAGTTGGGTGACGTTATGGTGGCCGGACCGCACCATCGATACCCGCGCCCGCGGCCAGATCGAGAGCACAGCCGATGCGTTTCACGTGACCATTCAACTCGACATCACCATGGACGGCGCCCACCATTTCAACAAACGCTGGGTGCGTTCTATCCCGCGGCACCTGTTGTGACGCATCCCGGCCATCCGCCCTTTCACGGTTCGACAGTCGTATATCCGGGCGGCCGAGCGGCCGCAGCGGCCAGGAGGTGAAGATAATGTCGCTTGACACACCCGGTCCTCTGCACGGGGTGAGGCTGGAGAAGAATGTGCTCATCCCCACTCGCGACGGCACGCGCCTCGCCGCCGACCTGCACTGGCCGGACGGGGCCGGTGATGGGCCGTTCCCCGCCATCCTCGAGTACATACCGTACCGCAAGGACGACAACACCGTGCCCAGCCACGGCCTGCACCACTACTTCGCCCAGCGCGGCTACGTGGGCGTGCGCCTCGACGTGCGCGGGACCGGCGCGTCCGAAGGCGTCAACACCGACGAATACATGCTGGCGGAGCAGCTTGACGGCTACGACGCCATCGAATGGCTGGCCGCGCAGCCGTGGTGCAACGGCGCGGTGGCGATGTGGGGCATCTCCTACGGCGGCTTCACCTCGTTGCAGGTGGCCATGCACCAGCCGCCGCACCTGAAGGCCATCATGCCGATGTACGCGACCGACGACCGCTACACCGACGATTGCCACTACAGCGGCGGCTCCTTGCGCGGCTACTACGACGTGGGCGCCTATGGCGCCAACATGATCGCCATGAACGCGCTGGCGCCGTATCCGGAGTATTCGGGCGCCGACTGGACGCGCATCTGGCAGCAGCACCTGGAGAACAACACGCCGTACCTGCCCAACTGGCTGAGCCGCCAGACGGACGGCGACTACTGGCGCCACGGCTCCCTGCGCGGCAACTACGAGCGCATCCAGTGCCCCACGCTGATCATCGGCGGCTGGCACGACGGGTACCCCAACCCGCCGCTGCGTATCTTCGAGCATCTGCGCGTGCCCAAGCGCGTCATCATCGGCCCCTGGACGCACAAGCAGCCCGACGCCTCGCTGCCCGGCCCGCGCATCGACTACCTGCGCGAGTTCGTGCGCTGGTGCGACCAGTGGCTCAAGGGGATCGAGACGGGCGTGATGGACGAGCCGCCCATCGCCGTCTATATGCGCTCTTACACCACACCGCGCCCCGATCTGGCGGAGATCCCCGGCTACTGGCGGGCAGAACGGGAGTGGCCGGTGCCGGGAGCGAGCACGCACACCCTGTATCTCGGTACAGGGGGTACTCTGGCCGGGGAAGCGGGCCCGGCCGGCGGGCACGATAGCTATGAGTACCGCGCGACCGTCGGCACCAGCGGTGGCCTGTGGTCCGGAGGGACCTACGAGATCGTGCTGCCCGGCGACCAGCGCCCCGACGAAGCCTACAGCGTGAGCTATACCTCGCCGCCGCTGGAAGAGTCGCTGGAGATCCTGGGGTGGCCGGCCCTGACGCTGCACGCCGCGTCCACCGCGCCGGTGGCGGCCTTCGTGGCCAAGCTGTGCGACGTGGCGCCCGACGGGGCGGTGGCCCTGGTGACGCGCGGGCATCTCAACGCCACGCGCCGTACCTCGCTGCGCGATCCCGAGGCGTTGCAGCCCGGCGAGGTCTACGAGCTGGAGATCACCCTCGACTGCACCTCGTGGGTCTTCGAGCCGGGCCATCGCGTGCGGCTGGACCTGAGCAGCGCCGACTGGCCCAACCTCTGGCCGACGCCGTATCCCGCCACGAACACCCTCTACCACGGCGCCCCGCGGCCCTCGCGGCTGACGCTGCCCGTGCTACCGCCCGCCTCGCTGCCGGCGCCCGAGTTCCAGCCCGCACCGCCGCGCATCGTGCCGGCGGAGGTGCAGGCGCCACCGCAAAGCTGGCGCGTGGTGCACGATGTGCTGGCCGATACGGTGGGCGTGGAGCTGCACGCCGAGAGCACGACGCGCCTCGAAGGTCGCAGCATCGAGTTCCACGAAGCCTCGACCATGGAGAGCTGTGCCTCCAATCGCGACCCCGCCCGGGCCTACGTGCGCGGCACCCACCGCTTCACGGTGCGGCGTCCCGCCTCCGAGACGGTGACCACCGCCCATGCCGTGCTGGAGAGCACGCGGGAGGCTTTTCACCTGACCATCGACCTGGCGATCGACATCGACAGCGTGCCGCACTGGCGCCGCAGTTGGAGCCACAGCTTCCCGCGCCGGCTCCTGTGAGCCGGCGCGCTCACGCGCCGCGGTACGGGATCTGGGCCCGAAGGTCTGTTACTTTTCGGAGTCTGCCTCGTCTAAAGTGAAAGGAGGTCGCCTGCCATGGCCATCCCGACCGATGGCCGACAGGATTCGCACAGCTAGACAGAGGAGTTCCACTATGCATAAGCCCACTCTTTACAGCCGGCGCAAGGCCGTCCTGACCGGTCTGGCCGCCCTCGGCAGCCTGGGTACCGTGACACCGGGTCTGCTTAATGCGCGGGGCGTGCTGGCAGCGGGCCGCGGCTCAGGTCAGGAGGGCAAGAGGGGTGCTACAGAGCTGTCCGGCGCCACGCGCGGCTTCGGGTTCCGGCTGTTTGCCCAGCTCGCGGCGCATCAGCCGGGCGCCAACCTTTTCATCTCGCCGCCGAGCATCGCCACGGCGCTGGCCATGGCCTATAACGGCGCCCGCGGCACCACCGCGCAGGCCATGGCCGCCGCGTTAGGCATATCGGGGATGAGCGCCGGCCAGGTCAATCAGCAGATCGCGGCATTACTGGCGACGCTGCAAGGGCTCGACCCCCACGTGCAGTTGACGATTGCCGATTCGTTGTGGGCGCGGCAGGGCATCGCCTTCAACCCGGCCTTCGTTGACGCGCTCACCTCGTTCTACCAGGCCCGTGCCACCATCCTGGACTTCCAGGATCCGCGCGCCGCGGCGACGATCAACGAGTGGGTGGATCAGGCGACCCACGGCAAGATCGACCGCATCATCGGCGATAGGATTGACGCCAATGCCATCCTGTTCCTGCTCAACGCCATCTACTTCAAAGGGCGCTGGACCACGCCGTTCGACAAGGCGCAGACCACGCACGGTGCCTTTACCCCGCCAAACGGAGGGCAGAAGAGCCTGCCCATGATGACGCAGACCCAACACCTGCCCTACTATCGGGGGGCGGGCTTCCAGGCCGTCGGCCTGCCCTACGGCGCCGGCAAGCTATCCATGTACATCCTGCTGCCCGACCAGAACTCCAGCCTCAAGGCGTTGCAGGCGTCGTTGACCTCCGATAGTTGGGACGCCTGGATGGCAGGGTTTCGGTCGCTCTACGGCACCATCACGCTACCGCGCTTCACGGTGGACTACGAAGTGAAGCCAAACCTCAACGGCGCCCTCACCGCGCTGGGCATGGGCATCGCCTTTGACCGGACGCGAGCGGATCTCAGGGGCATGCTGAGCCCGGAGGTCAAGGGCGGCGCCACGCTGGCTCGACGCCCCTATATCACCGACGTCAGGCACAAGGCCGTGATGGAGGTCAACGAAGAGGGCACCACGGCGGCCGGGGTGACCTCCATTGGGGTCGGTATGACCGCGGCCGAGTTGCCCCAGTTCGCCCTGGTGGCCAACCGCCCGTTCATCTGCGCCATCCGCGACGCGACGACCGGCACCGTGCTGTTCCTTGGCTCCATCGTCGATCCGGCGTAGGACTATAGGAGCGGCCATTTTCGGTGTCGAGTGATGCCTGACACTGCCTCCCCAAAGGGGCCCCCGGTCGCAGCCGGCGGTTGAAACCGCCGGGCAGGGGACGGGCACTGAAGTGCCAGGGTACCCGCTTGCGGGTCGCGACTTTAGTCGGTTCGTCCCTGCCAAGCGACGTCAGTCGCCGGCCCCGGCCCACTCCTTCAGGCGCAAGATGGCGACGGCGGGTATAGTACCCTACGTCAGGAACTGTATGAGCAACAAGAGGGGGAGATCATCGATGCGCGTCTGCGTGGTGGGAGGGACCGGCAATATCAGCACGGGGATCGTCAAGGCGCTGCTGGCCTTTGGGCACGAGGTGAG
>Ga0070740_10003496_pt1 | contig 16612 bp, 13 predicted proteins | sample Coa_R2_FD_67286 | JGI IMG/M metagenome (GOLD analysis project Ga0070740, IMG submission 67286) | Surface soil microbial communities from Centralia Pennsylvania, which are recovering from an underground coalmine fire - Coalmine... | ecosystem: Environmental > Terrestrial > Soil > Unclassified ... | reverse complement strand
ATGATTGGCGCCAGTCCACCGGCAAAAGGTGCTGCCAGTTGATAGCCAAGCGAGGCGCCGCTATAGCGCGAGCGTGTACCAAAGCGTTCCGCAATCAGGGCGGCTTGCGGGCCATAAACCCAGGCATGGAAAACGGCCAGCGAGAGAACAACGGCCAGGGTGAAAAGCGCCGACGATCTGGTATTCATCAACCAGAAGTAGGGGAAAGCGAAGAGCGCCATCAGGCCGCAGCCAATCAGGTACCACTTGCGCCGACCAATACTATCGGAGAGATGGCCGAAGAGCGGAATGGTAAAGAGTTCTATCACGGCGGCAAGGGTCACGGCATTCAGGATGAGGGTTTTACTCAGGAGCAGTTTGTCAACCCCGTATACCACCACAAAAGTGGCGAAAAGGTAGAACGGGGCATTCTCAACGAAACGCGCTCCCGCGCTAAGCAGGATCTCCGGGGTGCTGTGGCGGAAGGCCTCGATAATCGGCGCTCTGGCCTCGCGTTTCTGCTCTTTCACCTGCGCGAAGAGCGGCGTTTCCAGAATGTTGAGGCGGATGTAGAGGCCGATAACAATGAGCAGCGCGCTGATGAAGAATGGGATGCGCCAGCCCCAGGAGGCGAAGTTGCTACCGGTAGCAGCCTGGACGATATTGACGGTGAGTGTCGAGAGTACCAGACCTAGCGGCGCTCCAATCTGGGGCCAGCTCGACCAGAACCCACGGCGCCCCTTATGGCCATACTCCATGGCTAGCAGAACAGAGCCACCCCATTCGCCACCAACTCCCAGACCCTGACACAGGCGCAACAGAACCAGAATCAGGGCGGCAAAAAGGCCGAGGGTAGAATAGCCAGGCAGGAAGCCGATGAGGAGCGTCGAGATGCCCATCAGCAGCAGTGTAGCGATGAGGGTGGACTTGCGCCCGATGCGGTCGCCCAGATGGCCGAAGAAGGCGCCGCCAAAGGGACGCGCAAGAAAGCCGACCAGGAAGGTGAACAGGGACAGCAGGGTACCGACAGTGGGATCGGTTTCCGGGAAAAAGACTTTGTTGAAGACGAGGGCCGCCATCGTGCCATACAGGAAAAAGTCGTACCACTCGATGGCGGTGCCAATGGTGCTAGAGAAGATGACCGGCCCCATTTGTGACCGTGATGCTGAGTTTGCAGCCATGATTTCCTCCAGTACTGACCAGAACGGTGCGGTGTACAACGATGTAAGTCGGAAAAACATAATCACGTGCAATCAAAGCATGCGTCCGAAATATCTGATCCGGGCATGCCTGGAACGGTGAGAGATAATCTGAAACGCTTCATAACCTCCTTTCTACTGGCAAGAAGCACATCGACGCCATGCCCTTCTCCGCATGTATCTACCCGATACACCCGAACTACTAGGATTAAGTATAGGAGACAGGGTGTAACAATCACGTAAACAAAGGGGGAAAGATGTAAACAAATATATAAATATATTTTCAAATACTGAATCGTGAGGCTCAACCAGTTGCAATACCCAGGGTATTTACGACATACTACATACAGTGGCGCATCTGATTGCCGGGACACAAAGGTCTGACGGTGGTGGATAATCCGCGCACAGGCCGCTGCTCTCCCGAGAGAGAATAGTCCGTTGTTTGACTGGTAAGGAGAACGGTTCTGCTGAACCCAGATACACTATGCTAAAGATACTCGAACGAAGCATCGCCCTGCAATTACTTGTCTTCTACGGGCTGTTTATCATCCCTGTACTCCTGGGGGGCGTCGAATTATACCTTTTTCAGCGCGATGTCCTGCAGCAGAGTGTGCGGCAAGCCGATCTGGGGATTGCCCAGGCGATCTCCCTGGACGTTGAGTCCACTGTCCGGGCCGCCTCCGAGGAAGACACGAACCTTGCCCGCAACGAGGCGGCCGTCCATCTCGACCTCGCACAACTGGCTTCAACCTTCGCCACTGCCGGACGCTCCTATTCCGATATCAGTCTTTACTTCATCTGCGACCTCTCCGGACACCTGCTGCTCAGCTATCCAGCCGATAAGGCTTTGAGCAGAGGTTCTGGCGATGCCTGCGAGTATGCCCCCCCATCGAATACTCTGCAGAGCGATAGGCCGGTTCTCTCGCCCGCGCGAGTTAGCCCGACAGCCCGGGCGGCTGTGGTCTCCCTTGTTACGGGGATCACTGGCGTCCAGGGCCATCTGATCGGCATGATGGGGATTAACTTACCCCTGGCACGGTTCGCTGCGCGCCTCGCCTCGATACAAAGGCGGTTAGCCGCTGGCAGCGATGTTCACATCTGGCTTGTCAATGACAGAGGTCAGGCGCTTGCCAGCAGCGAGCGCGTATCGTTCTCCGCAGACCTGCGCGCCACTCTCCCTGGACTCGTGTCCGCGCTCCAGGGGAAACAGGGCAGCGTGACCGCTCGCGAACAGAACCGTGAATGGCAGTATAGCTCCGTTCCCGTCGCGGGAACGCACTGGGCCGTGATATTACAGCGCCCGGCAGATGCCACGTTTGCGGCAATCATCAGCTTTCAGAATAGCCTGTTGATCGCACTGGTGACGCTCCTTGTGGGGGCCAGTTTCTTCTGGTTCGCGCTGCACGGCTGGGTGGTGGCCCCCCTGGCAAAACTGGCGCAAGCCGTCAGCATGGTACGGCCCGACCAGCAGGAGGAGAGGGTTATGCAGGACGATCTCCTGGCCAGGGACCGGGGTCGCATCGACGAGGTGGGGCAACTCATCGCCGCCTTTTCCACCATGGAAGAGGAGATCCATGCTCTCTTCCGCAAGAGCGATGAGCGGAGCCAGGCTCGCCTGCACACCCTTGATGCCATCATGCGCAGCATGGACGAAGGGGTGCTGCTGGAAGATCCGCATGGACACATCATCTATGCCAACCAGAGCTTCACCCAATTTGTTGGCCTCTCGCCGCAGACACTCCTTCTGGAGGATCCCTTCAACGAACGCCTGGTGGAGGAACAACTGGAGGGGATCATGGTGGCCCCTCAGGCTTATTACGAAGCCATTCGCGGTGCCGAAAACGGCAGTGGCCCGGACATGATCGAATTCCAGGCTCGCGGCTACTATAATCATGTTGGTCAACTGGTACCTGTGCGACGCGACATCCGCATGCGCCTCTTCCAGGTGCGCGACCAGGCGGGCCAGTTGATCGGGCGGGGGAAAATCTTCCGGGATGTGACACGGCAGAACGAGGCAGAGCAGATCAAGAAAAATTTGCTTGCTATCGTCTCGCACGAATTGCGTACCCCACTTACCACCATTAAAGGGTATGCCACCAGCATGCTGGAGACCGATGTGGAACTGGACGATGCATCCAAGGGGCATTTCTTGCAGCGTATTGTTGAGGAGAGCGACCGTATGGCTGAACTGGTGACCAGTTTACTGGAAATGTCGCAGCTGGAAGCTGGGACGCTCAAACTCGTCCCTGCCCTCTGCCGCCTGGACTGGTTGGTCGAACAGGCAGTAGGTGCGGAGGAACGAGATCGTATTCGTGTGAACCTGCCTGAGAAGGCACCCCTGCTCTACGTTGACCACCGGCGTGTGGAAGTCGTGCTGCGCAACTTGATCGAAAATGCCCGGCGCTACGGTGGGGCTGGCGCCAACGTCGAGATTGTCGCCCGATATGAACCGAGCCAGGCGGACTGCGGCCTGTATCTGAGCATCGCCGATAACGGCCCCGGACTCCCGCCTCATCTCACCGAGCGCATCTTCGACCGTTTCTATCAGGTGGATGGAGGAAGGGAACGCAGTAGCAGTGGGGTCGGTTTAGGGCTGGCGATCTGCCGTGGATTGATCGAAGCACATGGCGGGCGCATCTGGGCAGAGAACCGCACTGATGGCATGACGGGGGCAGTTTTCCATATCTGGCTGCCGCCGAAAGTGCTACAGTCGCCCGGCTCACACACGAACAGGTTCGAATTACGCAATGTGTTATAGCGCAAAGAATGAAGAGGGAGCGTATGCCGCAGGAGAAGCACATTCTCGTCGTCGACGACGAACCGGGCATTCAAGATTTCATCAAGCGCAACCTGGAGTTGCGCTCATTCAAGGTATCGCTCGCCAGTAACGGCCTGGAAGCACTGGCCCAGTTTGAACAGGCCAATGTGTGTCTGGTGATTCTGGATATTATGATGCCGAGCATGGATGGCTTAGAAGTCTGTCGCTGCATTCGCCAGCGCAGCACCGTGCCGATCATCATGCTGACTGCGCTCGGAGAAGAAGCCGATAAAATAGCCGCCCTGGACCAGGGGGCCGATGATTACCTGACCAAGCCCTTTGCCGTAGGTGAGTTGCTGGCGCGAGTGCGGGCTGTGCTACGCCGCCATCACTGGACCGACATCCCCTCCTCGGTCGGTGTCCAGCGATTTGGCAACCTGGAGATCGATTTCGAACAGCGGCTGGTGTGGCGCAACGGTGACCTTGTCAGGTTATCGCCCACGGAGTTTGCCCTGCTTCAGGAACTGGCACTGCATCCAGGAAAAATCTTGACCCACGAAGCATTGCTCAAGCGGGTGTGGGGTACAGAATATCGGAACGAGAGTGAATATTTACGGGTCTATATCGGGCGTTTGCGGCGCAAGATAGAAGACGATCCTTCCAACCCTGCTCACATCCTGACAGAACCGGGCATCGGATACTACATAGCCAGATGAGATCTTCGGTGGCATGCCACAACCTCTCTACAAAGCCCGGCCCCTTTCGTCTTCCATAAACTCAATCAGGAGCTTCATCACTTCCTCCTGCTTCTCAACAGGCGGCATATGCCCACAGTCGGGCAAAGCCGCTGCACTCGCGTAACCACTGTGAGCTGGCATTGCTCCAACACCATGCGCATCGACGTGACTATGAGCTGCCGTGGATAGAATCAGGGGAGAACCCCCCCTTCTCAGCCGACGGGAGAGTACAGGGAACGATAAGCAGCATCGTCCCCCGAATCTCGCAGAGCTGGCGTCTGTCGCGTTTGTTATGGCCAGACGGCGGATGCCTTAATGAAGTCGCTGACCGGAGTCAGCACACCATTCTTGATCTGGAAGAATATGAAATCGCTTATCCCCCCGTGCTGCTCTGGCGACCAGGTAAGGGTTGGACCAAAGCCCGTGTCATAGTTGACGAAGTCATGATCGAGGGCCTGGCGCAGACTGTCGCGGGTGAGATCCTTGCCAGCTTTCTGAAGCGCGTCGACAAACAGCTTGGCATTGATATATCCGTAAAATTTGTAGGCGCTGAACACCGGGTCACTGGCGGTAGCTTGCAGGTAGGCCTGCGCCACCGGCGTAGTCGTACTCGTATAGCCGCTGACATAGATGCCTTCCCCCGCGGAACCAAGCACCCTGGCCCATGAGTTATCCGCCATGGGGTAGTTGGCGAGATAGCCCAGGTGAGGACGATAGCCCTGCCCCGTTGCTGCCGCAACGAACTTCGCTGTGGGGCCGGGCAGCCCGTTCAGGACAATAATATCAGGATTGGCAGCCTTCAAAGTCTGCACCGCAGCCGTGAAGTCTGTCTGCGTGGCACTATAGCCCACCGAGGCGATCAGGCTGCCGCTATACTTCTGGAGGGACTCACCCAGGGCTGTCTTCTGTTGCAAGCCGAGGACATCATCTTCGTAGAGCAGCCCGACTTTTTTGGCCTGGAGCTTCTGCGTCAGATAGTAGCCAATTACATGGCCCTCGTCGCCATAGTTGGGCTGGGTCATCCACAGCCAGGGAAGTGCCTGCCCCTGGGCATCAGTGAACTTCGCTCCACCGCCGATGGGATCGACGAATGGTATGCCTTTGGGTCCCAGATAGCTCTCGGCCACATTTGCCGCGCCCGAACCACAGACCTGGAAGATGGCGAAGACGTTGTCCTGCTCGACAAGCTGGCGTACCGCATCCTTCGTCTTGGTTGAATTACCATCATCACTCACCTGGATAAACTTGATCTTACGCCCGTTGATCCCGCCTGCCGCGTTCACTTTGTCAAAATAGAGCTGGTCTCCTGCCAGGATGGGCGCACAGATCACCTTGATGGCGCCTGTCGTGTCGAGTACCCCACCGATCGTAATGGTGTCATTCGTCACTCCTGGAACAGTAGTACCTCCTGTTGAGGAACCACTGCTACCACATGCCGATAAAGTGAGCAGAGCAACCAGCGCGATTCCCAGAACAGCACGTCGGTGGCATTTACGAAGCCATGTGAAAAGTTCCATCGGTATGCTTCTCCTTAGTTACTGGCTGACCACTATGGCAGTGATCATAGTACCTGTTTCTGGATATGATGACGCTAAGCGATGAAATGACACATGAGTCATCCATCATATGACACATGAGTCATATATCATATACCTGAAAAAAAGCTTCTTGTCAAGGGGGAGAACCTGAGATTCACGCAGAAATCAGTCAGGTGGGCCGGATGGCTCCGTGGGGAAATCCCTCCTTTGAGAGCCGAAGCCGTATTTGAATTGGTGTCGATTTCATCGCCTCTGCTTTCTGAGGAGATATCAGAAAGCAGGCTTGACAGATAGGGCGAAGTATGTCATTATATATATGACATATGAGTCATATGTCATATTTTGACTGCGATGTAGCGCGCTTGATACTTACCAGGAGGCACTATCTATGCTGGCAATCCTCCAGGTCACACTTGCAGGTCTGGTCACTGGTAGTCTCTACGGCCTACTTGCTCTCGGCATTGTGCTGGTCTATCGCACGACTGGCGTCCTCAACTTCGCCTACGGTACTATGGCCGCCATCTGTGCCTGTTTCATGTACATTTTACTCACGGGGCCGCAACTCAACTTCTGGCTGGCGCTCGCTCTCACGCTACTCTTTGCGCTGCTGCTTGGGATGGTTCTGGAGCGCGGCTTCGCCCGGCCTGTGCTGGAAGCGCCCGTTTTCACCAGGGCCATTGCCACACTTGCCCTGGCGCTCGTCTTGCAAACGATCGCGCAGCAGATCTGGCCGCAACTGGCCTCACCCGTTCACTTCCCCACCCCTTTTGAGGGACACGCCGTGCGCATCGCTGGCCTCTTTTTTTCGCTGGCTGACGCGACCGTACTCACTGTCACGGTCCTGTTGATGGTCGCCTTGAGCTTCTTTCTCACGCGCACCAGGCTGGGAATCGCGATGCGCGCCACTGCTGATGGACTCTCGGCAGCGCGACTGATGGGCATTCCGGTTGGGCGTATCTTTCTGCTCGCCTGGTCGCTGAGCGCCCTGATCGCTGCTCTGACGGGCGTCCTCCTGGCAAGCGAGCAGACAATCATCGATATCCAGTTCATGGATCCTGTGTTGCTACTCGCCTTCGTCGGCGCGGTACTCGGCGGCCTTGACAGCCTGCCGGGGGCGCTTGTTGGAGGCTTGCTCATTGGCGTGGCTGACAACTTTCTGGCGCTCGCTCTCGCCGGTCGCTCGATCGGCGTACTCAACGTCAGCGATCCGGCGATCCGCGAGGCGGTGATCTTCGGGGGATTTATCCTGGTCTTGCTCCTGCGACCTCAGGGGCTGCTCGGTCGCGCTGTTCTCCGTAGAGTGTGAACGGATTATCAAACCCGGCCTGTGTACTGCATTGAAGGGAGGAACTCCTATGGATGCTCAGAAGACGAGCAATGACCGACCGTCAGCTGAGGCGCGGCCTTCCGATGAGCCAGATTCGGTACCATATGCCACCCGGTTCGGTGCGCTGTGGAGATACCCGAGAGCGGCCCACCGCTGGCTGGTGGCCACTGCCGTTCTCGTTCTGTTTGCCCTGCTGCCGGTGATCTATGATCAGCTTTTTGGCTTTAGTTCCAGCTTTGAACTCCATCGAGTGACGCTGATCGGCATCTTCGTGCTTGCTGCCCTGGCGCAGAATATCCTCACAGGGTATGCGGCGCAGCCCTCGCTTGGCAACGCCGCGTTCTTCGGCGTGGGCGGCTACATGCTGGCATGGTTGACCAACGATCTCAATCAGCCCTATTGGGTCGGCATCGTCGTCGCCATGCTCGTTTCTGCCGTGCTGGGAGTCATCGTGGGTGGGCCAGCGTTACGTATTTCCGGGGCCTATCTCGCCATCGCGACATTGGGTCTGGTTCTCCTCACCGGGTCGCTGCTCAATCTGTGGGACACGACCGCCGGGCGTCAGAGCTATGATCTCAACACTCTCCCGCCGTTTTTGACCGACGACCACACGCTCTACTTTACCGTTTTCGCTGTGGTTGCCGTTGTTCTCTTCACCATGTATCACCTGCTGAAGTCGCGCGTTGGACGAGCCTGGATTGCTATTCGTGACAGCGAGTCCGCGGCGGCAGCGTTCGGCATCAACGTGACCGGCTATAAGCTCCTCGCCTTCGTAGTGAGCGCCATTCTGACAGGGCTGGCCGGGGCCTTGTATGCGACGTGGGCCACCACCGCTACTTCGAGTATGTCCAGCCCGGATCAGACCATTGCCTTCCTCACTATGATTGTCATCGGCGGCCAGGGATCCATCGCAGGCTCTATCCTGGGAGCCATCTTCGTCGGGTTTCTGCCGCTCCTGCTGGGGCAATTGCCCAGCCCGCTTATTCTGGGGCCGGTACAGATCCAGGTCTCGACGTTGACTACGGGTGTGTACGGCCTGTTGCTGCTCCTCGCACTCATTTTCTTCCCGACGGGGCTCAGTAGTCTCATCGATCGAGGCAAAACGCTTGGGCGGCATCTTGTGCAGCGAGGAGGACAACCATGATGACTCCATCGCCCCTCCTGGAGATTTGCGGACTGACAGTGCGCTTCGGGGGCCTGATCGCGGTCTCCGAACTGGATATGAAGGTCGAGCAGGGCCAGATTTTCGTCCTTGTCGGACCCAATGGCGCCGGAAAAACGACCGTCCTTAACTGCATCAGTGGGTTCGTCAGACCGGTTTCCGGCAGTATTGCCTTTGAAGGAATACATCTGCTCCCGCTTGGGCGGCACCGCCGCGCGGCTCTTGGCATTGGGCGAACCTTCCAGAACTTGCAGCTCTTCACCAGCATGACTGTGCTGGAGAACCTGCTCACTGCCCAACATGCACGCCTGCATGCAGGCGTACTGCAGGGAATACTGCCCTTCGGGTCAGCAAAAACCGAGGACGCAAAAGCACGTAGCTACGCGCGTGCCACACTTGCCCTGCTTGGCCTGGAGGGCTATGCCGACTTGACGGTGGCCACGCTCCCGTTTGGGGTGCAAAAACTGGTGGGAGTCGCGCGCGCCCTGGTGCTGCGCCCACGCCTGATCCTCCTCGATGAGCCAGCGGCGGGCCTGCCCCATCAGGAGGTAGCGCCGTTTGCCGCCAGGCTACGGGGCTTTCGCGACGAACTCGGAGTTACGCTGCTCTTGATCGAACACAACATGCATCTTGTGCAGGCCGTTGCAGACCACGTCTGCGTCCTCGACTATGGTAGAAAGCTGGCCGAGGGAACGGCAAAGGAGGTACTGGCAAACCCGGTGGTACTCGAGGCATATCTGGGCCGCGACGCGACGGCCAGAGGGGAAGGAGAATCCTATGCTGAAAGTTGAGCAACTCCGCGCCGGCTACGGTTCTCTGGAAGTGTTGCATGGCGTATCCTTCGAGGTTCCTGCGCGAGCTATCGTGGCGGTTCTGGGTACTAATGGCGCGGGCAAGACCACACTCATGCGAGCCCTGGCCGGGCTGATTCGCACGTGCGCCGGCAGTATCAGTATGCAGGGACAACGGATCGAGCGGCTGGCTGCGGAACGGCGTGTTGGATGCGGCCTGGCACTTGTACCTGAGGGACGTGAACTCTTCGGATCGCTCACGGTGCGCGAGAATCTCCTTGTGGGGGCCTTTACCCGCCGGTCTCGTGCCGAGATCGAGGCCGATATCGCGTGGGTACTGGACTACTTCCCCCGCCTGAAGACGCGCGTACATACCCAGGCGGCCAACCTGAGCGGCGGCGAGGGGCAAATGCTCTCCATTGGCCGCGCCTTGATGTCGCACCCCCGGCTCCTCTTACTCGATGAGCTTTCGCATGGACTCGCTCCCGTGATCGTAGACACTGTGTTCGATGTCGTCATCAGACTGAACCGCGAGCAGGGGCTGACCATCTTACTTGTTGAGCAGAATGCTCGCAAGGCGCTGAGTGTCGCCAACATAGCCTATGTGCTGCAGACTGGAAGCATCGCACTGCATGGCACCACCCGGGAATTGATGGAAAGCCCGGCTGTCCAGGATCTCTACCTGGGAGGTTAGGGACAGGAGATGCACTCAAAGCAGGGACTGACCGAAAGGAAGACCTTATGGTGAAAAAACAAACGGGCTACGAGCGATAAGAGCTATTGAGACCGAGCAGCCTTCCTGCAAACCCGCAGGGCGGCAGGCGGGACCGTGCAGGAAGCATAGAGGAGGCAACGAGAGCGTACCAGCCAGTACAGAGCAGGGTTCTATGACGAATGAGCAGACGCAGCCACCCGATAGCGAACAGGAGATAATCCACACAAAAAAGGAGAAGATACTGCTATGACCGACTTGGAAGGGAAGGTCGCCATCGTGACAGGGGCGGCTTCCGGTATTGGACTGGCAATCGCCCACGACCTGGCGCGCCGGGGTGTGCGGGTGACACTTTCCGATATCGATGCCGAAGCGGGACACGCCGCAGCCGCCACATTGACCGGAGCGCGTTTCCAGGCAGCAGACATGGCACAGAGCGAGGAGATCGAACGCCTGGTGGCGGAGACTACCGAGGCGCTGGGGCAGGTCGATATCCTCGTCAACAATGCGGGCATCCAGCACGTTGCCCCCATCACGGCGTTTCCAGAAGCCAGATGGCGGCAGATCATCGAGATCATGCTCACAGCTCCCTTCCTGCTCACCAGGGCCGTATTGCCGGGCATGTACGCGCGCAGGTGGGGGCGCATCGTCAACATCGCGTCTGTGCATGCATTACGGGCATCCGCCTTTAAGTCGGCCTATGTCGCTGCCAAGCACGGCCTGCTTGGGCTGACCAGGGTAACGGCTCTCGAGGGTGCCGAACATGGAGTCACCTGCAATGCGGTCTGTCCATCGTATGTGCGCACCCCGCTTGTCGAAAAGCAGATCGCTGACCAGGCGCGTATACACGGGATTCCGGAATCCGAGGTTGTGGAGAAGATCATGGTCACGGAGGGGGCCATCCGTCGCCTGCTGGAACCTGAGGAGGTGGCGCAGCTGGTTACCTATCTTTGTACCAATGCTGCCTGTAGCATCACTGGCAGCGCGCAAACCATCGACTGTGGGTGGACGGCCCATTAGCAGCCGGGGGCCCGATCGATGATCGACCATTCTGCGAGCAGGCACATAGCGGTATCGCATCAGGCAATATTCTCGGTTTCCACCATCAAACCTCCTACTCGGCCCCATCACCTTTGGGGTAGGAAGCGCATCAGCGTCCTCTGGAGCGAGATGCAAGCTGGCTCGCCTGTGGTATACAGGGCCATCAGTACCCCTGGGATGATCATAGAAGCTGCGGGGTTTGTGAGCACGGTGAGTTATTTCGCAGGGATGAATCTCGCACCTGTGATTGGCGCGACCATCAGTGCAGGTTCTCTGGTCTTTACTGTAGTTGGCATCCAGATCGGCGCGGGCAGTACTGATGAGGAATCCGCAGTAATGTGCCAATCCCGAAGAAAGATTGCGGTGCCGCGTTCTTCTCGTAGAGGATGGCCAGGGACTTTGCCGGATCAGCGGTGCCTGCAAGCTCACCTGACGAAGCGCGCGCAGAGTTCGGCTTTGAGAACCTTACCCATGGCGTTGCGTGGAAGGGCATCCGTGAATACCACCCTGCGAGGGATCTTATAGCGAGCAAGCCTGTCAGCACAGAACGTAATCACGTCCTGGGCCGCCAAACTCCCCGCCATACGCAGGACGACGACGGCCAGCCCAACCTCTCCCCATCTGGGATCGGGCTCGGCGATCACCGCAGCTTCTGCTATCGCCGGGTGGCTGAGAAGGACAGCCTCTACCTCGGCAGGATAGACATTCTCTCCCCCGGAGATAAACAGGTCTTTCTTGCGCCCAACGATGGAGTAATACCCCTCTTCGTCGCAGCGCACCAGGTCGCCGGTATGCCACCAGCCGCCGCGATAGGCTTCTGCCGTCGCCTCTGGCCGCTGCCAGTAGCCAGAGCAGACGTGCGGCCCGGCCAGCACCAGCTCGCCCACTTCGCCGGGCGCCACATCCTGATCCTGGTCGTCGACGATGCGCGCGCGCGAGTGGAAAACCGGTCGGCCCACCGAGCCGGCCTTGCGCAGCGCATCTTCAGGGGCCAGGCTGAAGCAGTTCACTCCCACCTCGGTCATCCCGTAGCCCTGACGAAACACCAGGCCGCGAGCGGCATAGCGATGAATGATGGGCAGCGGACAGGAGGATCCGCCCGTGACGCAGAAACGAAGGGAAGAAAGGTCAGCTGTCTCGAAGCGGGGATGCTCCAGCAGCATCTGGAAGACCGTCGGCACCGCGAAGACGATCGTGCAGCGCTCCTGCTCGATGGTGTGCAAGATCGCCGCCGGCTCCGAAGAACGCAGTAGCACGACCGTTCCACCACAGTGATAAAGGGGAGTGGTGAGGACATTCAGGCCGCCGGCGTGAAAGAACGGTGCGAAGGTGGGAGTGATATCGCTATCCCGCAGGCCCCAGCTGACCTGGGTGTTGATGGCGTTCCAGGTAATCATGCGGTGCGAGAGGATGGCCCCCTTGGGAACACCTGTGGTTCCGGAGGTATAGAGGATCAGAGCAGCTTCCTCGCCATCGAGCGTGTGAAAAGGCGCGGCTTGCAAAGCCAGTCGCGCATCAGCTCCCGGAAATGCCGACGTGGGGAGCAGGCGCGGTGGCTCGATCTGTCGGGCAGACACGGCGGCAGCGGCTTCAGTGGCTTTCTGCTGGTGCGTTGCATCATGCACGAGCAGTCTGGGCGCGCAATCGGCGAGAATCGTCGTTAACTCGTGAACGGTTAAACGCCAGTTGAGCGGCACCAGAATCGCCCCGATCAGGGTACAGGCGAAAAAAGCATCCAGGTACTCCGGGGCATTGATGGCCAGGATCGCGACCCGATCGCCCTGTCGGATGGTGTACTGCGTCTGCAAGAGCGCGCCCAACGCTTGCGCGCGCACATGCAGCTCGCGGTAAGCCAGCCGGGTTTGCGTCTCAAAATCAACTAAACCGATCTTCTCAGGTGTCAGTTGCTCGCGGCGTGCAAGCCATTCCCCTACATGGATGAATGTCATGGTTACCTCCTTATCTATCCTGCTTCTGTCTGAATAGAAGCAGGCCTCCTTGCAGGTTGCGCCAGGCCCCTCATCCCCAGCGGATGACGGTTGCTCCCCAGGTAAAGCCCAGTCCAGCACTCGCCATGACTACCAGGTTCCCACGTTTGAGACGCCCACCCGCGTCGGCTAATTCCAGGGCGAGAACCTGGTCTGGCGCCCCGATATGGCCGTAATTGGCTAAATAGAGGGATTGCTGCTCCTGTAGCCCCAGCATGGCGAGGATACGCCGATGGATGGATGGTTTCATATGATTGATGGCGAGAAAAGCGATGTCGGCAGGGGTATATCCACTGCGCTCGACCGCCTCACAGACCACCTGCACAAAACGCTGCTCGGAGTGGCCATCCAACCCGTCCCTGAGCTTCTGTGGATCCGTAACATGAAAAGTATGCAGGCCGCGTTCGAGCGTCTCGCGCGACGTGGGTTGGCGTGTCCCGCCAGCCGGAATGACAACCTCCTCAGCGAGCGAGCCATCAGTCAGGAAGGACGACGCTAAGACGTGGTTGGTGGGGTGGTCTCGCCGGAGGATCATGGCGCTCCCGCCATCGGACAGGTTGAAGAGAAAGCGGCTGGACTGATCGCGGAAATCGATCAGGTCAGCTGTGCGGTGTCCACCACAAATCAGCACAGTGCGCAATTGCTGATCGGCAGTCATGAGATCGCGCGCGACCTTGAGCGCCAGCACATTGGTGGTGCAGAGCGCCGCCAGCTCAAAAGCATACGCGTGAGTAGCCCCCAGCAGATATTGAATGCGATTGGCGGCAGACCAGACATAAAAGTCTTTGTGCATGCTCCCGGAGTAGAGAACCAGGTCGAGCGCCTGGGCCTCTATCCCTGCACGCTCCAGGGCAAGCATGGCAGCTTTCAACGCCATCGTTGAGGCGTGGTCGTCTGGCCCGGCGCGCCGTTTCTGCCGTATGCCCAATTTGTGACGCACGATGTTCTCATCAATACCCGACTGTTCGGCAATGTAGGCGGCATCCTGAACCTGCTCCGGTAAATATGTAGCCAGAGCCATCAGCCCGACAGTTGGCCGGATATCCCTTTCGATTTCCTCAGCCTGAGGTGACTGTGCCTCGATGGTGGCACCCTGCAGGTCGTACTCCATATGCGCTCAAGTACCCTTCTATGGTATAATATGATACATGAGTCATCTATCATAAACTGTACCCGGTCTCAGTCAGAAAGTCAAGTCACAGGAGGAGCAATGGTCAAAGGAGAGCGTGGTGATCATGCACACATACCGCCGGGGAATAGCACGACTCAAGGGAGGGAAGAGAACCGTACTCCTTCCAGGAGCATCAGGAGCAGATATATGCCACTGACCGCCAGGGGTAAAGCCACGCGCAGGCGCCTGCTGGACGCTGCCGAGGCCGCTTTCGGAGAACGAGGCTACTACGAAGCGAGTGTGTCAGAGATTACCAGGCGCGCGGGGGTCGCGCAGGGAACCTTTTATATCTACTTTCATTCCAAGCGCGAGATCTTCGCTGTGCTGGTGGAAGACCTGGGGAGGCGCCTTCGCGTCACGACGCGCATGGCTATTGAGGGAGTTCCAGATCGACTGGAGGCAGAGCAACGTGGCTTTGCCGCTTTTTTCGAGTTTGCCTCAACGCACCGCCGCATCTACAGAATTGTGCAAGAGGCAGTGCGTGTCGTACCCGAGGCGGCGCAGGCCTACTACCAGGGGATCAGTCGCGGCTATGTGCGCGGCTTGCAGGCCGCGATGGAAGTCAGAACGATCCGGTCGATGGACCCGGAAGCACTGGCCTATGCTCTCATGGGGATCGGCCACTTCGTCGCCCTGCGCTGGATCATCTGGCCTCAAGAAGGAGATGAAACGCGAGAGAGGCCGCCACGCCTGCCCGGAGAAATACTTACCTCGGTACTCGAATTCATCGCACATGGTTTGGAACCCTCCTCGAGCAAGTGAAATTCCCCAAAAGCCACTCCTTTCCCTCCCTCCCTCATCCTGCTTTATTTCTGGCGAGTGGACACATACCAGCGACGGTGATTCCTCACAGCATCACCAGTTCGCTATATTGCCTGCCTGCGCACTTTTTGCCCTTGTCCGCGAAGAAACAGATCGAATCAATCGATTGAAGTATAGACAAAGCACCAGGGTTTGTGCGATTCTTGTAGAAACACAAAGGAGGTTATGATGACGACACACGACCATTCACAAGTAGATGCAACGAGTGAGACGGCGGAGGAAACACCGACATCTTTTTTTCACAATGATAGCCAGTCGATGCCACTGACCGCCAGGGGTGAGGCCACGCGCAGGCGTCTGCTGGACGCTGCCGAGGCCGTCTTCGGGGAACTAGGCTACTACGAAGCGAGTGTGTCAGAGATTACCAGGCGCGCGGGGGTCGCGCAGGGAACCTTTTATATCTACTTTCACTCCAAGCGCGAGATCTTCGTTGAGCTGGTGGAAGACCTGGGGAAAAGTTTTCGTCAGGCGACGAGAGCGGGTATGGAAGGTTCCACCGATCGGTTAGAAGCAGAGCGACATGGCTTCGCAGCTTTCTTCGAGTTCGCAAGGGTTCATCGCCACATCTATACGATTGTACAGGAGGCGGAGCGTGTTGCGCCCGAGGCGGCGCAGGCTTACTACCAGGGGATCAGTCGCGGCTATGTGCGCGGCCTGCAGGCCGCCATGGAGGCCGGGCAGATTCGGTCGATGGACCCGGAAGCACTGGCCTACGCCCTTATGGGGATCGGCCACTTCGTTGCCCTGCGCTGGATCATCTGGCCTCAAGGAGGCGAGACATCGGAGGGAACTCCCCCCCTTCCTGAAGAGGTCTTCAACACCATCATTGAATTCATGATGCACGGATTGGCTAAGCCTGCTGACGAGGGCAAATGATCAAATCAGTGAGAAGTGCCAGGACCGGTGAAATTTCGGGTCTTCCTGCTTTTTGGTGAAGCGTTGTGAAAAACGCCTGGTTGCTCTCTGAGAGTGGAAAAATCATAGGGGCTGTACGAAAAGGCCACAGAAGCCATTGTACATTGCTGAGCTTCATTAGCCTCTCAGGCCAATTCATCATTCAGTTTACAGGGAAGTGCAGAACGCTTGTCGTCGAAAGCGTCTGACAGGCTAAATCAACTCATCAGTTTAGTTCGGTCTCTTTTCGTACAGCCTCTAGCTGTTACTCAAAACGGAGAATGAGTCGGTCGTCGAGCGCCGCAGGCTTGCGGGAGGTGACCAGTTGCAGATCGCTGCGCCTCTCCACGTCATAATCCCGACCCGGGGCCACCGCCCGCGGGCCAGTTATGGCGATGGCATCCTGAGGCTGTGTCAGGCGAAACTCGATAGCTCCCTGCGCCCTCCCCACTATCTCGGCTGTGGAGTAGGCGATGTTTGCACCGCCTATAGA
>Ga0070740_10003495_pt1 | contig 16616 bp, 12 predicted proteins | sample Coa_R2_FD_67286 | JGI IMG/M metagenome (GOLD analysis project Ga0070740, IMG submission 67286) | Surface soil microbial communities from Centralia Pennsylvania, which are recovering from an underground coalmine fire - Coalmine... | ecosystem: Environmental > Terrestrial > Soil > Unclassified ... | reverse complement strand
TGGCATCTTCCAGCGCAATACCAAATTCACTCCAGTGATCGACGTTTAACTTGCTGTCTACCCGCGCAATTCGGAAATCAAGTGTCGAATAGTCAGATACATTTCGACCTTGTTGTGGCAGTGACCATACAGATTCAAAAAATGTGCCTGGCCCAGCAGTATTCCAGGTAACTGCTGCGATACGCTGATTACTGGCACGCACTGGAGTTTCTTCGTCCAGGAACCGGTGTTTTATTTCTACATTCTGAGCCAGGTTATTGTTACCTGAGCTATTGATGCCGGTTTCCAGATCAAAATTGTCAACGATGGCACTCTTGGTTGCTTCAAGCGTTGGTACAAAGTCCCGGTCAACTTGAATAGTATTGTTAACAATATCTGGCAGCTCAGCCAGCGGGTTGAAATTCAGTTTATATGCGCCGTCTTGCTGCGCAGCCAGATGGCTTCTGAAGAAAGCAGGCACACTGGCCAGTGCGACTGTTTGTTGTTGAACAGATTCATAGGTCTTAGGATCAAAAATTTTTCGCCTGTCTGGACAAACATCTGCCATGTCTGATTCTTGCCATTCAGTATTGAAAAAGTTGTGATTGGCACCCCAAACTTCGTATAAGGATTTTGGGATTGTTGACGATTCAGAATGATTGACCAGCATTCGCTCGAAAGGAAGCCTGCCTTGCGCATCGGTAACATCCGCATCGCACATAGGCAATAATTGATTCCAGGCAGTGCCATTTGCATCAATGAAAACAGGATTCTTCTCCCAGGTATCTGGATCACCCATTGGAATATCAGTAGCGCCTATCTCATAAATGCCTTTGATCCTTAATCCGGGAATTTTTTGTTGCCAGGAGCTATTTTGATCAAGGTAGAAATTATAAGCTGCGCGCACACCTTGACCACCGCGGGAATGACCAAAAAGACCAACACGGGTAAAATCAATTTTACCGACCAAGCCCTGTTTGCCTAAACCCAGCGACTCCGGTGCGCCACCGACATTTGACCATTGATACAATAAATAAAGATGTTTTAATACCATCCTGCCACGCGCTGCGATTAAGGCGGGATCATCATTAGTTCCCATCGCTCCATTGATGCCACGGTTAGTATTGATAGAAACAACCCAATATCCCCACGACGCCAAATTTTCTGCTAGATAATTGTAACCTTCATGATTCGGTACGACGACATAGCCTTCCGGACACTTGCCGGTATCTGTATATTCATCATTGTTATCATGTCGGGGTCGGGTTCCAAAGCCGCAAGTGCTATGATTGCCATGCAACATAACGATCAATGGCGCATTCAAATCAGCATCACGAGGCCAAAATACTTTTGCCCAGATTTCTGTTGGCCGATCCGGAAGTACGTCTGCATCGATTGCAGCAGGAAAGCGATATTCGCCGGATGCGACGGGATGCGGACCACGGGATGTTGAATCCGGCGCCTGAATAGACACAGCTGCTTCTGCACTCACGCTTAAAAAAACCAGGATTAACCACGACAATAAAATATGATACTTTTTCACGGGAAGGCCATATTATGATCTTAATTTGTTCAAATGATTATATAAAAATAGAGGGTTATGAGTAAAGCAAGGCTACAAATAATGGCAAAAAATCTAATGGACCCACGAAGTATAATTCCATGCGCTCGACTTTTGCGGGTTATACCGCTCTTGAAGCAGATCAGCCAATGATTCCAACTCAATCGACTGGGTTTTATATTCTCATCGTCAAACGTAATAGCGATTCAATCTAATCAGAAATATTCATACGCCAGCGCAACCGCATCAATACAGATGTCAAATTGGATGAAGAAAATTAAAAATTGTGATTTGGCAATATTCCATTGCATAGAACCACACAAACGAAGTTCATGTTTCATATGGAACATTTATTTATATTTAAAAACAGATAGTTATTTGAGAATAAGGAGAAGATCCAGCAGTATAAGCGAGATATCAATCCCATAAACGTCACACATTAGCTAAAGTGGACGTTTATGGGATATGAGCATTACGAATTATTTTTAAATTAATTATATATAAATCAATACCTTAAATCAAACTTCGGTGACCGAAGCGGATTGTCTGAGCAACCTCTGGATGATGCTGGCCCGAATAAGATTACTCTTCACACCCTCGATTGTGGGATATTGTTTTCGTACATGAACCACTGCCTGCTCCAAACGCAGCATCAAGTCTTCAGGCAGGCGAATGCTAACCATATCACTTAATTGATCCATGTCATCAGCAATATCAACCAATGTTGGATAATCAGATAGCTTTAAAAGTGCTTCAATTGATTCAATTATCCATTTACTTTTACCGCGCATACCATAGCCATCTTCAATGATGCGTTGCTGCAATCTGCGGTGTAGATTTTTTTGTAATTTGATTGAAGTCATTACTTTTCTTTGCATTGTCATACCGCCATCTCAGTTTCCATTATTTCAATTAGTTTACGAAACGCCTTTGATGTTTGACGTAAATCCATCCAATTTACCTGTGAGAAGATATCCATGTATTTATCAAATTCCTTCCGGTTTACAACACTCTCAACAATTGTCTTAATTACCTCAGCCTTCAATGTGCTGCCCATATTAATTCGCGTGGTATTGCGGCCCCGGGTAGAAGCTTGCAGCGATACCCTGCTTTTCTTTAGCATTTTTTGCTGGCTTATTATGCTGCGAATTTCTTTTAAACTCGACCCATTAATACAAGCATCAATTGCCTGACGGCGTAAATCGGGAGAAGCCACACTTGCAATTAACGCTGCCTTGTCCAGATTGCGAATATTGCCATTGTGGATTTCCATTTGTACATCATCAGGCGCATTCAAAGCAGCCAAATAATAAGTTGTTTGCGATAATGACAGACCAGTAATATTTTTCAATAAGGTCGCTGTCACTTCAACATCGCCATGCTGAAGTAAATACTCCCGGATAATTTCCCGTACATTACCTAGACGTTCATCCAGGGTAAGATCTTCTCGCGCAGTGTTTTCAACCCATTGAATCAGCTTTAATTCAAACCCTTTAGGTTTTTCGTTAAATACCCGTGCTTCGATTTCCTGCTTTCCCGCCAAAATAGAAGCCAGACAACGTCGTTCACCAGCTACAATCCGGTACGTCTCACCAAGTTTATAGACAACAACCGGATTGATCACACCACTCGTTTTGATCGTGTGTGCAAGTTCTTTTAACTTGTCTAGTTCTTCCTGCTTACGTAAATAATGCGGATCATCCGGTCTGATACCTGCTCTGACATCAGCAAGATCGATTGCCAGTTTGCGAGGATTGTCTGGGTCCAGCTCAATGCGTGAGAGCGGAAGAACAATATTCCTGAACACACCTGAATTGTTCTCCACGACATTAATTGTTTCGCTCAAACCTCTGGTCAGGGCTTCTGAAATACCAAATCGCTTTTTCTTGCTCATGCAAATATCCTCTCTGCTATATAACTACAAACTTCCATTGCTTCCGTTTTGGCGACATGTTGTTCCTGGAAATCGAAAATTGAGCGCGGATTTGAATCTGCGGCATCCACCTCCGCAAATACAATGCGTTGGGAAAATTTGACTGGTAAAACATATTTTCCGATTGCGGAACTTTCCTGAAGACTGGTTAGAATGTCCTTGTGTAATCGTGTCTGTTTAAACATGTTTGGAAGAATTCCAATGAGCTGCAGGGGACGATTCTTTTCTCTAATCAATGATTCCTGCATCCATAATTGCAACATTCCATAGATACCTTGTACAGGCTGTTCCTCCATGACAGACGGAATAATAATATGCGTTGCTGCTTTCATGACACTAATCGTCAGTGGACCCTTGGATGGTGCAGTATCAATGACGACTGCGTCATAGGCAGCATGCACATCGGATGAATTCAAAAAATTGGCTAATTGTTTATGTACTTTATCAACCACTTCAGATCGCCGAACAGACTCAGCTGTGAGCAATTTTTCAGCATGTCCTGGCGCTATGTCTAAGTTAGGAACATATGTTGGGTATGGTACAACGCCTTGTCCGTAGAAGATTTCTGCAATACTACTTCGACCATCCCAATCCTGATCATCTGGATCAGCAGGATCATAATCAGGATGAATAGGAGGCATTAATCCTTCCGGAGCAGCTGGATCAATCTCCATACGCAAATATTGATGTGAAAAATTACATTGAGGATCGAAATCGATGCAGAGCGTGCGGAGGTTCATTGTTTTGCTAAGATACTCTGCCATCAGTTTACTGCATGTTGTCTTTCCAACACCACCTTTATTGTTTACAAAAGCAATGATTTCCATTCTTGACTCCTGTCATTGTATTACGTTAATGCATAATATATCATTTGTTATGTTTTATCATAAATAAAAAAACATCAAAAATTTTAATACATGTTGTGTTTTAGTTTATATTTAGTTTAGTTTTTGTTTAGGTGAATGTAACACATTGATAGCAAATAGTTTTAATGCTGAAAATGTGACGTTTATGGGAATGTGTGTGACATCTATGGGATAAACTGTGACGTTCATGGGAAGGGATGTGACGGCTATGGGACAAAATGTGACGGATGTGGGATACGAAAAAAAAGAAAGCAGGAAAGAGCTGAAAAAGCATGCAGCGACTATTCATTGCTCGAATACCTTGAGTTTGCTGCAGCGTAAAATCACAAATGCCTTGCTGTATCACGCCTATAAGGAACTCATGCTCAAAGATGAGCATGAAATTACCGTGAAGCAATTATGCCGTCTGATTGGCTATCAGGGTAATAACCATGCCGCCATCAAGGACGCATTCAAGGGCCTGATTTCGACGGTGATCGAATGGAATTTGATAAATGATGAAACCGGAACAGAAAACTGGACGGCAAGTTCCATTCTTGCCAGCGTCAGCCTGGAAGGCCCTCTTTGTTATTATGCCTATTCGCCGCGTATGAAGCAGTTACTGCACTCACCGTCGATGTTTGGAAAAATTGACCTCGTTATTCAGTCCCGCTTTCGTTCAAGCTATGGTCTTGCGTTATATGAAAACTGCATACGTTATCGAGGTCTCCCGCATACCAAGTGGTTTGACATGGAGTTATTTAAAAAGCTGATGGGCGTACCAGGGGGGAAGTATGATGTGTTTCGTGATTTCAAACGACGGGTGCTTGATAAGGCGGTTGAAGAAGTCAACACGTATTCCGATCTGGTAATCGAATCGGAATATGTGCGTGAAGGACGCAAGGTGACAAAGGTAAGGTTCAAGCTGAAAGAGCGGGCCAAAAAAACACGTCTTGGCGGAAACAGTAAAACGAATGCAGCTCAATTGGGAAATCAGGCTGATACGCTAAAAGGGAAATTGTTTGAGACTTTCAATCTTTCTGAAGAACAGATCGAGCAGTTGCTGGAAGAGCATGATGCCAGTTTCATCGAAGAGAAGATTGCCGTCATTGAAAATTCCAAACCGTATCAGGATGGAAAGGTGCAGAATCCGGCTGGGTATTTGTTGAGTGCCATCAAAAACAACTATCAGGCTGCCAAAAGCAGGGCTGGTCAGGTTGTTGTAGACATTCAGGATGCCAGATTCGAAGTTGAAATGACGGAATTAAAACGGCATGTTGAGGAAATCCGTCATGAATACGCGAGTTATCGGGAAAAAATCATCCAGGAAGCTATCCAGGGTCTGAGCGAGGAAGAAAGGAATAAGTTCATGGAGCAGTTTCACCGTTACTCGGAACCCGCTGTCAACACCATTCTGCAGTTGCAGCGCAGCAAATATTCCCGTGATAACGTAATGGAATCGCCGCAGCTGAAAGCGCTGCTGCGACAGTTTGCATTACGTGAACTGGATGTTCTCTCCATTTTGTCTCTTGAAGAGTTTGTAGCGCAGCTTGAGGATAGCAAGATTGAAGCATGGCAGAAATTGAAATCATATGACCCTGACCATCTTCTGTTACGGTTCAGTGATTCATGATGATTAGTATTAATTGAAAATTTCTAGGTAATAGTACTTATTCACAAGAATGACAATATCGATATAATTAAATTGTTCATTGTTCTGCATTTAACTTTTACAGGGAGATCCAGCATGGTAGCGAAAAAGAAAAAGGGCGGAGCCAAAAAGAAAAAGTAAGTGACGATCAAAAAGCCGGGGCGATGCAAATCACCCCGGCTTTTTTATGTCACCGGCATTTGTAATCGTTTGTCCTGTTGCGATAACAATAAGGCTCAAGTGCAAAACCATCAGATTTTCCTGACAACCACTGCCTTCAGATAATCCGTTTCTGGTATTGAGAGATGTATCGGGTGGTCCGGCCCCTGATGACCGCGTTCCAATATCTGAATTTGGCTCTGGGTACGATAGGCGACACGCTGCAGGATATCGATGATATCCTGCATGGTGACATGCATGGAACAAGAGCAGGTGACAAGAATACCGCCTGGCACCAGGAGTTTAATGGCGAATTCGTTGAGACGCTGATAGGCTATCAAGCCTTCTTTTCTATCCTTGAATTTTTTAACGAAAGCAGGCGGGTCGAGAATGATGACATCATACTTATGATGCTGCTGCAGAAGCGCTTTCAGTGCATCGAAAGCATCGTCGCATATGACTTTGACCTTTTCGGCAACATGGTTTAGTTCGGCATTTTTGAGGATATAGTCGCAGGCAAAATCAGACACCTCGATGCAATCCACGCTATTTGCGCCATAAGCAGCAGCTTGTATGCTCCATCCGCCAGCATAGCTGAAGACATCGAGAACGCGCCGATTGGAAACATACTGTCGCAGGCGTGCCCGATTGAGACGGTGATCATAAAACCAGCCTGTCTTTTGTCCCTTGATCAGAGGAGCAATGAAACGGACCGAATTTTCTTCGAGAAAAATATTCTCTGGTGGTTCTCCAAAAGCAGGTTTGACGTATGTATCCAACCCTTCATGATCACGAACCTGGCTGTCGTTGCGATAAAGAACAGAATTCGTTGCCGGCAGTAGATCACAGAGTGCTTGAACGATGAGTGCCTGTTGTCGTTCCATTCCTGCAGTATTGATTTGAACGACCAGATCATTTTCAAACCGGTCAATCACCAGCCCTGGCAAATTATCAGCTTCACTGAAGACCAAGCGGTAATAGGGTCCGGAAAAAAGATGTTGACGCAGAGCGAGCGCAATTCTGATTTGCTGAGTAATCCACTCTTCAGTCAGTCTGTCATTTGGGTCGCGGCTGAAAATGCGAGCGGCGATCAGGGACCGAGGATTAACATAGGCTGCGCCAAGCAGGCTTTTATCATGAGCCTGTACCAGTACCTCTTCACCGGGAGAAAAACTTTTTAATGGTGAAGAGGCAGTATCGATTTCATTACTATATATCCAGGGATGTCCGGCGCGAATGCGGCGATCTTCACCCTTTTTTAAGCGTAAATACTGAATTGGCATAGTCTGCAAAGGAAACAGCGTTATTCGAGGGTGAGAAGATTAACGCTGCCGGGTGATTTCGTCAAATACATACACCGACTGCCCGCTGAAAGAGGCAGTAATAACGGAATTATTAGTGCATTTTGTTTATGTTGTCTGGCGGGTTAATTGGCACACCTGTACTTTTACCTCCAGAGCCAACCAGACTGCCAATAGCGCTAAACATGGTACTAAGGCCATTCATTAAGCCGGTTGTCCCAGGCTGTGTCGGGATACCGGATTCCCTGTGTAAATCACTGCCTGCAGTAATTTCATTTGGCATTTTGCCCAGGCGTTCATCGCTTTGATAGTCTTTAAAACTGACACCAACATGCTGCAGCTTATGGTAATACTGTTCAAAATGGATGACATCATAGTTTGGATGATAAAACAGAGGAATATTTTCATAGATTGTGTTGGTGAGCTTTTGCGGAAGAGTCAAGTCCTTGAGACTCGGGCAGAGTAATTCGCCAAACAATCCAGCCCGTGCTGCCTTACAGGTAGACCGGATGTCACCAAGGTCAGACAGTTTCAGAAGGTTTTCATTTAATTTTTTCTTTTCTTCTTCCAGCTTGCGTTTTGCTTCTTCAACGTCATCCCTGGTAGATTGGGATTCCATCATGGTAATGATGGTATCATCCATTTTCCTGATCGTTTCTTCAAGGCTGGCTGTCTCTTCCCGCAAGGTCTGGACCAGCTTGCCGAAATCTTCCCCCAGTTCTGATTCAATGACGTTTTTAATGTAATATGCCCGGATGGCATGAGTGGTCGCAGAAAGAAAGGAGTGTGTTCGCCCTGATTTGCCCAGTTTTAAAAACAGTTTAAACCAGCCTTCCGCTGTTTTAAGGTTGTCAGCGAGTTCTGTACCTTCGGCATTATAGAAATCACGATTTAAAAGCTTGCATTCACCGATTTTGGCTTCAGGGCCGTCACTGACGAAAGTCGAGAGCCATCCCCATAAGGTATTCCACTTGTGTTGTCGCACATAGATATAATCATTGAGAAAGGTGGTCGCTACTTTTGGATTTGGATAGGGCATGATGACTACTCCTGGTTATAAATGCGAATCCATGATAGAAACCTCATACTAATGGAGTTTGCTTAAGAAAGCCTTAAGGCTTTGTGGCAGAGTTTGGTAACCAGCATCTTAAAAATTGATTTATGGAGCAACCCCGGTACAATCTCTCGAACACAATGTATCAGACCAGGGAGAAAGGGTAGCATGAACTTTTTGAATTTCGCGCTTGGCGAGACAGCCGATATGCTGCGCGAAGCAGTTCGCGAGTTTGCCGAGCGTGAGATTGCTCCAAATGCCGCAAAGATTGATCACAGTAATCATTTCCCTTCCGAATTATGGCCCAAACTGGGACAACTGGGCTTGCTGGGTATCACAGTTGAAGATGAATATGGCGGCTCTGGGCTCGGTTATCTAGAGCATACACTCGCCATGACAGAAATCAGCCGTGCTTCAGCTTCGATTGGTCTCAGTTATGGGGCGCATTCCAACCTGTGTGTGAACCAGATCCGCTTGAATGGTACACACGAGCAGAAACTGCGGTACTTGCCCAGGCTTTGCAGCGGCGAACATATTGGTGCGCTGGCCATGAGCGAAACCCAGGCAGGATCAGATGTGATGGGCATGCAATTGAAAGCGGAGCTGAATGGCGATCATTATCTGCTGAATGGAACCAAGATGTGGATCACGAATGGCCCGGATGCCGATGTACTGGTTGTTTATGCGCGTACCAGTCCTCAGGGAGGATCGCGCGGAATCAGTGCTTTTATCATCGAAAAAAAATTTCCCGGCTTCCATACTGCACAAAAACTCGACAAGCTGGGCATGCGTGGATCGAATACCTGCGAACTCGTATTTGAAAATTGTCGTGTGCCAGTAGAAAATCTGCTGGGAAAGGAAAATCACGGCGCAAAGGTGTTAATGCGCGGCCTGAATTATGAACGTGTCGTTCTTGCTGCGGGTCCGGTAGGTATCATGCATGCGTGCATGGATATTGTATTGCCGTATGTACATCACAGAAAACAGTTTGGCAAATCGATAGGTGAATTTGAAATGATGCAAGCCAAACTCGCTGATATGTATACTGCTCTGATGACCTCCGAATCCTATCTTTATGCTGTTGCAAAAGCATGTGACCGAGGAGATGTGACCCGCAAGGATGCGGCATCTGTTATTCTTTATACAGCCGAGAGAGCAACCTGGATGGCTGGTGAAGCCATCCAGTGTCTGGGAGGTAATGGCTACATTAATGAGTTTCCAACGGGCCGGTTGTGGCGGGATGCGAAACTCTATGAAATTGGCGCTGGTACATCTGAAATACGGCGCATGCTGATAGGCCGTGAATTATTTGATGAGACAAAATAGCCATGGTGAGTGGAAAGACAAAACAGGAGGTAAAACGAATGGCTGAATTTCAATCGCAGATTAATCCCGATGATGTCGCTTTTCAACAAAATGCCAGTGTGATGCGCGCGATGGCGGTGGAATATAAAAATGTACTTTTCAGGATTCATCAGGGTGGCGGTGAGAAAGCGCGTGAACGACATCGTCAACACGGAAAATTGTTGCCCAGGGATCGTGTCGAATTATTGCTGGATCCGGGCTCCGATTTTCTTGAATTATCTGCGTTGGCCGGATATGAGCTGTATGAAGATGAGATACCAGCGGGCGGAATTATTACAGGCGTTGGACGCATCATGGGTACGGATTGCATGGTGGTTGCGAATGATGCAACTGTCAAGGGCGGGACTTATTATCCTATCACCGTAAAAAAGCATTTGCGCGCGCAAAAAATTGCTGAACAAAACCGTCTTCCCTGTATTTACCTTGTTGATTCGGGAGGCGCCTATCTTCCCAAACAGGATGAAGTATTTCCGGATGAAAATCATTTTGGCCGGATTTTCTATAATCAGGCGAACATGTCAGCTCAAGGGATTCCGCAAATCGCGGTCGTGATGGGTTCATGCACCGCGGGAGGCGCGTACATTCCTGCCATGGCGGATGAATCCATCATGGTTCGGGAGCAGGCAACCATCTTTCTTGCTGGCCCGCCGCTGGTCAAGGCTGCGACTGGTGAGGTTGTAACAGCGGAAGCGTTGGGTGGTGCAGATGTGCATTGCCGTATTTCGGGTGTGGCGGACCATTACGCACAGAATGATGAACACGCACTGATGCTTACGCGGCGCATTATTGCCAACCTGAATTACCAGAAACAAGGCTCGGTGGTGATGCAGGAAATTAAACAGCCATTGTATGATCCCCAGGAATTGTACGGGATCATACCAGCCGATTCGCGATATCCATTCGATGTGAGAGAAATCATTGCCCGCATCGTTGATAATTCTGAACTGGATGAATTCAAGGCGCTTTATGGCAAGACGCTGGTTTGTGGTTTTGCGCACATCTGGGGAATTCCGGTCGGAATCATTGCGAATAATGGAATCCTGTTTTCCGAGGCAGCACTCAAGGGTGCGCATTTTATCGAACTATGCTCACAGCGCGGCATTCCATTGCTTTTTCTGCAAAATATCACAGGATTTATGGTTGGCAGCAAATTTGAATCGGAAGGCATTGCAAAAAATGGCGCCAAGCTGGTGACGGCGGTTGCCTGTGCGCGTGTGCCGAAAATTACTGTCATCATTGGTGGCAGTTATGGGGCGGGAAACTATGCCATGTGCGGCCGTGCTTATGAACCCCGATTTTTGTACATGTGGCCGAATGCGCGCATTTCTGTCATGGGGGGAGAACAGGCAGCCAGTGTGCTTGCACAAGTTACCCGGGAAAAGAAAAAACGACATGGTGAAGCTTGGTCGGATGAAGATGAAAGGGCACTGAAAGCACCACTTCTTGAGCAATATAACAAGCAATCTTCTGCCTTTTATTCCAGTGCCAGATTATGGGATGATGGCGTGATTGATCCTGTAGAGACACGTAAAGTGGTTGGAATGAGTTTGTCTATATCATTAAATGCACCGATTTCAGCGACTCAATTTGGCATATTCAGGATGTAAGGATAAGAGAATGACAACGGACTTGGTAATTGTTTCTGAATCTGATCGTATCGCCACCGTGACATTGAACCGTCCCGAAAAGCGCAATGCAATGCATGGACCATTGATTGCCGAGTTGCAGAAGGTGCTTGGAATACTCGCCGCGGATTCATCGCGTATCCTGATCATCAATGGTAATGGCGAAAACTTTTGTGCGGGTGGTGATATCGCATGGATGCAGCAAATCGCCGCTGGATCGGAAGACCAGAACTATGATGATGCTCAATCGCTTGCTGATTTGCTTTATCAATTATACACCTTTCCCAAGCCAACCCTTGTGCTGGCTCATGGCGCGACCCTGGGGGGCGGTCTGGGACTCCTGGCTGCCGCAGATATTGCCATTGCAAGTAAAAATGCGAGCTTTGGACTTCCGGAGGTGAAAATCGGCATTACGCCATCCATGATTAGTCCCTATATGATTTCTGCCATCGGTGAACGCGCGGCCCATTATTACTTTCTGACAGGTGAGCGTTTCAATGCCGATGTGGCTCTCAGAATCGGCTTGATTCATCAAGTAACTGAAAATGAGGCTCTCCTGAGTACCGGAATGACGGTTGCACAACTGATATTGCAAAATAGTCCACAGGCGTTGCACTCGGCAAAACAGCTTATTCGACGGGTAAGCAAACGTGCCATTACGGAAGATCTCGCGCAGAAGACTGCAGAGCATCTTGCCGAGCTGCGTGCCACACCCGAGGCTCAGGAAGGCTTGCGTGCATTCCTGGAAAAGCGCACACCAAATTGGACATAAATATTTGACAATTTGCTTATTGATAGATGTTTTTGCATTAGTATAGTGTTTAGCAATCATTTATACTGTCCGAAATGGTCGATGGTATGAGTTAACCATATTGGCTCCTGTAGTCCGATGTATGGATGGAACCGGGATGTAAGAGGTAAGCTATGTCATTTCCGCATCATGTAAAGATTGTAGAAGTCAGCCCACGCGATGGATTGCAAAATGAAAGCCAGATTATTCCAGCCAAAGTAAAAATTGATTTTATTAATCAACTCTCGGTTACCGGGCTTCCTGTTATTGAGACAACCAGTTTTGTGTCGCCGAAATGGATACCTCAGCTCGCTGACAACAGTGAAGTGTTTAAAGGCATAGAGAAAATAGCGAATGTCAGCTACCCGGCACTTGTGCCGAATATACAAGGACTCGAGTCTGCTATTGCCTCAGGAGTCAAGGAAATCGCTGTATTTACTACGCCGTCGGAACAGTTTTCCCTCAAGAATACAAATTGTTCTGTTACTGAAAGCATGCATCGAATTTCAGAAGTGGTTGAAATCGCGAAAAAGAAACGTATCCGGATTCGTGCCTATCTTTCCTGTGTTCTGGGCTGTCCATATGAGGGCAAGATTGCACCCGAGAAAGTAGGAGAACTGGGGGAAGCATTATTACGCATGGGATGTTATGAAATTTCCCTCGGGGACACGATAGGTGTGGGGACGCCTCCCAAGATCAAGCGTTTATTGGAAATCGTATCCAGACATGTTCCTCTCAAATATCTTGCGGTTCATTTTCACGATACCTTTGGGCAGGCACTGGTGAACATCTATTCCGCTCTTGAGTTTGGCATCGGCGTGATTGATGCGTCAGTTGCAGGGCTGGGCGGTTGTCCATACGCCAAAGGTGCATCCGGCAATGTTGCGACGGAAGATGTTATTTATATGCTGCAGGGAATGGGCATCGAGACGGGTGTCGATTTAAAAAAGCTCATTGAAGCAGGACGATTCATTTCAAAACAGCTCGGACGCAATCCCAATTCAAAAGTCAATCTTGCACTGGGTGGTCCGGTATAAAGAGTAACAACCTGAGGCTGAGGCGTGGTCAATTCCTCGCATTCCACTTATTTGGATGTGCCAGTACTGCTATAGGAATGCGCAGGCTGCTGGATAATCAATGGAGTGGTTTCTGCTGCCCCTGACAGTTCACCAGATCCAGTTCGGTTTGCGAAAAGCACGGGTAATCCGGATCTTCTGAATGTTTTCTCTGCAGGCACTGAGCTGCCTGACTCCTCAGGCCTTGGCAATGCTTGCACCGGAACATTTTCAATATCTGTACCATTATCATAGGCAATTTCGCCGCGGTCTTTGTGATATTGCAGAAGTGTTTTCTGCAGTCCCTGATGGCCGGAAAAAAAGAAATTTAATATGGCCGTGCTTGAAGCGAGCGGGATGGCGGTTGTCATCAAAACGACATTATTTTTGTCGATGCCAAATGCATCAACAGACGTTTTTACAATACCATTGTAATTGCCAAGTCCGAATACAATCATTTCGCCAGTCGCTGCCGTGTAGACAGCGATTGCTAATGATTTTTCCCAGCGGGCGGCAGATGTATAACGCATTTTTTGCTTGCCGGAAGCCAGTGCTTCGTAAATCGCTGGCAGTTGAGTCAAGACATGCGCAACCGTAAATGAAACTGCTGAGACACTGCCGACAGCAAATTTGACGCGATAATCCCAGGATTTGACGCCGGGAATTTTTTCCAGTGCATTGATGGTGGTAAAACAATTGGTGAATGGTATGGCTGGGGTGCCTAACAATCCGATTAGCAACGTAACCGCAGAATACTTGTTCATAGGAAAACTAAGGTGTTCAACATGGTGCGCAGTTAACCTTGCGTTTGGAATGGCTTTTTTTATGCTGTAAATGTAATACGTTACCATGGTACAGGCTGCGAGACCCAATGCTCCAGCCTGAGTGTAGTATTCATGATTCTTGTCATGGGGGTCTGTTTTTAGGGCCATGGCAATGAATTCAATCAATGTCATGGCATTCAGATAGGAATTAAGCAGAGTAAACAACACCGTATCATAAGATAGAGCACTCAATAATCGGTACAGTCCTTTCCCAATTTTACCCAGTTCTATATCATCACTGTCTAAAACCATAGGTTCAGCCTGGGTGTGTGATTCGGGACGAGATTTGGCATCCGAGTTACGAAAATACCGCCATACAGCAACACCGCGTGTGGGAATAATAACAACAAGAGAACAGGCAATCGCCACGATTCCGGAATAATAACCAGCGGGATGATTGAGCCTGTTTGTTACCAGTTTGATGAAGTTGAGCAGATAAAATAATGATTGGCCTGAATAGGTGACAGCTCGTCCGGCGGGAATGATAATGGGTGCAACAATGGTTTTGATTCCATTCCAGGTTGTACTGGCAATATTACTGAAGACTCGTTTGAATGCTGCAAAATAACTCATACAATCCCTGTCTGAAAGTTCCTCAATACATGTTAATGATGGATGCTTAAGATATTATTAGGGATTTACTCGTGCCTGTTAAAACTGATTTTCTGCAGCTTGCCATGTGGACGATATAATCTGATTCAGAAATCCTGCCTTCCCAGCGCACTGTTTTTCATGCCGTAAGTGAAATAAATGAAAAGACCTAACAGGGTCCAGATCAAAAACCGCCACCAGGTTATCGCCGGCAGATTAATCATCAGATAAAGACACGATATGATTCCCAGGATAGGGATTACCGGATTGAGTGGAAGTTTGAAGGGACGAGCGATGGATGGATGTGTCCAGCGAAAAACAATCACGCCTGCGCAAACAAATGTAAAGGCAGATAACGTCCCGATATTGACTAATTCCGCGGCACGATCGATGGGAGCGATGCTTGCAATCACACCTATCAAAACGCCATTAATGATAATAATGCGAATGGGTGTCCGCGTCTGTGGATGGATATTGGCGATAGAGGTGGGCAGTAGTCCGTCGCGCGACATTGCCAGACAGATTCTGCTTAATCCATAAAACATCACCAGCATCACAGTGGTCAGTCCGGCAATGGCGCCGGCTGCAATAATGCCAGCTGCGAAATGATGACCAATTTTGAGCAGCGCGTCAGCGACGGGTGAACGCACGTTGAGAGTGGTATACGGCACGATCCCTGTCAATAATGCTGAAACAACGATATAAATGACCGTACAGACAATGAGTGAAGAGATAATACCCAAGGGAATATTACGCTGTGGATTGATGGATTCTTCAACCGCGGTAGATAACGCATCGAAGCCGATATAAGCAAAGAAAACCAGTGCAGCGCCTTGCATGACGCCACTCCAGCCGAAGGGGAAAAAGTTGCTCCAGTTCTGAATCTCGACATTAGGAATGGCAACAACAATGAAAACTGCGATGGTGATTAACTTTATAAAAACAATAACCGCATTGAATCGCGCGCTGTGTTTCACACCAAGACAGAGCAGGGCGGTTAATGTGATGATGATTAATAATGCGAGCAGGTTAATGACACCGCCCTCAAATGGGTTTTTGGTTAATGCATCCGGCAAGTGAATGTGGATAGCGTCAAAGAAGTTGTTTACATAACCAGACCATCCGATAGCGACAGTTCCCACGCTCATAATGTATTCGAGTAATAGATTCCAGCCAATCAGCCAGGCAATTAGTTCGCCGAAGCCTGCGTATGCGTAGCTATAGGCGCTGCCTGTTCCACCAATGCTGGCTGCCAATTCAGCATAGGCGAGCGCGGCGAAGAGGGAAGCGAGACCGGCGATAACGTAAGATATAACAATGGCGGGACCTGCTTTGGTAGCCGCAGCGATACCAGTTAATACAAAAACACCTGCGCCAATAATCGCACCTATGCCCATCAGGGTGAGATCAAGGGCATTAAGGGAACGGTGCAAGGATGAATCCTGGTCGACGTGACCAATTGTCTTTTTGCGTAGTAGCCTGCTTAGCATAATGTCCTCTTCCTGAGGAGCAGATTAGTCATCCCCCACCTCACTGTGAGGAATTAATCAATATTACCTCAAATAAACAGATTTGTCTTGAGAGTTGTCATTGTCCTAGCCAAGCTTTAGCAGCCGCTTCAGCCAGACAAGCTTTTTTCTCGTGTATGGCGGGTATTCAAGAGCCAGATCAATGGGTGGGGATTTCCTGAAAATACTCTTGCGATGGGAAAAGGTTTCGAAAGAATATTTGCCATGATACGCGCCTAGCCCGCTCGAGCCAACGCCTCCAAAGGGCAAATGATAATTCGCGATTTGCAGCAGACAGTCATTGATGCAACCTCCGCCAAATGAAACGTGTTTTAGTACATTTTTTTCATGATGTTTATTTTTCGTAAACAGGTA
>Ga0070740_10003491_pt1 | contig 16631 bp, 4 predicted proteins | sample Coa_R2_FD_67286 | JGI IMG/M metagenome (GOLD analysis project Ga0070740, IMG submission 67286) | Surface soil microbial communities from Centralia Pennsylvania, which are recovering from an underground coalmine fire - Coalmine... | ecosystem: Environmental > Terrestrial > Soil > Unclassified ... | reverse complement strand
TCGCGGAGCCATGCGTAGTCATCCACCAGCGTGTGCCCGTGGAGTGTGGTAGCGGTCCGCTGCGGCCGGGCCACAGGATGAGTCAATCGTGTCGCAGTAGTCATACATAGTCAGGATATCGTTCCTGCCTGTGCGCGCCAAAGTTATGGATAGTCGAGGCCGACGCAGCTGTGTTATGAATGGGAACACCTCTCAGGCATGAAACGCTATGGCTGACTCCGGCACCATCGGAGCAGAGCAGTGCGCTGTATCCAGGCATTGAGAAGACATATTAGAGTTGAGCACCACGCGCTTGTTTTCTGATTGACTCGGGTTAGACCCTTTAGTACCATTCGACTGCTTTTAGTTCGTTTCTTTTTACATAGTTTCCCCCTTTGGCCTGCACAGCTAAGACTTTGTAAAAGGCCCTTCCCGTAACAGAAGTGTTAACGACGTGCTTCGTGCGGTTTTTATGCCTTCGTTCCAGACAAATTGGTTGAGACTCTCCTCCGTGCGACCGGCTTATTGGCTCGCTTTGCTCTCATTGCTTTCATGGACCGCAGGACCTGCGCTTGGCCAGGACGGAAAGACGACGCCTGTCAGCGCCCGGTTGTTCTCAGCTGTTCCGATGGCCTTTGAACAGAATCAGGGGCAGCTGCCGGCCGGAGTTTCGTTCCTGGGTCGCGCGCAGAATTACTCCGTCGCCATTGAGCCGGACCGCCTGCAATTCATGCTGCCCGAGTCGACGGTGGATGTTCGCTTTGCCGGAAGCCGCGGCGGCGCGCCTGTTTCGCTGTCAGGGGTTGCTTATCGCAGCAACTACTTTATCGGCGCAGACCGCTCGAAGTGGCGCGAGGGAGTGGCGAACTTCTCGCGCGTGGGTGTTCGCGGAGTCTATCCGGGCATTGATACCGAGTTTTATGAAAAGAATGGCGAGCTGGAGCATGACTTTGTCGTTGATCCCGGCACGGATGCCGATTCGATTCGTCTGGATCTGGAAAGCAAACAGCAGGCAAAGCTGACGGCGGACGGCGATGCCGTGATCCCGGCAAGCACAGGCGAAATCCGTTTCCGCAAACCTGTGGCATATCAGTTTGACGCGCAGGGAAGGCGTGTTGCCGTCGATGCCGCTTATCGCCTTACGGGGAAGAGCCTGCGTTTTGCTCTGGGGAGTTATGATCACAGCCGGACGCTGGTTATTGATCCGGTAATAGTATTTGCGACGTATGTTTCCGGTTCTGCCGGTTCGACTCCGGCGCAGATGGCGACGGATGGAAATGGAACGCTGTTTCTGACCGGAACGACGACCTCTATCTCAGGATTCCCGCCTTCTGCTGCTTCGACCGATCATTCCGGAAGCGGCGCTTCCAATATCTTTGTGGCGGCATTGACGACCTCGCAGCTTGGGTCGGCCTTGCAGTGGATTACCTACCTCGGCAACACGGGAGCATCCACCGCAACCAGCATTGCGTATTCGGCCAATAACAGCGGCACCGTATACGTGGGCGGCACGACTACGAAGGGGAACTTCCCCGGCACACAGTCAGGCGCATTTGAAGGGACCTTTCCGGACGGGGCCGCGAGTCAGACCAGTTTCGTAACCACGCTGACCGCAGCCGGCGGAGCCAGTCCCAACTCCACCTATATCTGCACCGGGTGCGCCAGCGCAGCCACCGCTCCCGGCGTTGTGGATGCGACGACCGTGACCAGTTTAGCCGCGGATGGCTCTGGGAATGTCTACATCGCAGGTTATGGGCCGGGGACCGTGTTGCCCGTTACCGCTAATTCGCTTGGCGGGACATCCGTTTTGCCCACAACGGCGGGCGCAAACAACGCCTTTGTCATTGAGCTGAATCCCACACTGAGCGCCGCCTCGTTAGTAACCTACCTGCAGGACCCAACCGGCACCGGTGTTCATGTTAATTACCAGGCAACAGCCATCGCAGTTGACGCCGGCAGCCCTGCCAACATCTATGTCGCGGGAACAGCAGGCGGGATAAGCGGAACATCCGACGTCGTATTTCCTACAATCGAGTCGTTTCCCGGGGACGGAACCTACACAGCCGGTAAGAATTTCGCTCCCTGTACCAGGACCGGAACCAATACCAGCGTTTTTCTTGCGCAGATCAAGCAAGCCACGCATGACACCCTCGGCTTTTCCATGCTCACCTGCTCAGACACGACTTCGGGATCGGATACAGCGAGGGGGCTGGCAGTCAGCGCCGATGGTCTGTACCTTGTGGGCGATACGCTTTCCCACGGACTAGCCAATAATCTGTATTTCACGAATGCAGCTAATACGACGGCCAAAAATAACACGATCACCGGCGGCCTGCAGGACACCTTTGCAGCAGGCAACATCAACGGCTATGCCGTCCAGATACCGATTTCGAGTGGAGCTGTGCAGGCACCGGCTGCGTTTACCTTCCTGGGCGGCACTTCCGCAGGCGGGAACACGACGGTCTACTCAGTTGCCATAGACTCGACCAATCACCTGGTTCAACTCGCTGGACAAACAGCAGCCACGCGCGCCACCATGCCCGGAGCGCCCGCCGCCGGCTTGCCCGCTGCTTCACAACAGGATCTCTCCGGCAACGCTGTAAGAGCATTCCTCTATACCTTTGAGGATAGCTCCTCGCCACCGCCGGCTGCGCTGTCAGGCGCGGCGCTGAAGTCGATCAGCTATCTCGGCAATGCCACCACGGCCAGCAAGGCTGTCAGCGTGGCTGCGGACACAAACGGCGCAGGCGCATTTGTTGTGGTTCAGGACACGGATGGAGCCAGTGGATTCGGCTACTCTCCATCGGCGGCTGCAGGTACTGCGGCTGCCAATCAGACGAACGCTTATCTGGCGGATATTCAGGGTACAAACGTTGCCGCTGCTTCTACGGGATTATCGTTCGTCAAATCTACCGACAGCCCGCAAGTGGATGGCACGCCCTGCAATCAGCTGTTGGCCTGCCTGATTGATTACGTCAGCGGGGGAGACTTTTCCACCATCCTTTACAAGTGGGACCTGAAAGTTCCCAATGCTCCGGCCAGCAACGTGGTACTCGATTTTCCGGCGCAGCCGGCGTTGGCATCAGGGAGTTCGCCTGCTTACACCATCCAGCTGGACGGCGCCAGTATTGAGTGCGCCTCGAATCCTTCCAGCAACGGAACAACTTGCACAGTACCATCGTTGAGCGCGGGAAGTCACACTGTCACGCTGCAGGGCACAACGAATGCAACCGCTGTCGTAGGCACAGCCTTCAGTTTCGACGGCAGCGCCGCTGACGCGGAAGGAGAGTTCTCTGATGGTCAGCAGAACCAGGTGACGGTAGCTGCCCCTGTATCGATCACAACGACTCTCACCCAGTCCATCGCTACGATTGACGCCGCGGCCAGTGCCGCTGACACGGGCAGTGCAGGTCACACCACAGTTGTCCTCTATACGGCAACTGTCACCAACACAAGCGCGAACGATTCAAAATACACGGCGCTGAAGATCACACTGCCGCCGGCTTTCAGAGTCACTACTGCTCCGACAGTCTCGGGCGCTGCCTCGTCAACATGTGACCTCACAGGAGGCACAGGTTGCACCAAGGCTGATTTGCCGGCCGGAGCGACACTGACTTACACCTTCGCCGGCGTTTATCTGGGGTCTGCTCTGACCGGGCAGAATGCAGACGGCACATTCACCGAGACAGTGAAGGCGGACGCCACTGCGCTGCCTCATACTGCCAACAGCACGGCGTCGGCAAATGTTGAGACTACAGTTCACGGCTATGCAGCATTGTCGCTGAGCGTTACGTCGGACAAAGGCACCTATAATCTGTCGACGGCAGCCGCACCCGACATCGTTACGTACAAAATCACGGTGGCGAACGGCGGCCCGAATGCTTCCGGACCTATCACGGCGGCAGCTCTGACCAACACACTGCCTGCGAATTTCACGGTTACAGGTATTCCCAATCCGCCGGATGCCTCCTGCAGGGCCGACGGAACCGGATGCGACAAACTGCCATCGATACCCGCAAATGGCTCCGCGATCTACACGGTCACGGGAACATTCCCGGACAACGGCATCAATCCTGACGCAGTGCCGCCGACAGTCGCAAGCGCGCAGGCTGCGGACACCGCGTCATTCACGCCGCCGGCCACGACCTACAATCCCAACACCGCCACTCCCCAGACCCTGAATGTGACAGTGCAGCGTAAGTCTGATCTCACGTTAAGCGGAGCAGTGACGGTCCTGAACGCTTCACCTTCGGCTCCGTGCGACAAGGCCCCGGGCACCGCCGCCTGCGTGTACATGGCGAATACAGGAGGAGTGAACGGGATTGCGGGAACAGGAATCAACGACAACCCGCAATACACCGTCACGATTCAGAATGCTGGACCGAATCTGGCCACCGCGGCCACTGTGACGATTCCGCTGCCGACAGGTTTTCAGGGGCCGATTACGGCGACGTCATCGACCGGGCTGACATGCCCGCCCGCGGCAGGATCGACGGTGACATGCACGGGCTACGTTCCTGTAAGCGGAACCAACCCGAGCACCGTGGTATTTTCCAGCAAGTTTGCTGATAACACAGTGCCCGCGCCGCCGCCACCGCCGGGGGCAAAATTTATCACCACGAATCCTCCGGCAAATTCCGTGACTATCGCAGCAGCGGTTGTCGGCGCGAACAATCCCGGCCAGCTGCCCAATGTGACCGTCGAACGCGCTGCGCATCTCGTAACCCTGAAGTACGTCTGCCGGTCTGCGGGCATTGCGAATCCCGCCCAGCCCTGCCCGGCTACGCCAGGAACCGTGAATCTGGATGAGCAGGTGGCCAACAATGCGCCGGGAAGGAATGATCTGGTGCAGGTACAGCTCCAGATCGGCAATACACAGCTCGATGCGGCATACGGCGTTGCGGTGAGCGATCCGCTGCCGAATTACTTCACCATAACGCAGCTTCCCGATCCGGCTGTGGCAACATGCACCATTACAGGAACTGTGACGAGGGACCCTGCCACCGGTGATTACAAGACCGGCGCTGCGGCCGCCGCTCTGTCCTGCAGCCTGAATAATCCAATTCCTGTTGGAACAGCAACACCGGGCACGAGCGCCACCAGCCACGGAGTGATGGTTCCAAACAGCGGCTATGCTCAGCTGACGTACTATGGAAAATTCCAGGACAACGGACTGAATCCTGATATCGTGCCTCCAACCAGCGGTTCCATCTCTCCGGCCTTAGCGCAGGCACAGGCGTCTTCCTCGCTGGCAGTGCTGGCCGATACGGTAGGCGATGCCACCAGCCCGGTTCCAGCGCCGCTGACAGTGCAGCGCGCCGCGCACCTGCACTTTACTCTTACTCAATACGTTCAGCCGGGAGATATTCCATTGAATCCGGTTGGCGGCCCGGTGCCGGGCAGCAGTATTTCACCCGGCATCGCGGAAGCCCAGCCAGGCATAAATGGTGGACTGGTCATTAACCCGGTTCGCTATCAGGTAAAGGTCACAAACGACGGACCGAATATCGCGATCCATCCCATTGTGAATACGACTCTGCCGGTAATGTTCGTGAACGTTACGCAACAAACAGAGCCTTCACCGGCTCCAGGTTCTCAGAATGCCGGTTGCTCAGGACAGACCTGCCAGCAGGATGTAGGCATGATCGCTACCGGAGCATCCGCCCTGTACAACGTGGACGGAAACTTCGGCCTGAATACCCTCACAGAAGGGAACGCAGGAACGCGTACTTTTGCCTCCGCTATTGCGGATTCCAGCGTTGTGGACAGCAATATGGCGGCCACACAATCAGGAGATCAGCAGACCAGCGCGCCGATTACAGTCGTCAATACACCGGCAGGCAGCAATTTCTCGCTGCTGCCTTTTGACAGCAACCTTGCCACGCCGCTGAACTTAAAAGTGAACTCTGTTCAGGTTGCCGGCGTGACCAGCCTTGTGCCCAGCGCTATACCGGCCCTGCCTTCCGGGCCGTCGCCCTATCCTCCGGATGGAGGCGCGACGAAGCCGCTCTACCAGTTTGCTCAGGGTGGGGCCTATTACACGCTGGGCACGACAGCCGGCGTGTCTACGGCCAGCAGCAATCCCACGACGATCTGCCTCAGTTCTATCCCGGGAACGTTCCAGAAGCCGGAGCGCGTTCTGATGTGGGCCTTGAGCAATGCTCCGGCGGGAACCGCCTTCGGCACAGTTCCGCACTACACCAATAATGGAAGCGCGGGAGACATCACCATTTCCGTAACGCCTCTGGGCGGTGGAAACTACACCGTGCCGGGTCCAATCACCTCGTATCCGCCGCCGGTCGAACCGCAGCCGGCGCAGGTATGCGGCGTTCTTAATGGATTGGCAGATGCGGCCAACCCGACTACTCTTGCTGTGCTCGAGCCGGTGAACTTTCCTCCGTATGTCCGCTCCACGATTGCCCCGGCCAGCACGCAATACGGCAAAGGCGTGACCGCAGGAGCGGCCCTCATCGACCTGACCATCGCTCCGGATAAAAACTACGATTACAACGACGCCGATCCCTGCTATGCGGGGGATGGAGGCAAGCGCACAACCTGCAACGACAATGTTCAGCTGACCACTTTCCTCTTCGGCGGACAGAACCTCATCGGCGACTCCCAGCAGCAGCACTCGTATTTCTACAGCGAGTTGCAGCCGGGCACCAATCCGCCGCAGTTTAACCTGCCCGCGGGCGGCCCCCAGGTTTATGTTCTGCTGGCCGACAATCTGGCAGCGCAGAAATATCCCGCCATTAACAACGATCCGCTGCATCCTTTAGGCTGCGATCCGGGCACGCTCTCCGCAACCTATACGCCCAGCGTACCGGCGTGCACAGACAAGCCGGCTTTGAGCACGGTCGAGAATCCACCGCAGCAGCTGCCGCTTACTGACAATCCATCAGCAACGGTAGCTCTGGTCGGAAACAATGCGCTCTTCGGCGGATCGGCGGGCCTGATCGCTATCACCGCGCCTCCGATACCGGAAGCAACTGCACACATTACTGCCGGACAGACCGCCGGATTCGTCTGGAACCTGCTGACGGAAAATCCACTGGTGCAGGGCAATCCGCTGCCGAACTTTACCCTTACCTGCCAGAGCGCGGACGGTAAAGACCTCGCTTCAGTCGGCATCAAGTGCAGCGTAAGCCCGACTTACGTCTACTCGACCATATCGAACGGCACAGCCGTTATCACTGCACCGCCGACGGTGTATGTGTCCACCAGCAGTAACACTGCCGTAGGAGCATTGCAGGAAGCGCCTCTCAGCCGGGATCTGCGGATTGTTGCCGCCGTTGTCTTTCCGGTGGGCGCAATTCCGCTGGTTCTTCTACTGCGGCGCCGCAGAGCATTGAAGCTCTCCGGCTGGCTGGCTGTCATGTTCCTGGCGTCGCTGGTCGGGTTGGGCATAGGCTGCGGCAGCAACTCCAGCTTCAACAACCAGGGCGGCACCACGACTACGGGAACGACAGCAGGCTCGTATGAATTCGTCATTGTTGCCTCTGGAACTGATGGCAGCGGAAACCCGATTAACATCAAAAGCCCGGCCTTCGCCGTAACCGTCAGCGCGGTCCACTAAACCGCGCCGGCGTAACGCCTGCCTATCGACCAGCACCATTCACTGTGTTTGGACGCGGGGCAATAAGGCCATTCCAAAGAATGGTCTTTTCGTGGTAGCTTGTCCGCAGCGCTTCTTTGCAGACATCTTTACGCGTCTATGTCCCAGCCCCAGGGATTTCAAAGATGCTGCGGATCACAAGTTGATCGGAATGAACGGGCTAGAGGGTAGTAAGCGCGGATGAGTAACGAACCTTTGGGAACGCCGACTGTCACCCGGATCGGTCGGTACGACGTTGTTGCGGAGCTGGGCCGTGGCGGCATGGGCGTCGTCTACCGGGGTGAAGACCGTCTCATCGGGCGCGAAGTTGCCATCAAGACCCTTACCGAAGTAACTGCCGAGCTCCGCGACCGCTTCTACGTCGAAGCGCGCTCCGGAATCCTGAACCACCCCAACATCGTTACTGTTTACGAATTCGGCGAGCACGAGGGCATGCCTTACATCGCCATGGAGTTTGTCTCCGGCGATTCGCTTGAAAAAATCCTGCGCTCAGGCCGCAAGCTCACGCTGCTGGAAACGCTCTCGATCATCGAGCAGCTTTGCTCCGGTCTGGGCTACGCGCACCAGAACCGCGTCGTCCATCGCGACATCAAGCCTGCGAACCTGATCGTGCAGCCCGACGGCAAAGTGAAGATCGTTGATTTCGGCATCGCGCGCCTGGCAGATCAATCCACGCGCCTGACCAAGACCGACGCCGTTATCGGGACCTTTCATTACATTGCACCCGAGCGCCTAAAGGGCGAGATGAGCGATGGCCGCTCAGACATCTGGTCCGTCGGCGTGATGCTTTACCAGATGCTCAGCGGCGAGCTGCCCTTCAACGGCGAAGATGTCTCGACGCTCTATAAGGTCATCAACGAGCCGCATCCGTCGATCAAGGCGCTGGTTCCGGATATGCCTGAGGAGCTTGTCGCCATTGTTGACCGGTCACTGGCCAAGAACCCCGACGACCGCTACGGCACGGCGGAAGAGATGGCCTTCGATCTTCAGGGCATCTCCGAGGGCCTGAAGAAAGAACGCGTCGGCGATCTGCTGACATCGGCCAAGCGCCTGATGGAGCAGCGGCAGTTCGCCAGCGCGCGCACAGTACTCATCGACCTGCAGCGCATTGACCCGCAGAACCTTGAAGCCAAACGCCTCACGCGTGAAGTGCAGGACCAGCTCAATAAGCTGCAAAAGGCCGAGCAGGTGCGGCAGATTGTCGAACAGGCCGAAGAAGCCGTTCTCTCGCAGCATTACGATGACGCTGTTTCTTTCTATCGGCAGGCGATGAAGCTGGATGCAGACAATACTCTCCAGCTCAATGAAAAGCTCGAAAACGCGCTGCGTCTCAAAGAGAAGCAGGACAAAATACGCGCGCTCTGGAAGCAGGCTGGCGACGCTCGCGAGCGGGGCGATCTGATGTCGGCGCAGGAATTCCTGGGTCAGGCGCTCAAGCTCGACGAAAAAAGCACCGACCTGCGCAATGCCTATTCCACCGTTGTACGCGAAATGGAGCGCAAGGCGAAAGAAGGCAAGTTGCAGGAGTTGCTGGCCGGCGCCCGTCAGGAATACGCCGCCCGCCGCTTTACGGAAGCGATCAGCCGCCTCCAGGCCGCCGCAGAAATCGATCCCGCGCATCCTGAAGTTCAGAAGCTGCTGCATGAAGCCGCAACACGTCAGGAAGAAGAGCGCCGCCGCGTCCTCATCGAGCAGATGGTCGGCGAAATTCAGGAGTCGATCTATCGCGAAGACTACGACCGCGCGCTGAACCACATTCATCGCGCGCTGGAAAAGCTGCCCACGGAAGGCCGCCTGCTTCAGCTCAAAGCCGAGACAGAAAAGAGAAAGCGCGAGCACGACGCGCAGCAGATTGTCCAGACTGCGGCGCAGAAGGCGCAGGAGATCTTCTTTACATCGCCGGTAGAGGCCATTTCCATCGTGGACAAGGCCCTCGAACAGGTCCCCGGCAATGATCGCCTGGTGCAGATACGTGCCCAACTCGACCAGCAGCTCAGGCGCGTTAAAAAAGACGAGCTGCAGGCGCAATATCTTAAGAGCGCGCATGCCGCCATCGATAAACACGAGTACGATGAAGCCATCCGCACGCTGGAATCCGCCATCATTGACTGCGGCGAGACGCAGCAGCTGACTTCGCTCCTTGATTTCGCGCGGAAAGAGCAGCAGGCGCAAATCCGTCAGCGACAGGCTGCCGCCGTGCGCGAAGAAGCACAGGCGCTGATGCGCAGCGGCAAGTATGAAGCCGCCATTCAGAAGCTGGAACCCGCAGTGGCAGCTACAAACGATGCCGGCCTGAAAGCATTGCTTGATCAGGCGCAGCAGACGCTGCGGGAAGCATCGCAGCGGGTCGAAGCCGTCATGGCGCGCACGCGCACACTGGCTGAAACCGATCTGCGCGGCGCGATGAAACTGCTCGACAGCCAGCCGCTGGAGATTCTCGGATTAAGCCAGGTCAGCGCGCTACGGCAAGAACTAGCCCGCAAGCTCGAGGTTGAATCCGCCCTTCAGGATGCGATCAAGCGCTCGGATGAAGCTCTGGCCGGCAAGGACCTGCATGGCGGCATGGATGCGCTCGAATCCGTTCGTCGCGCCTATGGCGATTCGCCGCAAGTTGCGCAGGCCATTTCCGCATACGAGGCGAAACGGCGGCCGGCGGCAAACGCGATGTTCGCGTCGGCCATTGAAGCCGCCCGCAAAGCGCTGCTGCGCAATGAAGCAGCAAGCGCCCTCGAAGAACTGCGCCGTCCGGCCAACTTTCTTGAATTTGCCGATGCTCAGGTACAGGCCGACTGGAAACGACTGGTCGAGGAAGCAACGAAAGCAGCCGGAGTCAAGGCGCGCACCACGGACTCTCTGCCGATCATCGTCCAGACCAAATCGCGCACCGGGCTCTACATCACCATCGGCTTGGTTGCCATTGCAATCATCGCAGGAGCGCTCGTGCTCTTCCTGCGCTCCAGCGGGCCAACGCTCCCGCCTACCTATATGGTGCTGAATGGAACACCATGGGCGACCGTCACCCGCGTCATCGATCCCAAAGGAAATAGCGTACAACTACCCGCCGGCGATCACACTACGCCGCTGCGCCTTGATGGCCTCAAGCCGGGCACATATAAAGTCACATTTCAGGGGCCGGATAACAGCCCGCAAATCATAAGCTGCACGCTTCCCGGCGACCAGAATCTCTGCGCGGTCAGCTTCGGCGAGCCTGATATTCAGCAGTTGATCGGAGGCCAGAAATGAGCCGCCGCATCCTGCTGCTTCTCACTTTCCTCATCTGCATGCCCGCTGCTGTTATTGCTGACCAGCAGGCAGACGATCTCTACAAGCAATATCAGGCGGCTTATGCCAAAAACGACCTGCAAACTGCAGTCGATCTTTTGTGCAAAGCTGCCAAGCTCGACCCGGCAAGTTACGGCAAGAAATGCGAAGATGCGCAGCAGTACTACAACAGCCGTGTCGAGAAATTCGAATCGTACTTCGTTTCCGGCAAGGCCAAATTTGAGGCGAAACAATATACCGACGCGATTACTGATCTGAGCAAAATCTACTTCGGTCCGCGCCGCGTAGAAGCGCAGCAGCTGATCGCGCAGGCAAACGATGCCATCAATCATCCGCAGCCGGCAGACAACAGTCCCGTAGCCCTGAAAGCGGCACAGCAGGCCTATGACAACGGCGATTTCGCTACTGCTGAAGCCAATGCCGGTCTGGTCAAATCGCCCGACCTTCTGCCGCAGGCGCAGACGATCCTCGGCAACATTCGCGCCTACCGCGATGACATGCAGCAGGCCGAAGCCCTTAGAGCGAGCAAGAACTACCCCGCTGCGCAACAGAAATACAATGCAGCGCTGGCTATTAAGAGCAACGGTCCCGGCAATCCTTCAGGCAAGCTGCAGGAGCTTGCAGTGCTGATGAAGCAGCCTAACGGTCCTGCGTCCGCGCCTAAAGATAATTCTGCCCGCATTAATGCCCTGCTGGCCGACGCCCGCGACCACATGGCAAAGGGAGACGCGCAGGGCGCTCTGACTTCCTACAACCAGGTCCTGGTCCTCGATCCCAAACAGGCCGAAGCGCTTTCCGGCAGACAGCAGGCCCAACAGGCCATGCAGGCAGCGCTGGCCAAAGATCCGAAGGCGCTCGAAGACACACTGGTTCGCGGCGTCCGTGACTTCTACCAGTCACATCTTGACGACGCCCGCGACGCTATCTCGCTGTATCTCACGGCTGGTGGCACGCGCAGCAAGGGGGCCGCGTATTTTTATCTCGGCGCAACCATGCTCTCGGAAGCGATTCTCAGCGACCCTAAGAGCGGAAATCATGATCGCCTGCGGCAGGATGCTTTGCAGCAATTCCAGCAGGCCAAACAGCAGGGATTCAAACCGGTAGAAAAATACGTCTCGCCAAAGATTCTGGCTGTCTGGAACCAGCCCGGCATGTAACCTGAAATACAAAAATAACGAACCTTTTCAAGCACTTTAGCTGATTCGATTCTTCTGGATTCTTCACCATCTGTTGTGATATTGCTTTCTCGGTCACTTATCCGTGCCGGTGACCGGCCTTAGTTAACTGCTGTTCTTTACCGTTCTGTCATTGGCTTTCTGTATGTCCCGGTGAGCTGTTCCCCCCATGATGGTACGTTTTCGCAGGGTCCGTAAATCCCGTTAGGACGGCAACGAGAGGGGCGGATTTCGAGACCCTAAGCACAGTCAGGGATGAAAAGATGCGATATCTGATACGGTTTTTCGTCTGCATAGGGATGCTCGGGCTGGCTGGCGTATGCGTCCATGCGCAAACGCGTGTCGATGGTCAGGTACAAAATGGAGACCAATTCCATCCTGTCGCCGGGGCCACCGTCCAGCTTGTCAATCCGGCCACAAAATTTCTCCAGACCACCAAGACCGACGATGATGGAAACTTCGAGTTTCCCGTCGTTCCTCCCCAGTCCGGATACGTCATCCAGGTCCTCGATTCCAGCGGAAAAGTCCTTATCACCTCTGATCCCTTTGATCTGAACGTCGGCCAGGCGCATACCACGCTGCCACCTATCGATATCGCGCCGGCTCTCGCTCCGCCACCGCCGCCGAAGCCGGTAGCGCCTGTGGTTGCGCCCACAACGCCAACAGCTCAGACTCCCGCGCCGCCTGTGGCCCAGGCAAATCCGCCACCGATACCAAAACCAGCGGTCCCCGCGCAGCCGAAATCGCAGGCCATCCAGAACGATCAGAACATCGCTCTCAGCGCCAACATTACGCGCACACAACTGAGCGAGCTGCCGCTGTTCAACCGCAACTTTCTCGCGCTCGGCCTTTTTCTGCCCGGTGTCCATGATGTCGATCCTGGGTCGCCGCTGGCCGGCGCAGCCTTCAGTATTGCCGGCTCGCGCACCACTTCCAGCAATTTCCAGCTCGATGCCAGCGACAACCTCGCGTCCAGCACCAATCAGGCCATTCCATTCCAGGTCAACGATTCTGTGCAGGAGTTCCGCATCGTCTATGCCAACCCTGACCTGCGTTATGGACAAGGCTCAGGCGGCGTAGTCGATGTGGTTACCAACCGCGGCCAGTCAAAGGGAAGCGCCTGGCATGGCACTCTCTTCGGCTACTTCAACAACGACGCGCTGAACGCCAACAATCATCTGTCCATTTACTCCGGAACCACTTTTGCGAAAGCGGCCGCCTATGCAGGCAGCACAACCGGATCTCCGAATGAGATTGCGAACGAGCAGATTACTGCAACCAACGTCGCGAATGGGCCAACCATCTTCACCTCCTACGCGCCAACAACGTACAACGCGCTGTATCGTCTACTTCTTTCCGGCCAGCTGGCTTCTTCGCAGGGACTCACAAACTGCATGTCCACTGCCGGATCGATCTGTACCTCCGGCATGTTCGACGGCAATGCCGCGCTAGCTCAAAATGACAGCCGCACGCAGCCCTTCGACTCCAAACAATTCGGCGGCAATATCGGTGGCCCCATCGGCAACCGGCTCTTCCTCTTCGGAAGCTATGAAGGCACTCTGATCGACAATCCCAACCCGATCTTCGAGCGCGTGCCCACAGCCGCAGACACCTCCACGATAGGCGGGACCGATTCCGCCATTGCCAACAATGTTCTTGCGCTTTACCCAAAGCCAAACGTGCAGGGCGCAAATCTGGGCACCTTCGGCTTCTATAAGGGAACAGCGCCGAACTACACCCATGTCCACAACGTCCTCGTCCGTCCTGACATCGACCTCGGCCAAAAAGGGCAGCTGAGCATCCGCTATGCCGGGCAGCTGCTTGACCAGTTGCATGACGATTCGCTTCCGGCGCATTCGCCCTCAGGCTATCCCGGCAACGGCGCTGACCGCCGCGCGCAGAACCAAAGCGTCGCTCTCGTGCATACGCTGGCCTTCGCCAATGGCAAAAGCGTGAATGAAGCGCGTCTCGGCTTCACCCAATATCGCGTGGACGAAGTCGCCCAAGACCATAATTTCTCTTCACCTGCAACCGGCGGAAAGGTAGAAACATTTGTCCTGAGCGGTGTGGACGATCGCCTTGCCGGCGCAACAGCAAAAACGGCAGGCGCAGTCGGCGGCTGGTATGATGCCTTCTGGCAACAGCAATTTGACGATCACGCTCTTTCGCCTTCGCGCGTCATGCCGTCACTTGATGGCGACTTCCCGTTTGCCCGTATCGGAGCACCGTTGAGCGCGCCATCCGCCCATCGTGACACGCAGGTCCAGGCAGCCGATACCTTCACCTTCCCGCTCGGCTCGCGCCACCGCCTCACCGTCGGCGGAGATTATCGCTACATTCAGAACTTCAGTTTTGAAGGCGGAATGGCGCGCGGCATCATCGTCTCCAATAACATCGGCGAGTTCACCAGCGACAGCGAATCGTGCATCAGCTGCGGCCTGCCTCAATACAATCTGCTGTGCGATCCGGCCAACCCGGCTGCCTGCCAGGTCGCCTTCACGCATCCTTCTTTTGACTACGAGCTGAAGCAGCCTGCGGGATACGTCGGCGATCTGCGCAGCTATGTTGCCAGCGGCTTCATCGAAGACAAGTTCCAGCCCAAGCCGCGCCTCACTATCAGCGCTGGCCTGCGCTACAACTTCTTCAGCCAGCCCTCAGATACAAACAACCGTCTCTGGAACTTCTCACAGGATGCGAACGGCCTCGTCCATGAAGGCGCAAGCGGAGCTTATGATGCCTTCGCTTACCAATGCGATCCCACCGGAGGCGGCCAGACACATCTCGACTCTCTCTACGGCGACCGCCGCATTACCTTTGCCAGCAGCAGCTGGAATTGCAATCCAAACGCGAAGTTCTCACTGCCCGCCGACAAGAAAGATATCGCTCCGCGCATCGGTTTCTCCTATGCGCTGGACTCACAATACAAGCAGGTCATTCGCGGCGCATTCGGCATGTATTATGACCACCTGCCCGCCAGCTACACTCAGCAACTGCTGATCAATCGCCCCAGCCCCTACAACGTGAACTCGCCGAGCGCGATCTATGGGCAGAACTTCTATTCGTCAGGATGCCCGGGCGGCATCAATGGCGGTCAGTGCGCCTTCGGTCTGAGCACTCTCAATCCAGCGAACCTGTCGCCTCAGCAGCAGGCCACATTCAACAGCTTCCAGGCTGCCAGCGGCGCAGGTCCTATTTTTGAGCGCGATACGCACCATCTTCATAATCCGTACACGATGCAGTTCGATATCGACTACCAATACCAGTTCGCGCGCAGCTGGACCACAGAAGTCAGCTATATCGGTACGCTCGGACGCAGGCTGCCCCTGATCTACGACGGTAACTTCCTGCAGGAGTTTTATTGCACCGCTGGCGGCAGCACCACGCAGCCCAACCCGATTTGCAACAACAACACCTTCTTCCCGGTCTTTACCGAGTCCAACTTCGGCGCGTCGAACTACCATTCGCTTGTGCTCCAGTTGCGGAGCGAGACCTGGCATGGTCTGCTTCTCAACGCTGCCTATACCTTCTCGAAGTCGATGGATAACATCGCGGGCAGCTATTTCCCGCGCACAACAGACGCGCTCTGGAACCAGATATTCGGACGTCAGCTCTATGGCCTGGGGAACCCAACCGCCTTTGCACTGGGGGCGAATCCACTAGGCGTAGGCGGAGAAGGCGGACGGGGCGGCGAACTTCAGCCGGGCAATTGCGCAGGCAATCCGACCTGCCTCTACAGCCGCGTTCTTGCTCAGGCCACTATTCCTTCGTTTGACGCGATCTCGTCGGCACTTACCACCACCGGCAGCCGTCCCGTCATTGTCACGGAATACAACCTCCCGCAGGATCCTCTGCACTTTTCAACAGACGACTACGGCCGCTCCGACTTCAATGTGGCCCATCGCGTCATTGTGGACTTTGTATATGCCGTGCCTACCTGGGGACACGCATTCCTGAATGGCTTCTCGCTCTCGGGCGTCTTCTCCGCGCAAACCGGCCTGCCGTACACCATCTTCTCCGGTCCGGCTTATGGACAGATCACGCAACGGCTCAACATTCCGGGAGGAGTAAAGACCACGGGCAATCCGAATCAGTACTTCGCCGCGTCGAACAATTTCCAGTTGCCGGGGACTACGGGCCTTGCCTCCAATACCTGCCCGAATCTCTATGCCTCGCCGACCGTCTACAGCGGCACCGCCGGCCAGCCCTGCATAGGAACAAGCCGCAGGAATCCCTATACCGGGCCGGCCTTCATCAGTCAGGACCTCGCCGCGCAGAAGCGCTTCCATCTCTTCAGCGAGCGCGGAGCGCTCATCCTTCGTGTTGAGTTCTTCAACCTCTTTGACCGCGCCAACTACTACAATCCCATCACCGAATACAGCACTGACGGCGTTCACGTGAACCCTGAGTTTGGCATCATCCGGTCAGCCCACGATCCGCGCCAGATACAAGTAGCGGCGCGCTTCGATTTCTGATGAATGTTGTTTACAAATGCGTTGTCATGCTGAGCGGAGCGCGCCGCGCGGAGTCGAAGTCCTGCTCTCTTAGTTGGAAAGATGAACTGCGTGTGCCCCATCCTATCG
>Ga0070740_10003490_pt1 | contig 16637 bp, 19 predicted proteins | sample Coa_R2_FD_67286 | JGI IMG/M metagenome (GOLD analysis project Ga0070740, IMG submission 67286) | Surface soil microbial communities from Centralia Pennsylvania, which are recovering from an underground coalmine fire - Coalmine... | ecosystem: Environmental > Terrestrial > Soil > Unclassified ... | reverse complement strand
AAGCGCTATTGGCGTTGGGCACACCATTATTGCAATATCCAAAAATGAAACTAAGTAAACCCTTGGAAATAATAGTGAATGGAAAAGCTATACATCTGACCCAAATTGAAACAAATATTGGATCTGGAGTAGCCAAACACTATGGTTTTATTACTGGATCAAAGCAATATAGGGAATCCGATGGCACCCCATGGGAAAGAAAAGATTTTATGGCTATTAATATTGAAAAAAGTGGCCAAGTAAAACCGCCATTGTTTTCAAGAACAGACACTTATATGTGTCTCGAAAACGGATATCATTAAATAGATTGCTCACTTCAAGCATACAGCCGTCATTAGTCTGCTAGCCTGCTCACCCTGTCGCTGGAATAAATCAATTACACAGATGCTGAGCTCAGGAACATAGTCTCTTTAATATATAAAACCCTTACCATCCATTTTGTTGCCACCTTAATACAATCTTGCAATACTGACCGAGTATATACACTTACACGAAAGAAACCTATTATGAAAAAAATAGTATATTGTTATTGTTTGTATCAGTACCAACAATGGTCATTTGCTCAGAAAAGGAAAGAAAAGAAGAAAATGAACTGCTTAGAGTCAAAGATGTAATTGATTTTTTCAGGTCACCATTATATCTCAACTATAAAGCTGAACGAGATGCTTTAAGGGCTCAGCTTCATAAAGGTGCATCATTAACACCCCAACAATTTGCGCAAAATCAACATATTCAAAAAAAGATTGAATCCCTAGAATCATCAAAAGCCGCTTTTGATGTAGAGTCTGCAAGAGTCACGTTGGGAATTCCATTATTAAAATATCACAAACTTCCTATTAAAAGACGAGTTGTAGGTACCATTTTTGAAAATAAATACTTGGTTACATCAATTTTTGCTTCATTAGATTTGCAAAATTCAATGCCCGAATACTGCGTTGATTCTCAATGGAATGGCGATAATAAAGATATGGGTCATCGAGAACAATACTACCATATCAAATTAGCAAAAAATGGCCGTCCTCATTCACCGGATTTAATGTGCGAAGAAACATTTATATAAGTAACAAAACATTTAAAAATTTCTAATGCAGTGGCTTATTTCAAGCACACCACGGTCATTTGCCTGCCCGCTTGCTCACCCTGCCGCCGATATGAGTAAAATGAATCATTACACATCGTACAGATATTGTATTCAAGGAACATAACCTCTTTTTTAATACCAAAGCTTTCCAGTACTAATCTATTAAACCCTGGCAAATCAAAATAGGTTTTCCCATTTCGTGGTAAAATGACCTGATCCGCAAATGGATATGCTTCCAATTGTTTACCAAAATTTGAAGAAACCTCATAACAGCATGCTTTAGCTGAAGGACCAAAAAAGACCCGCAGATGTTCCCTATTGGTTGAAAATTTTGATCGCATCGTATCCAGTGCATTTTGCACCACACCATTGACTGAACCACGCCAGCCAGCGTGTACCACCATAACCACATTGTGAAAATAATCATGAAATACAAGAGGCAAGCAATCGGCAGTCAAAACACCAATACCTGATTTTGTATTGGTAATGATAAAATCACCATCTTGCGAAAATGGCCTAAATTGTGATTGATTTGCAACAGTAATAATTTCACCACTAACGCCATGCACTTGATGTAAAAAAATAAGGGAATCAATACCCATAGTTTTTTTTACTTGTTCAAAAGGCTTCTCCTGCAAGAGAAGCGTATTATCAGCAACAGAGCGATATTGCTGAGGGAACAAATGATCACTTGCATCACCAAAATAGATAGAAAAAAGGGGGTTTGTATGCAACAACATAAAAAAGCCCTTGTAATAGATCAGATATTTTAATGTAGTATCATTGTAGAGTATACTCCTCCTGCAGCGTAAGCAAAGTACTAAAACTTTTTTAAGGAAAAAAAATGTTTTATACATTGATTATATGTGCCGGAGTATTTAATTCAGCTTCATTATTGCTCGGCGCACAAGATGCTTCAAAGCTATTAAAGCAATCAGCAATGAAATCTGATCATCATGACATGACACTTTTACAGCATATAGATGCCTCCGAAAGGATTGCTGCAAAATCACTTATTGTTACGATAGTTGACCCAGTTGCTAGCTTACACAAGCCTTCTAGTCAATTAAGACAACCCAAAGATAAGAAGACTGACAACCCCGAGAAAGACCAAAGCATTGAATGTTCAATGTGTGGAAAAACTATATCTATTTATGAAATTGGTCCTCACTTGAAAAAGCATGAGTTGTCATTTGATCCAAATGCAGTGGCAGGAGCAATAAAAATGATTAAGGAAGACGCCTTATAAGCGTCTTCCTTGTTTTCTAAATAAAGATAAAATCTTAATCGCCTATATCAACCGTATAGAGTCTATTATCATTATTCTCGTATACATAATAACCCTCTGGTCTTTGATGCTCTACAACAACTACTGGGGTAGTTGTAACCGGCACATATTCGGTATGATGAACGGGAACATATTCAGTGTGGTGTACCACAACTGGGGGCTTTGCCATTTCAGCAATTAACGCCACATTTTTTCCCATAATGATTGCTTGCTGTGCTTGAATCTGTTTTTGCAACGCAATACGTTCTTTTTCAAGTCTATCACGCTCACGATCATGCAATGATTGAGTATATAATGGATCCGCCATTACCTCTTGTTTGATTCTTCCTAAATAACTGCTCAATTGCCGGCAAGCGGTTATTCGACTGCTGTAGTTATATGCCATCCTGCCTAAACAATCATCTAATGCTTGTTTATCACGACCTATCAAGTCGACATAATCAAGATATGCATAGGTAGCACCAATCATCGATCCATAACGCATAACTGCCGCCCGTAACTCGCGGGCAACGGCACTATTATCTGCATATTGCAATGTATGGACTTCAGATGCATAACGATTGAGCAATTCTTGCTCAATTTCAGCTAATTTGAAATAGCTCATGTGATGATTGATATACTGCTCTAGACTTTGCATTCTATTAATCATCGCAAAAAGCTCTTCACTCATACGTTGCATTTGATAATAGACTCCAGTATCAGAATCCAATTTACGCATATGTTTCATTAACTTTGCATGTGATTTACTCAAACGGTCTAACTTTTGATTAAGAGCACTAACAAAAGTTCGTACCGAAGATTGAGGCAACAGATTGTGTGCCACTGTCTGTAAATGGCCTTCAGTTGTTTTATAAACAAAATCTTGTCGAGCTGCATAAGATGCACGAGCCAAATCAATTGAACAGCATCGCTCTACCTGATCTATAAACAAACCATATTGAAGATTACTTTCTTGCAACTCTTTGCGTGCATTATCCAATATTTCTTTATCCGATTCACTAAATAACCATTTGCCAGCGGCATAAGCACCTGCAGCAAACACACCCGTAATGGCACCCACCACGAGTGCATCACTTATTGCACTATGGTCATCGTATCGAGCATGCAGTGGCTGAGAAAGTAATCCGCACAGGATTATCGTGGAACTTAACATCTTCATAGCGACCCTTTCATTTAGGTTGCTTACATGTTATTGACTTGATTACTTATATTATCTCATATGAAATAGAAAAGTAAAAATTTTTAGAAATAAACAATAATGACTTTTACCGCTATTACATTCAGCAATATTATATCTCAGACGACAAATCAAAAAGTTCAACTCCTCTATTCTAACCATAAAAACATTTCAAATAGAAGACCCATTTGTCTACCTAAGCCCTCTAATAGTTCAGAATTATTTTTTAAAAAAATAAAACAGATAATCGCGTAAATATCTTGGAGTATTCTGGCCAAGCATAATCGCGAAAAAGCTTAGCAATAAAAGTATAGGGCACCATTTCCGATGCCCCATCTTTTCAGTTTAACAATAAAGCAACATCAAGCATTATTTGACTTCTCAACCTCTTTGCGCATAAAGGCAGGAACATCAAGATCATCATTATCAACCAAAGCTTTTTCTTCAAGCTCAGCAGCGATTGCAGCTTCCAGTTGCTCAGCCTCTTGAGCAGCCAATAAAGCTGCCATTTCTTGCTCTTCAATAATACGTGCTTGTTCTTTTTTTGCTGCTTCTTGTGCAGTTAATAATTCACTGACCAATGCCTCGGCTTGTTTTTTTGCTGCTTCGATCTTTTGTAATTCTTGTGCCATGTGCAACTCAGCAATCGCTTTAGCTTCTTCATGTGCTTTTGCAATTGCCGCCGCCTCATCACGTGCGTGTGCAATTACTGCCTCTGCCTCTTCTTTTGCTTTATCCAATCTATGATTAAATCCAGTAGCAATAATGGTAACGCTTACTTCATCACCCATACTTGGATCTATCACTGAGCCAAGTATAATATTGGCATCTTCATCTGCTTTTTCATAAATAACTGATGCAGCCTGGCTTATTTCATGCAATCCTAAAGACGCACCACCGGTAATATTGAGCAATACTGCACGTGCACCATCAATGCTCATATTTTCTAGCAGTGGAGAAGAAATTGCTTGCTCTGCAGCCAACCATGCGCGATCAGATCCTGATGCTCTACCCGTGCCCAATACAGCAAGACCCATATCTTTCATAATGGTTCTTACATCAGCAAAATCAACATTGATATGACCAGGTTTGGTTATAATATTTGAGATACCCTTAACCGAATGGTTCAATACTTCATTAATCATTGAAAACGCATCAAGCATTGAAACATTTTGATCCACAACATCAAGCAATTTTTGATTTGGTATTACAATTAAGGTATCGACTGATTCTTTTAATAAATCGAGTGCCTCTTGAGCAACACGAGCGCGGCGTTTGCCTTCAAAGGTAAATGGTTTAGTTACTACCGCTATTGCCAAGATACCGTGATCTTTAAGGGCACGTGCAACAACGGGCAATGCTCCAGAACCAGTACCACCACCCATACCACCGGTCAAGAAAACAATATCAGCTTGACCAATTGCAGCCATAATTTTATCCAAATCTTCTTCAGCTGACCGCTGTCCTAATTCAGGATTTGCACCGGTACCAAGACCTTTTGTTGCCTTAAGACCAATTTGCACTTTGTGAGGAGCTTTTGAATGCTCTAAAGCTTGTGCATCAGTATTGGCAACAATACATTCAATTTCTTCGCAGCCTGAATCTATAATACTGTTGACCGTATTACCACCTGCACCACCAATTCCTAATACTTTAATACGAGCACCTTGTTTTGGTGTTTCTAATTCAAAATCAATCATATTCTCTCCCTAATTTATTCATTAAAAGAAATCTGATACCCATGATTTCATTCGAGTTATAATTCGGTTACTTAATGAGTCATCCCCTTTATCGAGTGCAATCTGTTGACCTTTTTTTAGAGCATGTAAAATCAGACCATAGCTGGTAGCATACATTGGGCTTGTTAGTGAATCAGGCAAATCAAATTCCACTCGTGGATATCCAATGCGCACTGGCATAGCAAAAATCTGTTCCCCCAATTCTTTCATGCCGAGCAATAATGAGCCGCCACCGGTAATCACTAAGCCCGAAGGCATAAAGGATTGAAGTTTTTTTTGAGTTATTTCATCATGAATTAGCACCAAAATTTCTTGGGCTCGCGCATGCAAAATGCCGGTCAATTCACTGAGCTTGGCAGTACGCTTTTGTTTGCCGTGAACCATCTCCACTTCAAACACACTATCTCTTTCTAACAATTCTTCTAATGCGCAGCCGTATGATACTTTAATACGTTCGGCATCTTTAAGCGTAGTACGTAAACCAATTGCAACGTCATTGGTAAAATGATTTCCTGCAACAGGCAATACCATTGTGTGACGAATATTGCCGTGTTGGTAGAGTGCTAAATCAGAAGTTCCCCCTCCAATATCGAGCACTGCAACACCCAGCTCACGCTCATCAGGACTCAGAACAGCTTGCGCTGAAGCTAATTGTTCTAGGACGATATCCTTAACTTTAACTCCTGCCATCTCACAGCACTTAACAAGATTTTGCACAGAGGCAATTGATCCCAGAATAATATGTGCCATAACTTCTAAACGAACACAGTGCATGCCAAGAGGAGATTGTACTTTGTCTTGTGAATCTAAAATAAAATATTGTGGCATTGTATGTAAAATTTGTTGTCCCTCAGGTATTTTTATTGCTTTTGCTGCTTCAATAACCGCGTCGATATCTGCTTGGCGAACTTCACCCTTTTTGACAGGAAAAACACCATGTGAATTTATAGATTGTATATGGCCACCAGAAATCCCGATATAGGCGGATTCTATTTCAAATCCTGCCATTATTTCTGCTTCTTTAACTGCATTTTTAATGGATACAATCGTTTTTGCAACGTCTACCACCACACCCTTTTTCAATCCATCAGAAGGTGATTTACCGATACCCAGTACCTGCACATGTTCACCATCTAATTGCTGAGCAACAATGACACAAATTTTAGTTGTTCCAATATCAATAGAAACAACAATCCTATCGGAAAAAACCCTAGCCATACCCAACTCCCCCTTTTTCTGTAAATAATATGATTTGTTTTGAAAAGCGCACATCAGCAATCCAATGCTTTGGCACCTTGCACCCGTTTGTCCCTTGACGAGTGTTTGTTTGCAACAATTGTTCACAATAACGCAACATTTGTTCATTAGGAATGGATTGCGCAGCACACAGAATTGAGAAAGAAGGATTTAGCTTATCATCAAAGCGTACATGAAATTCGCTGATCCAAGAAATGGAAAAACGGGAATAAAGACTCGGTGATATTTTTTTTATGCACTCAAGCATGGTTGACGATACTTTATGGGTAAAAAGTGGTGCTTCATTAACTTGAATACCATATAGATTTTCTAATCGGTAAGATGCAAAAGTTTCTGGCAAAACCACCAGTCCTGAATCGGTTAAAATTAAAGTATCATTAATCTTAATTACAGGCGGTGTTGCTGACACTTCACAATGCAAAACATTGGGTGCAATCAATTCGGTTTTTAGAGATTTAATTGCGGGAAATCGATCTTGCAAGAAAGCAAATCTTTCAAAAGATGAGCTATTCTTAAATGATTCAGATTCTTCTATGTACTCGATTATCGCACGTCTTGTAACATCAGAAAAAAGAGGATCAATTGAAAATGAGTAACGCTTAACACCAAATACTAAAGATACTACGCAGATAAATCCTACCAAAGCACCACCAATAAGTGCTAGCAAGCCAATCATGCGAATACCTTGTCTGGAAAGCCTCATTATAATCCCCCTTAACAACCATTCTCACAAAGCAAGTTTTCTACTTCGCCAGAATCCTTTTCGGATGAATGGTGGAGTAGAACCCTATGTAGCTTAACCTTACTTCGAAGTATCTCCCTTCCAGCGTAGTAGGGCTGGCTTCGAAGAATTTCGCTATACAATGGCGCATAAGCCATTGTAAGCTTCACTTATTTACCTACCTTTTTTTCAGGTTAATAGTCAACAATTTAGCCGATGTATGCATAAATCTAGGCATCGATAATTGTTCATGTTATTATTCAAAAAATTAATTTAAGCAAAAAGGAAAAGAATGAAAAAAATGATGTTATGCTTACCAATTATTTTGGCTTCGTGTCTTATATCAGCGGCCGAAAAAAAAATTGCTTTAAAAATAATTTTTTCAAAAGCATTTAATTATGGGCACCTCAATTTAGGAGTCGCATCCAATGTATCATTGGGTAAATTATCCCAACAAATTGAGGGGTTAACCGGGGCAAAAAAGAAAAAAAACCAGATCAAGGCATCTGACATTGTATTCATGGGTGATGAGAAATCATTTGATGAGAATTCTACTATAGGCTCACTCATAAAAAGTAAAGCTATTACAAAAGATGATGATTCATCGAGATTTGTTTTATTTGCTGCTAAAAATTAGACCCCAGGAATAACATATGAATAAATTGATTGTTTTGTCATTGCTTATCGCATCTTCAATTCTTGCATCATCTAAAGAGGAAAAAAAAATAAAAAGCCTTTCAAAAGGTAGAGTATTTCTAACCTTACAAATAGATACCAGCAAATTGAACCATCGCGATTTTAAAGACAAAGGTTCCTTGATAATACGAGTTACATCTGATCAATCAGTAAAAGGCGTAATAAAAACCTTAACAGAAAATTTAAACCAACGGTCAAAATCAAAAGGTAAATCAGACTATGTACCTGATGATAAAACGGTAATTCTCAATAGCAACGGCAATGTATTATCTTGTAAAAGCACTTTAGCCTCGCTCATCGCTGATCACACCTTGAGAGAAGTTCGAACTAAAAAGAAGAAAAGCCAAAGCACCTATTGTTTAGATGCACATTTTTATGAAGACTAACTAGTGCTAGATTGTTTATTCAAATCACTGCTAGGCTCCTTAGGAACATTATACCCAAGGAGCTTGTCTTATGAATTCACTATTTTGGACATTATTGAGTATTGCTTGTATTAATCTTATTTCATTAAGCTGTCTGGTCTTAACATCAGTTATAGGATTCATCCTAAAAAGGATCAGTAAACACACAATTGTAGATATTGTGCAATATGCAATCAGTTTTGCAGCCGGTGTATTTTTTGGGGATGTCTTTGTTCATCTGCTTCCGATTGCCTTTAAGCATAATAAAATACTCACCCCGATAACCATTTTGGCCGGTATTGTCATTTTTTATTTTATTGAAGATGTTATTCGAATTCATCGCAACATTCATAAAGATCACCAAAAAAGACATCCCTATACTCAAAGCACCTTTGCAACAATAGCAATTGTAGGGGAATCTCTGCACAGTTTTGTTGATGGCGCCGTTATAGCAGGTAGCTATTTAGTTTCAGGGTCCCTTGGTTTTTTTACCGCGCTCGCTATTGCCTTGCATGAAATCCCTATGACTATTGCCGATTGTAGTGTGTTAATAAATCTCGGCTTTCCACCACGAAAAACATTCTGGATAAATGTTGCTTCCATACTTGCCTCATTCGTTGGTGCACTTCTTATTTTTTGGATTCATACTTCGTATCCAAATATAGAGCAATTATTAATTCCATTTACCGCAGGCGGTTTTATTTATATTGCAGGAAGCAGTCTAATTCCAGAAATGCATAAAGAACTGATCCCAAAGAAAAGCATTATTCAGCTCATTCTATTAATTATGGGGATGGCAACTATCGTGGTGCCGGGATTATTACGCTAACCTACCAGTTTATTTTTAGCGGCAATTAAAAACATTAAAATACCGGCTGCAACCGATGCGTTATATGAAATATCTTGAGTTCGCTGGGGAATCGTAACGTGAACTCCTTTATTCATAATTTCTTTACTAATCCCAAATCCTTCCCCGCCAATCACGAGACAGAGAGGCTGTTTGTAATTGCAAGTAAGTGCTGATTCACCATCAAAGGTGGCAAGATACAACGTATAGCCTGCCTGCTTTAATTCTTGCGCCGCTTGGCTAGCAGTCGATGCTGCATAAATTTCCATATGTTCACCAAGGCCAGCGGACGATTTCAGTGCGGCAGCATTAATTGAGGCTGATCCTTTTTTTACCAAAATAATCCCATCAATTCCAGTGCAGTGCGCAGATCTTAAAATTGCCCCCAGATTCCGCGGGTCTTGAATGCCGTCGAGCATAAGAAGCATAGGCTCCTTTGCCGAATCAAAGAACTTTTTACGGTACACAAAGGGTTGTGCATAGGCCACAATATTTTGATGGTCAGTCGTCCCGGCGATCTTATTCAAAACATCACGGGTTACATACTGAATTGGCACTGGATATTTAGGTAATAATGGGGCTATCTGATCCCAAATTTGAGGAGTAGGTTTCGTGGTATAAATCATAATCAATTTTCGGCGTTTTGCCTTCAAAAGCTCTATAATCGGGTGAGCGCCAAATACCAATTCACCTGTTTTTTGTGGGGTCTTTTTAGTCATATATTACCTGTAAATAGTGGATTATATAGCTTAATCATAGCATATATAAGGGTTTTGCCTATCTATAGGGGCATATTTGAACATTTGATAAAAAATTTTTATAGTTATATCTGGTACTTGTTAATTATTAATCTATGCATAAGGAGATCTATTATGCAAAATAAGTATTACTCTAAGATAGCCTTTGCAGCTATCTGTTTTGCCTCATCTTGCCAAGCTTCAGTATCACTATCAAATATGCTTGATGAAATAATGAATGATATGCAAGAGCATATGATGCAAATGAAAAAAGATATTAAGCACATGCATGAAGAATTGACCGCACAACAATTAGAGCAAGCAGCTATTGCCATTCAAGAAGATACACAAAAAAGACAGGTAATCATTGCCGTTAATAATGTTGATCTAGATACCGTTGATGCTACCATTTATGAAGATGATAATCGTTTAACGGTTAAAGCTCCACAAGCTACTATTCAAATCGCCGTAAAAGATGCACTTATCAATGTTGATTTAACACAGAATACACAAAGAACTGTCGAAACCAAAAATGGTCAATCACAGTTTTTTTCAACCAGTTCTTCAAGCAAGGGCCAATTTTTAAATAACAAAATAGCGCTCACCCCAGAGACTATCAATATTGCGTACGATAAAAATGATAAAGTATTAAATATTGTCCTCCAAACAGCAACGCTCGAAGATAAAGCTAAAAAAATCCCGGTGACAATAACCAATAACTCTGCAATGGCTGCAAATAACGTTGCCAATGCAATTGATACTAATGCAATGATAATTGCAAATAATACGAGCGGAACAGCACCAGAGACTGCTGAAATAAAAGGCTAATTATATTTTGTAAGCCCAGCATTCGCTGGGCTTTTTTATTGCTGTGATATTTTTAACTCATAATGATAAACCGATGCTCCCGATGGCGCCCAACTCATCGGCTCAGAATATTCAGTAATCAATTTGAATCCATATTCTTCAGGATTAGGTAACGGCTTTAAGGTTAAGAATATAAGTCCCGGTTTGCAGTGCGATAATTTTTCGCCAATTCTTACCATCAGTTTTCGATCAAAGCATGTTGAACAGGTATATACCACGGTAGCATCACTCATATTTACGTTCAACATATCTTTTAATTTAAAGACCATTCTTCGCCCCGGTTTAATATAACCTAAACGATGTAATTTTTTATACACTTTCAACGCGTGTACACATCTTCCATTTGCAAGCTCAACACCCTCAGCTTTTTTGACCGGCGTATTTAGATAAACTTGGATGACTGTTTTTCCAACACCACACCCTAAGTCATAAAATACATCATCAGGTCCAAGATCTAACCTATCAAGAATATTCTGCAATCCTTTATAGGTAATTTCCCCATACGTTGGTGCACCACCACAAGCAACAATCATATCGTGTTCCTGTTGCGTGATTTTGAAAGCATTAACTTCTTTATACAAATCATGTATAAGTTGTTCATGTGCCTGAATCATATCCTCATAAGTTTCATACTCTGTTTCAAATTCTTCAAATTCTTTGTGTATCTTTTTTTCTTTGATTGCTTTTTTCCGTTCATGATGCCGTACCGCTCGTTCTTTTTTACGAGCTATTCTTGCCTCACGATATTTATTTGTTTCTGTAGCAGTGCCTTCACAAAAAATAAATAAACAAATTAATGGGATTATCTTCTCTATCATTTTTCTCCTATTTTTTTTTGCGTTCTGGTTTCTGTACTATTTTTTTCAATCCTATACACTAGTGTTACTCTCAAATCAAGATATAAATCTTTTATACACTATCGGCAAGAATGGTTACTATAAACACAACACATCAGAGCATGAGCACTGATCATCATGTGCATCCGCAAGCGTTGCTAACATTGCCTTTTGATCAACCACATACTTGGTTAGAAATAAGTGCAAGCGCATTAGAGCATAATATTAAAATATATCGCTCAATTATCGGACCACATGTTCAGCTTGCTTCAGTTATAAAAAGTAATGCCTATGGTCATGGTATAAAAGAAATTTCGCAGCTATGTCAAAATAATACAGACATTGATTGGCTATGTGCAACGAGCTTAACTGAGGCATTATTCCTCCGCCAGACAGGCATCACAAAACCAATCTTGGTTATGAGTCTAATCAATGCTGATCCATTATTAGCAATAGAACATTCAATTGATCTGATCGCATTTGATATATCTACCATTTCCATGCTTAATGCGTTTGGAGCCAAAGTTAATAAGACGGTAAATGTTCATATTAAAATTGATACGGGTCTTGCCCGGTATGGATTGCTACCACATGAAACTCTTGAATTTATCCGCCATGTTGCTTCTCTACCTTATATCAATATACGGGGAATTTTCTCCCATTTTGCAGAATCAGATAGCGAAAATGGAAGCTATACTTATCAACAATTGGAACTTTTCAATACCATAATAAATAGTTTGGCCCATCATAAAATAAATGTTCCTTTAAAGCATATAAGTAATTCGGCAGCAGCGATAACTTTATCGGGAAATTATGGTAATTTTGTTCGTATTGGAGCAGGACTTTATGGATTACATCCCTCCGCGCATACTATAAATCATGGTCGCGAACATCATATAAACTTTGAACTTAAAACAGTAATGACCTGGAAAACACGCCTTCAACAAATACGAACGGTTCCTGCCAACAGCTATGTTGGATATAGCCGCACCTATCAAACTGCACATCAAACCATCATTGGAATTATTCCCATTGGTTATTTCGAAGGATATGACCGCCGACTAAGCAATAAAGGAAAAATGATTGTTCGTACTAAACAAGGAAATGAAGGATTCGCGCCAGTTATTGGGCGAGTCTGCATGAATATAATTATGCTCGATATAACCAATATTGCAGGTGCTAGCGTTGGCGATGAAGTAATAGTTATGGGAGGTTATCCATCAATTCATGCTCATGAAATTGCCAATAGCATAGAGAGCTTTAATGCGCGAGAAATTACTACCCGCATCAATCAGACTATTGCGCGCATCATAACCGCATAAACGAGACCAGTATGTATATTATTGAAGGCAACATTGGAGCCGGAAAATCCACATTCTTAAAACTTCTTGAACGCCATCTACCTTATATTACGATCTCTCTTGAACCGCTGCATAACTGGCAACAACAAGTATACGGACAATCATTGCTCGCAAATTTCTACCAAGAACCTACACGTTGGGCGTACACATTAGAAACATTAGCCATGATTTGTCGAGTTCGAGAGCATATGCAGGAATCTACAAAAACAAAATGTACCATCGTTGAACGCTCTATTTATTCAGGCCATTATTGCTTTGCAAAAAATGGTTACGAGCAAGGTTTTTTAACAGAACTTGAGTGGCAGGTATATACTGGCTGGTTTAATTTTTTAATTGCAGGAAAATGTAAACCCCCACAAGGATTTATCTACCTTAACATTGATCCGGCGGTTGCGTTCGAACGAATAAAAAAACGCAATAGACATGCCGAAAAGAAAATAACACTGAAATATCTTAAACAATTACATCAACGGCATGAAGATTTTCTAATTCATAAAATTGATGTATTATCAGAACTGCATGAGGTTCCCGTTTTGGTACTCGATTGTAATAAAGAATTTGAAACAGACAAGGTCTATTTCGCGCAATTGCTTCACGATGTTGAATTATTTATACACAGAACGCAATTGGCCTGCCCAAAAATAACATCTGCCACCACCAGAAGGAGTTATGATGAATAGAACTATTAAGTTGCTTGTTATCTCATTAATATTCGCAGCATCTCCATTCATATATACCTATCCAGGAAACCAATCATTTGCAGCTGATTATCTTTATACAAAAGATCGTCAACCATCTGCAGCCCTGCTTGAACTTTTGAACATATTATCTGTTTCACATGATGGTTCATTTGATTCAATTGTTGCAGAAACACAAAAAGCATGGTTGCGAAAACCTGGCACCGAGCGCTGGCACTTGGAAGAGATTTGTACTAACAACAGAGATGTTATTATGGCTCTTTTCGATCAGCTTGGTTGCATCCAAAAAGTGGAGCCCTCAAAGCAAGAATACGATTATGGTATTATTTTAGGCGCTACCGTTTTTAGAGTTCGCACTCGCTTAACGTATCTTCTTGATTTATGGCAACAAGGCATTCGTTTTAAAACCTTGGTATTTTTGGGTGGCCAACGCCCACTTGATGCACAAGTAGAACCTGCTGATCTGCTCATTAATTCTGCTGCTCATGGATATAGATATGCAAATGATTCATGGCAATTTACAGGAACTGTGCCATCAACTGAATATGAAATGATGAAGATAGTATTTGAACAAACAAAATTTCCCGCTGGATTCCTTGAAAATGTTGACATTGTTTTTGTTAATGCACCAATGCAGCAACAACCTGATGGCAGTTTAAGACGGCCAACAACCGTTGATATTATCAATGAATGGCTCAACCATACTCCAAAGGCAGGCACCTGCTTATTTGTTTCAAATCAGCCCTACGTCGGTTTCCAGGATAGCTCTGTCAGAACTGCATTGCCTGTTCACTTTAATCTTGAAACGGTGGGTGAAGCAGCAAAATCAAATGAACTTATTGCCGTTCATCTTGATAATGTAGCTCGCTGGCTTTATCAAGAAAAGCAATTGCAAAATAAGCAGTAGCAATCAATGCGAGAATCTTGAATTCCTTATTTCTGCAAGCATATCTTATCATTGATTACAAACCTTCCATAGATTGAAAGCTTTCAATGTCGCCTATGGCCTGTTTTATTTTCGATGATCAACTGCGTCCAACACCAGCATTATTAACATTACTTGCTTCATTGAATATTCAACATGATGGAACATTGCCCAGTATTGTGAAAGCAACACAAAAAGCATGGATTATTCCCAATGGCGTAGAGTATTGGCATCTTCAAGAAACAATCACAGATCGAGACACCATTATAGAGCTATTGAACAATCTTGGATGTGTTCGGCAAATAGTACCCCGCAACAAACAATATGATTATGCAATTGTTTTAGGATCCATTTTACAAGGGGTTCGTTCACGTTTAGCATTTCTTCTTGATCAATGGAACCAAGGCATGCGTTTTAAAACATTGGTATTTTTGGGCAGCGAACGGTTATTATACCCTGAAATAGAGTCGCCACAGCTGCTCTTAAATCCTGAGGATCAACATTATTCTTTTACCGACAGCGCCTGGGAATTTTCGGGAATGTTACCCAAATCTGAATTTGATATGATAAAGCTTGTTTTCGATCAAACTGCATTACCATCGGGATTGGAAAAAGTTGCCGTAGCGTTTATCAACACTCCCAATAATTCTTTGACGCGGAGACCAAATACAATAGATACCATTAAGCAATGGCTTAATTTTTTGCCTGTACCAGGATCTTGTACATTCATTTCGAACCAGCCATTTATAGGATATCAAGATGCAGCCATAGAAAGTATTTTACCTGCCCAATTTTCATCTGAAACTATAGGACCAACTGCCGATCCTAATTTGATTATTGCAGGATATCTTGATGCAATAGCCCGATGGATTTATCAGGAATATATAAACTCGCTCAAATCTTAGGTGGCAAATAAATTTTTAATCTCTGCATCATGGTATCAATCAAAATAATATTTTTGGCTATCGCCTCTTCATTTTTCAAATCATGTAGTTCAACGGCTTCATCTAAAAGAAATGGCCCAATGTGTGTTCTCTTCAGCTGATGCACCGTTGCATATGTGCCAACTTTTTGAGCAAGATCATTAATAAATGCACGAATATAGGTACCATGAGAAACATGGGCCTTGATGGTAAAAAAAGGCAAAGTTACTTCTAACAGTTGCTTATCATAGAGATGAATTAGTTTTTCTTTACTCGAAACTATCATAGTCAGCTCTTGCGCAGATTTAGATTCTGATCGAGCAAGTTCAGATACACGCACACCACCCCATTTAAGAGCCGAAAAAATAGGGGGTCTTTGTACATAACAAGTGCCAAATGCAGCAAGCGCTTCATCAAGATGATCTTTAGTAACATGTTTCCATTCAGTTTCTGAAACTACTTCTCCATTAAGATCAAACGAATCGGTCAGTTGTCCCATTTTGCTGGTTGCAATATATGATTTATCCAGCTTCATAAATGCACCGATATGTTGTGTTGCCATGCGATTGATAGCAATAATCAAAAGGCCCGTTGCATAAGTATCAAGCGTTCCAGTATGTCCAATTTTAACTTTGCCATGGATTTTATGTTTGATCATCTGAACGCATGCAGAAGAGGTAATTCCTGCCGGTTTTTTAATTAATAAAAAGCCCTGTAATTGAGAATTCTTCAACGGTTATTTAATGCAATAAATACGGTGTTTACCAACCTTAATCGTGGTTCCAGATTTCCATGAAACCATCGCTTTGAAATCAGTAACTGGTTGATTGTCTATTTCAATTGATTTTGTCTCAATTAAGCGCTTTGCTTCAGATGATGAATTGATTGCCGATAATGCTTTAAGTAAATCTACAATCCATATTGGATTGGCAGTATTTGCTGGCATTTCAACTTCTTGAGCTTTTGAATAGTCTTTCTTTTGAAATACTGCCTCAAACATCTGCTCTGCTTGATCAGCCTCAACAGGAGACCAAAATTTAGCAACAATATCATGCGCCATCAATTTTTTTAATACCATCG
>Ga0070740_10003489_pt1 | contig 16639 bp, 9 predicted proteins | sample Coa_R2_FD_67286 | JGI IMG/M metagenome (GOLD analysis project Ga0070740, IMG submission 67286) | Surface soil microbial communities from Centralia Pennsylvania, which are recovering from an underground coalmine fire - Coalmine... | ecosystem: Environmental > Terrestrial > Soil > Unclassified ... | reverse complement strand
AGTGCCAGAGAGCTGCGAGGTCAGCTACACTCAGGAAGTGAGCCGAATGTGCGAGATCCCGTGCCCAACCGACCCGTTTGAACCACCTTCTCGCTGGAGAGGCAAGAATTTTGCGCGTCTGCCGCTGAGAGAGCTTGCGGGGGACGAAGTAGCCGCCTGCTGCTAAATGGTACTGGCGGTATGCTGCGACGAGCATACCTAACACCTCTTCCCGCTCCTGTGTGCGTGCTCGGCGTGCGCGCACCGCGCTTCGCCATCCACGCCAGCAGAGAGAAAGATGCTGCCAGGCTGCTCGAAAGTGAGATATCTGGATGGGCTTCTTTCCGTTTTCGTCAAAGAAACGCACCGCCTGGTAAAGTTGCCGGAACGCAGACTGCCGCCAGAGAAGGAGCCGGCGTTTCACTGGAGCGGTCTCTGTTTCCTTTGCTTGCGGGTCTTGGAGAACAGGAGATCCGGCAGAGAAAACAAAGAGCCTGAGCCGCGCGCGGTAGGCCGGGCGTGTCGTCTTTTCCTGGGCCAGACGCTGATCGTAGATCCGTGTCTGGCTGAGATGACTTGCGAGCATCCAGAGAAGATACATCGCCCCAAAGAGCAGGAGGAGAAGCATCCCTCCACCAAGTATCACAGCGAGCAGTTCGGTCGGTGTCAGGTGAGGGAACTGCCCGCGCAGCAATGCGAGTCCGGCAGTCAGCACCCAGGATGGGATGAGCCCATGAAACAGGTAGAACAAAAGGAGCAATAGCACCACAGGAAGAAGCAAAAAGACATCTTTGAGGCTTTTTTCTTGCGTTCTTCCCGCAACCTGTGTGCGTTCTCTGGCTAAAGGATGTTCTACAGCATATCGGCGGCTGGCCGCCGACCACGTGGGCGGTGCAGGGAGCAACGCCAGTTGGACCACGGCGCGCATCCCCTGGGGAAGCGAACTGAAGGCAGCCAGGATACCCAGGACAGGATCGGTTCCCTCCGCCAGAAAATCACGCGTTTCCCAGGAGCGCAGCGGCAGGTAGGACGCTGCCCCTGGTCGCAGTTCGATCACCGAACACTCTTCTCCATCGGCGCAGACCAGCGGATCGTGGGAAGCGGGAGAAATTATTGCCTGCGGGTAACGGGCCTGGATCTGTTGTGCAAGATGACGGATCGCAATTGTGTGTTCTGCACGGAGAAGAAACAGACGTTCAGTCGAGGATGCTGCAATTTCGAGAGCAACAGGTGTGCGTTTATCGAGCGCCAGAGCGGCCAGAACTGTTTCCAGGGCTGGCAAGTCACGGGCTCCGTTCGCACGGGCAGGTCGTACTTGTAAGAGAGGAGGAAACGTGTGCATCAATGGCTCTCTCCTGTCGCTTTTTTCGCCAGATGGGTTTGCGTTTCACTTTCGAGCCAGGCAAATCCAGAATGATCAGGAAGAGGTGTGGCTGCTAATTCAACAGGATTCGTTGTGATCAGGGTATGCTCTTGTGGGCTGGCTTGAACGGAAAGAAGGACGCGCCTGTCCCCGGCAAAAAGAAGGGCCTCCCGAACGCCAAACAGCAGCAGGCGTTGTTCTTCTCCACTGGTGAGCCCAAAGCGGCGTGCAACTGCTCTAATACTGGTGAGATCTTGTTTTTTCAAGATCTTGATTGCGGCGTTCGAGGCAACCACACTCCCGTACTGGTCTTCGACAAAGGCATCAGGACTCTGTGTCATGATGACCAGCCGGAGATACCGTTTGCGTGCGCGGCGTGACAAATTGGCAAGGAAGTGCCCGCCTTCGGGATATTCAATGAGTGAGGCTGCTTCATCAATCGAGAGGCACCGCCGGGTATGGCTTTGATAGACAGCCTGGGTCCAGATGGCATCAGCGATCAGGAAAATGCCAATGGGGCGCATGTCCCCATGCATATCGCGCACATCCCAGACGAGCAGATGCGTATCCAGGTCCACGTTCGTCTGACTGGAAAACAGGCCGGCCAGACTTCCGTCCGTGTAACGGAACAGTCGAAGCCCAAGATCAGTCTCGTCTGGGCCGCATACGCCGCTTCTGAGAACTTCTGCTACATCACGCAAGAGCGGCGGCTGGTGAAAATGGGTCTGCGGATCGGCGCTAATGCTGGCACGCCGATAGACTTCATACAACACGCGATCCAGCAGTGCCTTCTCGCGCGCACTCAGCATTGTCCCTGCATCAGCCAGCATGAGATCCAGAAGGCTGTGCAGGTCCTGGATCTTCTCAGCGAGTCGATCGGTGTGTTGAACACTCGCGAGGTATGTTGAGAAATCACATCCGGGTGGGATAAGATCGAATGGATTGAGGTGATGTTCAGATCCGGGGGCAATCCGTACTACACTCCCTCCCAGCGCGGCTGCAAGCCGGAGATACTCGCCATCAGGATCAATGACGGCATACCGTTCCCCATTGATACCATTCAACAGCAGCGATCGTTCGAGCCAGAGTTTCCCAAGATAGGATTTCCCGGCGCCAGTAACACCGCCGACAAAGGCATGCGGATTTTCGAGAGCCCCATTCCACGGATCGAGGAGGACTGGCTCACCTGTCCCGGTGAGTCCCAGGAATACTCCTCCTGGCATGGTTAAAGAGTTGCTGATAAACGGGAAGGTGGTGGCCACGCTTGAGGAATCAAGCGTGATGGTGCGCCTGAGTTCGTCACGGCACTCTGGAAGTAACGAGCGAAACGCCTGCGCATGCTCGAATGTCACCGAATGTGCAACTGCATCCAGAAAAATGGTTTGCAGAAGCGCCATCATCCGGTCGGTTCGTTCATTGAGCGCTGCTTTTGTTGGAGCACGCAGCACCAGGAGGAAGCTCACTTCAAACAGACGCTCTCCGCCGCTTGCCAGTTCACTCATCAGCCGAGCAACGTCATGTTGTGCCACATCCAGGTCGGGATCATCCAGCCGCCCCTGCTTTTGATTGAATTTCCTGGCCGAGGCATAGCCGATACGACGCTGCTTGAGCATGCGCATCATCGCTGCTTGATTCTGCGGGTGAAGATGGAATGTGATCTCTCCAATTTCGTCGAGCATCAAGAGTGGTGCGAGCCATCCGCTGGAGGTAACTTCGCGCGGAAAAGCAATGATGACTATCCCGCACACATACTCATCATCGATGCGCAGCGCGTCACGTTCCTCAATAATACTTGCAGGAGCGAGCAGGTCGGCCAGCCGGAGAAAATCAGATGGAGGTACCGCGCTGCTCTGCGCACGACGCGGCGTGTGGGCGCGAAGCTGGCGAACACCCTGCCGGCGGGAGGTCGGAGCAAGGACCTTGCCCGATGCACTATCCAGGGAGGTGCGAGGTGGAAGCGAATCCGTCACTTCAGACAGCGAGGCGGCATGCGAGTGAGCTGGAGAAGGCTTTTTGAGGTGTGGGAAATGGCCCACTGCTGCCAGGTTGGCGCTGCGGAGTGGATGAGAGAACGCTCGCTCCGGCGACAAAAAACTCTGGTACACACGTGCAAGTTCTTCCCCCATGACCCGGCGAGACCGCAGTCCGAGTTGCGCCAACTGCTGTTGGACCATCTCGGTACGGATAAATAATTCCTGGAGGCAACGGGTGGTCGTCTCTTCCCGCAAGGCCCGACGCTTCTGGCGGAATGAAAAGCGGCGCGAGGCAGTGGCCGGATCAGGAGCAGGAATGACCAGATAGCAATGGCGCTCAACCAGGGTGCGTCGACTGCCGATAGATTGAAGGAAACTCGCCAGCCCTGCAGCCAACTGTTCCCATACTTCTCTTTCTCCTTCCCCGGAAAAGAGCGCATGCTCAGGAACGCCTTCGGCCTCTGAAAGTGGGGAGCCGACCGGCTTCGAGGCGCGAGCAGTCGGGATCTGCGCATGCATGCGTGCCAGATAGGGTCCCAAATCCAACTTTTGGTTTCTCACGACGATCTGAATGGGAAAGTTCAGGGACTTGAGCATGCTCTGATACCGCTGCACCAGTGCGTACTGCTCGTCGCTCGATTTGAGTAAGAAGTTGATAGTTGAGATGTCAAGGACGATACAGTAGGATCGCCTGGTCGGTGAGAGAGGAGCGTAGAGGCAAAGAACCTCGTTCATAATCTCACGCGCGTGAACAAAATGGCGCTGCACGCTGGCCAGGCGCTTACGAGCTTGCTGGAACATCGTCTTCCTCCTGGGGAATTTCGCCCAAAAAACCGGGTTCGTGAACGCGCACCAACTGCCACACAAAACGGCGTGGGCGCAGCAGGTATCGCATGGCAATGACGCACCAGGCGTCGAGCGAGCGGGCAGCCAGAGTGATAAAAGCGAAGGCCAGTGCCCCACAACACGGCAGAGCGGCCAATCCCCATCGCAGAATCTGATCTGCGGGAAGGGACGTAAGAACACTGAGCGCGAGCCAGAGCCGATAGCTGAGAGAAACACCGACCAGGATCAAGAGAAACTGGCGCACAGAGAGTGAGACACCGGCCAGCGTAATGAGCGTCTCCGGCGCTCGGATATGCGTAGGAACCACATGCGTCTTGCGACTGATTGTGGGCGTTGATGAAGCCATCGTGTTTTCCTCCTTCTCGCTAGTTGCCCGGTCCACCAGCCGAAACACCTGTGACAGCATTGTTGACCAGAAGGGCGATCGTGCCCGCAAGCAGGGCCAGGGCCAATCCTCCCAGGGCTGCATACAGCGCACTAATCGCATGTTGACGCGTGCGTTCATTCTGCGTGGCTCCCGAAGCCATGTAGAAGAGCGCCGAAAGGGCGAAAAAAAACCCGGCCATTGCTAATGCGAAGATCGTCAGATCGGCAGTTAATCGCTTAAAAAAGTCGCTGATAGCCGTCGCGTTAGGATCGGAAGCTCTCGGTGCCAGAAGCAGAAAGAGCATGCCCAGAGTGAGGAACGGATCGTTCAACCGGGTCATATGGATGCTCCTTTCTCAAAATCCCAGCAAGAATCGAACGTATTGCCGGTATACGGAATGTCAGGAAGACTGGACAGACGGTATATAACGTCACTACGATGGAGAAAGAACAATAGCGGCAAAGCCCCCCCACCATCGCAGGAACACGCCTGCACTCACGGTATGGCGATTCCAGGACGAGCTATCGGCAATGTCGATTGTTCCGGTAGCGAGATTGCCACCTGTCACCACGACAATGTGGCCGCCTGCATAGCGATCAGGAGGCCAACCAACGATCACTGGTGAGCCATTGTTTGCCCTGCCGATAACCTGGGCAAGATTCCAATGCTCTCCCCAATCAGTTTTCAGCCCAAATTGAGCCAGCGTGTCAGCAATACCCCCATCGTATGTCAGACCAAGCGCAGGATCAATATCTCCTCGCGCACTTTCCACCACGAGCACATCGTGAATGCGTAGGTGAAATCCATACATGTTGAGCACTTCCGTCATTGCCGCTGCTGAGCAAGCGGAATATGCCCAGGTCTGCCACTCGTTGAACGAGGCATATTGTGTTCTATCCAACTGGTTAATGCGCACGATACTTCGTGCCATCACCGGCTTAGGGCGGATGTATCCCCAAACCGCGTATTGTTCACCTGAGGATGCCCATTCGCTGGTATCAACAAGGAAGTTAGGAAGAAGTGGCATGCGATCATACGCACTGGAACTGTTCGCGTTGGCAAATGCGATCCAGCCGTTTTTTTGGCCGTGAGGGGCTTGCACTGCGATGACAATCGCAACGTGTCCCACGCCCAGGTCTCGAAAAACCATGACATCGCCTGGTTCTGGGAGGAAGCGTTGAGCCGGGTCTGCAGTTGCCAGGGCAGGAATTTCTTGCCAACCAGGGGCATTCTGGTAAGTCGCCCATAACCCAAACGCATCATTGCTCCACTGCATCGGATACACCTGGCTGTACGCGCCCCTGACAAAGCTCACACATTGAAAGGACCCGTTGGCCCAATCAGCACAATCATTGTGTGTTATGCACCAGCTTTGTCCGTAAGCGATCACCGGCTGTGGGAACGCGCTGGTATACCAGGTATCGTTGCATGCTCCCCCCCGACGATTGCCACAGGCCGGATTGATATACAGTGCATCCGCCATCTTTTTGGCCCATGCGACTACCTCCGCTCCATAGGGGCTCTCAGGGTAGCAGGCATCTTCATCGGAACTACCAGCAGGCATGGTTGCCTTCGCATGGGAGACTGGCGAGATCAGAGGATCAGAAGTGCTACAGCCAGACGTTTGTGGCATGCTGGCAGCCCCTGCTGCCTGCGTGATTACTCCTATCAGGAGCGCGAAGCAAAACGCGAGGAGCGCACAGATTCCCAGCCCGCCTTTCACCAGCAGATGTGTCTTGTCCATAACTCCCTCTTTCATTCCAGGATGTGCTAAAACATCAAAAGCACCGCCCCAGCCTCATCTGCGAGCACGATGTCTCCTCCAACAGTACCGCCGGGACCCACGTCTGCAACGATGGTTTCCTCGCTGCTCCCGTTACCTGTCGCTCCTGACATGCCTGAAGTAGAAGAGGTAGTATCCCCCTGCGTGCCACCGCCACTGCCGCTTCTAGCAGCATCCATCATGGGATGCAATGCCCATGTTTGCAGCATTCCGGGGATTTTGAGCACCAGGCCGAGCGTACCAATAGCAAGGAAGGTGATTGCAAGGCTTTTGTCGATGCGGATAAAGGAGGTTGCCGCAATCGCGGTGATAAACACGCCACCAAGTCCCAGAGCGACTACCTGGATAAACTGCACCATTAGAGAAGCGCTCAGCGTTACCAACCAGAGTCGTCCCCAACGCGTGGTTTGTGGTAACAAAAGGCACCCTAAACCCAGAGGGGCGAGTGCAAGACTGATAGCGACTAATGCAATCCGCACGACCATCTGAATGAGGAGCATGATCGCCATAATGGCCAGCACAATGATCAAGATAAATGTCAGTAAGGAGACACTCTGGAAAGTAAACAGCCCGGCAATCAAATTAGTGAGCATAGTGATCCCTGCAATATGGATGACCGCCAGGCTCAGAGCATTCTCGAAATCAACGAACAGGCCCAGGAAAAAGACATTGAAATGCACTGCGGCTATCACTAGCACCGCTCGCGGAAGTACTTCCATGATCGTAGAGAAGGGGATGAACAAATGCCGGCCTACGATGACGTTATATCCAGCAATTAGAAGCAAACACGCGAGGGCAATATCTACCACCTCGATAAAAAAGGTATTCAGGGCGAGAATAGCTCTGTTCTGAGCATCATTATCATTGGTAAGCAGCGGCGTCTGGTAGAGAATATCCGCCGGATTCTTCAAAACTTCATCACTGATCGGTTGAAGTGCAGCCCCGATCCCCGCAACAAATTGGGAGGAGATGCTCTGAATGATGCAGCTGGTATCGGTAGGCCAGCAAGAATCGGTGCGAACGGACGGAATGGCTACGCTTGCTGCTGTCCCGCCTGCCCCCCGACCTAGCCCCTGCATACCCAACGAAAAAGGAAAAGAGATTCCCTGCACATAGTTAGCGACGAGAAACCCCAACATGCCCACACTCAAAAGAAAGAGAAGCGGCAGGCGAAAACGCATAAAGCAGCGAGTCCATTTCCCGAAGCTGGTTTCTGACCGAACAAAATTTCTCATCGCGTGTGCCTTATCCCTTTCTCGTAGAGCTCAAATCAGGGCAAGAGGAGCCGCTTTCGCGGATATGTCCTCTTCGTCTAGAAGGACCATCCTGAACGGCTCCACACGCCTTGATTTGTGGTCTCCCCTCGGCCCCGCTTGTGCAAACTCACAGCAGGCAGGAGACCAGCACGGTAACACGACGAAACCGATAACACGATGACGAGAAAAGCCACGCGATGGTGGAGATGATGCAAACAGATAGGTGGCGAGCCGCCCTTGTTACATTTTTCTCGTCGAAAGAAACTATACCAGAGAAAAGAGCAAATAAGCAGGAAAAGTTTGCAGATTCTATTGCACGATTTTGCGGCAAAAACTGTAACCATTTGTAGTTTTTGCCGCAAACGTTTGCCGTGATCTGGCCTGGCTTCTGGTCTTGGTGAAGACGAATCTGCTGCTCAAGTGAAATGCGAGCAAGAGACCGGACCGCGAGTGAAGGCGGACCAAAGAGGCGCATGAGAAGAACGGTCAGGCGCGCGATACTCTTTACCAGCGCCAATCTGGCGTCGATTTTTCTTGCCGATACGCCAGAAACCGTACCCATTCATGCACCTGTCGTGCTTGCGCTTCGGCGCAAAAAGCTGGATGTTCAGAAGAATATCTTCCCTCGGCGAGTTCTTTTTCCGCTTGCCTGCAATACCTGTGGATGAGTGCCGGGTTTGTGGTACTTCCTAACCGCTCGCGTGCGAAATGAAATAACAAGAAGCGGCGGCGGCGCTCAAAGAGCGCGTGTGGTACCAGAAGAAAGAGGCTTTTTTCCTTCGTAAGTCCTCCTTGATACACGCGGGGGAATTCACCAGGAAAACGAAAAAATCCAAAACGGAACAATATTCCAGGCATGTGCTCATACCATTGACGCATTTCAAGAGGACAAACATGCTTGAGGGCTGTCTCTGGAGCACATACGTGAATATGTGCAGCAAGTACATAGGGAGGAATCATTCTCCCCAGGAGAAAAAAGGGGAAATCGTTACTCATACCAAAAATCTTTCTCATTCCAATGGTTGGGATTGAAAGGGAACTACTCTGCGGCCTCCTGCTCCGTTTTCGTGAGGAGGCGAGCGTAGGCGACAATCACCGGGTGCATATGATACTGATTCCTTTCCGTTGTGGTCACAAGCCCAGCATCCACCAATTGATCGAAGTCGGGCAATTGAAACTGGTGTGACACCTGGATGAGATCCATAACCTGGCGTTCAGAAAAACTCGCAGGGGCTGCGGGAAAATGAGTGGCAAGAGATGCGAGAGCATGACGCGCAGACACCGAAAGTCGCGCTTCGCTTCGCTTGATTGACGCAGCGAGTGAGAAAGATCCGGGGATGTCTTCAAGGTGCAGATAGGTTGCTGGCTGAAAGAGGCGGGTGAGCGCCTCTTGAAAACGTCGCTGCGAGGCCACGCGAGCTTCTCGGTGCAAATATTTCCCCATCTGTTCTACGGCAAGTGGTAAATTTCCCACCTGCTGCGTCAACGCCTGGAGGACTTCGCTGTGCTCCCGTACTACTATGGGTGACAGGCCATGGCTCAACAGATGAAAGGCTTGTCGCCCGGTGAGTGCGCGAGGACGATAGATCAGATCGCACACGGTACTTGCCACGGCGGGGAGACGAGTCGTGATGATGTAGCGACAGTGAGGAAAGTGATAAGGAAGAATATCATCCGTTCTCCAGAGGTCGTCGAGGACAATGAGGATCTTTCGTCCACGCAGGAGAAGACAGAGCCGATCCTGTACTTCTTCCCTCTGTTCTGATACGCTTTTTTCTCCCCCCAGGAGCATGAGCCATCGGTGAAGATGCCGGAGATGGTTGGGCTCCTGCCCGATCACGGCCCAGAATACCCCTTCCACCTGCCGTCGCATATCTGGCAAATTGGTAAGCGCTTGAGCTATAGCGGTTTTCCCGCTTCCAGGCAGTCCTATCAGCCCGATTGTGGGACGGTCAGGACGCTGCCCTATCTCCTTGAGCAACGATTGTTGTCCTACAGGCGCCATCTGACTGATGGGCAGACAAGGATCGATCAGGAAGGAAGAAAGACTGTCCCTGGATCGTGTTTCTTCTTCCGCCGTCTCTTGCGCGCCAAATGCTTGCTCGGGTAATTGGAGAAGTTTACGGAGCCGGGCCCGGAAATACGGACTCGGGCAATTTTCTCCTCGTTCCCATCGATAGATGGTCATGGGACTTACCCCCAGGGCATTTGCTAATCCCTCGCGCGTAAACCCGGCGTCCATGCGGGCAAATTTCAAGGTAGTATTTGGTTTCATCGAGCCTGGACCTTCTCTCCTTTGTGACTGCGAGTCAGGCGGTAGTGCTGACCTCAACAACAAGTATGAGCGAAGCAAGCGCAAAAGGGGAGCCACAGAATCGCTAGAGGAGTGCTACAGGAGCGCTCTTCTTGCGCTACCTTTGTGCGATTCCTCTGTCAACGATGCTCAACCTCTTCCTGGAGGTCCCCCATTCGGCGGTGCAAGATGACAGCCTCGGCGATCTGTGGTACAAAGAATGGAACAGTTTTTTCGTGTACACCGTCCCCCGGACCTTCAGAGAGGAACGGGGGTGCCCGACGGAGAGCGAGGGGTATCCTCTTTTTTGGAGGAATGCTCTTCCCGTTTGGAAGAACTTTTTCCCTTCAAGGGCGATCTCAAAGGATAGAGCTTATGATCATTGTGCTTGTGCTTGTTTTGCTGGTGCTTGCCTTGCTGGTGAGCGGAAGCGGAATGTGTTGGTATGTGTCCCATCGCCTCCTTCATCGGACACGTGGGAGATCAGCCATGACCATCGCGGTGAGAGCCATCGACAAAACCAGCATCACGCTTCAACGGACCAAAAATACGAAGAGAGCTGGCGTCTTTGGCCTTCAGGGGACCGATGGGCAAGCGATTGTTGGCCCCTTGCTCGCGCAAAGCGCCGAAACGGTCACTCGAGAACTGCTCGCTCTCAACGGTCATCTTCCGCCGAACACCAACGTGGCATGGAACACCACCGTCTACGGAAACACCTTTCTCCCCTCTCTGCATCTGGCCATCAAGGAGATTCGCGTTGCCGGAGCGTTAGGAGCGCTGCCCGCCTGGTATGTGCCTGGCTCACAGGACACCTGGGCCATTCTGGTCCACGGGGCAACCGGCACCCGTGAGCAAACCCTGCGAGCCTGCAAGACACTGGCGGACTGTGGGCTGCACCTCCTCGCGATGACGTATCGCAATGACGAAGGAGCCCCAGCTTCTGGATCTTCGCATCTAGGAGCTACGGAGTGGCAGGATCTCGAAGCAGCGGTCCACTATGCCTTGGATCATGAGGCTCGCACGATCGTGCTCTATGGCTGGTCTTTGGGCGGGACCATCGTTGAAGTGTTTCTTGACCGTTCGCCGCTTGCGAACGCTATTCAGGCAGTCGTTCTTGACTCACCGGTGCTGAACTGGCGAGAGACGCTCAAGTCGCTCACCAGAAAGAACCACCTCCCGCCGTTCATCGCGAAGGGGACGGAGAAACTGATCGAGCGACGCACAGGGGTTCGGTTTGATGACCTGGATCAAACGCGTCCGGGAAAGGTGCAGAAACCACCAACCCTTCTTTTCCACGGGGAGGAGGACACAACGGCGCCAGTCGCGGTGAGCGAGACATTTGCTGCCTCTCAAGCCAGTGTGACCTATCATCGCGTTGGCGGAGCCGAGCATACGCAATGTTGGAACGCTGATCCAGCCGCGTATGAAAGACATCTGCGCGCGTTCCTGACCGGCGTGTTGCGTCCTCTTTCCGTCAGCTAAGACGCTCTCCGTCTGAAGCTCGCGGAGTGTCTTCATCTCGGTTGCCTTTGCCCTTGAGACGGTCCTGCTCAACGACGGACAGAACCATCTCCGTTCGAGCCTGTCTGGTCCTTTTCCCAGGCGCCTGCGGCCTGACTCCTGGGAAGGGGCGAGAAAAGCCCGGCATCTGGGTGCTGGTCGATGGTATGAGGAGCGAGAAAGAGGCCCTCAATCTGGATGTGACGACCTCTTTCTCGCTCCAGTGGGCCGGAGAAGTTCAGGGAAGATCATCCCGTGACTGATAGAGATGTGCGAAATACTCGAGGATCAGTCGATGACTGAAAGTATACCCCCCACCAACACGCCGGAGAAGAGCATATTCTGAGGCTGAATTGAGAAAGCGCAAAAAGTGTTTGGGGATGCACCCGGTTTGCAAATAGAAGCGCAAGGTATAGTGCTGAATCCAGGGAATCCCGCCGTGGGCAGTGAAAAAGATGAGAAAGGTCATAAGAGAAAGCATGACGCCAAAACCCGAGGCCATGACTGGCCAGGTTGAGAGTTGCCCGATCAAGCCAAAACCGATGCCACAGGCGACTCCGCTGGCGAGTCCTCCTACTGGAGCAAACAAGCATGCTCCTAGCAGGGCGTTACGAACTGACCGAAGAATCCCTTCATTGAGATGGGTATGGAGTTCTTCCGGGAGCATTTTCCCCGTCCATCCACTTTTCAGCATGGTCGTGAGAAGTCCTGCAATACCGACGATCAGTCCACAGATAATTCCTAGAACCACCCCATAGTGAACTCCGTAACCCGGCGAAAGGGAAAAGAAACTGGTGATACTGGCAATCGCCACACTGACATTAATGCTTATCACCAGGGCAATCACTGCACATTTCCGCACGTTCTGTCCGAAGTCTTGAACCATCTGACCCCAACTCCACGTTACCATTTCAACCGGCGTAATCGGCTCTGCCAGTGTGGTGAAAAGGCTCTCTCCTCCTCCCATACCATAGGCGCAGAAAAAGAACAGGGCCACAACGCATCCATAGATCAACGTGGATAGCTGGTTGACGCGGAGAAGTTCTTCTACCCCAACAAAACTCAGACTGCCGCAGGCTCCCCAGATCAGGCCATTCACCAGGCGATCGACAACGGTCCCCGTGTGCAATGACGATGGCGGCTGGTCATACCTCAACCCTGTCGCAAACCCACGCATGAGCCCCATCAACATGCCGATGAGAAAGCCAGTGCTGAGACCATAGGTAATTCCATAGACCATCCCTCCGCGCCACGCGAAAAGGGGAGTGGTCAGGAGGCTTGTCACTATTCCCAGTTTGAGGCCAGCCCGACTCCCATTGATCAGTCCGTGCCAAATAGCGCGCAAACTGAGCGTGGGGAGAGAGGGACTGCCCGCCAAAACAGTGATGAGCAAGACCACGATCCCTAACACAATGACCAGACTCATGCCTCCCTGACTTCCCCCGCCGATACCCGGTGCCATCCAGCCGAGCATGCTATTGCCCGACCCTCCGCCAAAGAGACCGAACACGCCGTTGCCCGAACCAACCACCCCATTTTTTAACCCTCCTTTGAGCCAGGCCGCAAGTCCCCCCGAGACGAGGCATTGCAACCCCGTGACAATTCTGGTAACGGTCCGTTGATAGCGGTCGCGGGTGCGGGCGCTTTCTATCCAGGAGGGCTGAAGACGCTCAATGTAGAACTCTGTCAGGTGATGTCGCTCCATGTTCCAGGCTATCCAGGAAAGCCATTTCCTGGTGTCCGAGACCGTATAAGGATGTTGAAGAGCCTTACACAAGAGACGCTCAACATAGTGAGTAAGCATGACTTGAAGCGAGGAACGCAGTTCCAGGATACGTTCCTGAGACATCCCCTGGGCGCTGCACGCACAAATGCTCAACAGTAAGGGGGTAGAGAGCAAATCTTGCAGTTCTGGATCGTCCCGAAGAACCCGTTGCATGGCGGTGAGATCTTTGCCTGTTTGTTCGATGTACGTGTCAATTTGAGCGAGGGTGAGAGGTTGGATGCGGAGGGCCTGATTCAGGATCAGGCGATTAGGAAGCGCCTCGTAGTCACCGGTCCGACAAGATACGACAAGATGGTTGAATCCGTGCTCCTGACGGTAGGTATTGATCGCATCAATACATGCCGATCGATCCGGGCTTGCGACTTCATCCAGCCCATCGAGCAGGGGAAGAATTTCATCATTATCGATCCATTCCTGAGCTTGCCGGTGTGGGACCTGGTAGTTGACGGTTAATTGCTCCACCAACCAGTTTTCCAGCTTTGGCCTTTTTTCCGACCAGGAAGAGAGGGGAAAAATAGCCGGGATCGGCAAGTTCGCTTGTTGTTGACAACGAGCCAATAAGACTTGCGTGAGCTGCCGGAGCAGAATGGTTTTCCCTGTTCCTGTTTCACCAAGGAGCAAGAGTTCTCCATCAGCGTGGTCGAACAGGTGCTCAATCTCGGCGCTGGAGAACTCCTGTGATTCTGACAGAAAGCACTCCTGATTTTTCGTCTTCCAGGGCGATGAGACCTGCTCTGGTACCAAGCGCAAGTTCAGCAAGATGAGAGGGGACACCTTCTCTCGTACATCGGCAACCCAGCGCGAGGTAACGCGTTGGATCATCCGTTGACGGTTCTTACTGACGATAGGATGTCCGTTTGACTTTCGTCCGATACCATCCGTCGAGTTTTTTTCAAAAGAGAGTTCCGCCGCGTTCTGATTTTGGAGCGTCAGGGGACCCGCGTTGAGAAACGCAGCTTTCCCCGATGTCTGTTCGTCGCTTTCCCAACCGAGTTCCTCCTGCGACAGGCCAAACAACTCGCTGAGCCGAGCTCGATAGACCACGCCAGGCTTGCGGCCATCTTCCCAACTCCTCACCGTTGATACCCCGGCATTGACCTTTTCGGCGAGGATGGCCTGCGTCCACCCTCGCATCTCTCGCGCTTTTCGCAGTTTGGAATTTGGCCTGGGTTTCTTTGATTCTGCTGTGAGTTCTAGCTCCATTGTCATACCAAAACTTTCTGTGAAAGAACGACCACTTTACATGGCCAAAGCAAGATCCAGAGCAGGAAGGAGAGAATCGTTCTCCGGGAAAGAGATCGACGTTTGGTTCTCAAGGGTGAATTGCTTGAACTACGCGGAAAATCTCTGCATGTCGCCTGAGAAAAAACATTGCCAAAATCGGCTTTGCCTCAAACCAGAGGGATGGCTTTCCCTCTATTGACATCTGATCTCTTGAAAAGGAAAAGATGCTGCAAAGATAGGATCTTTTCCTTGATTATCTCTATCCTTCTTTTCTAAAGTCGAGAATCTTTTACAAACCCTCATGCCGGGAAAGTGGCATGATTGGTTCGTGGGAGGATTGCCGTGAGCCTGCCTGGCTGCATCACCATTCAACGGGTGGGAAAGCTGAAGCCACCAGGGTTCGCTTCCAGGAAGCCACCTTTGAGATCGCTCGTCGGTCATCAAAAAGAAAATGACCACCTGTCTGTATTTATACTGTACAGCTTTTGGCTTGTCAAGCTTTTCACCGCCAGGACCCTCCTCTAAGGTCAATGTTCCGAGCAGGCAAGGAACATTGCGGTCAGCTTGCTCCTGGGGTTTCTGAGCAATTTCATCGTCAAGAGGTTGTCGATCAAACACGCACTCGTAGCGAGCGCGTACCCACTCTTGCAACCCTTCTCAAAGTGCGCGTTGCGTCAGGCCCCGGCGGAAAGCACGGCATCACGAACTTTTCGCCTCACGTGGGGCCGAGTCCCGTCGTTTGAGAAGAAGCTCCCACGTCGGCAAAACCCTTCCCTCCCTTCCCGGCAGGCAACGCTGGCCACTTCCACACTTGGGAGCGACTTGCTGACTGCCCCTCGATCTGCCGGATGGCTTGAGTGAGCGATTCTCTTGTCGCCGCTCTTCCCGCTTCCTCGATTTGCTGTTCCATCCGACCCAGTACGATGGTGAACGCCCAGTTTGATCTTGAGGGAGATTGCCATGTACCATGAGAGATTCCTGCCCATCTCCTTGAACTGTTTTTTCTGACAGTGGCACCCTCGCCTTTCAAGCTCCGGCACCCGGTTCTTAATAGGATATTTTGCGTTTTTCTATCTTGACAAACCGCCTCATCAGTAATTATACTTGGGATAGATGCACGTTCTATGCCAACTATCCCTATCATCGGTTTCCCTCGCTTTCGATCAGAAGACGTGTATCGATCACTGAGCATGGGGTGCAAGAAAAAGCCTGAATGACTGGCTGTTCAGAAGGAACATCAGATCCCAGCTTTGTCATTCCACGCGCCCAGGTATGGTTATGTGAACAAAAGGAGTTCTCACATGCTGTCTGCTTCGCGCACACCTCTTGGGGATTCAGGAGGAAATTTCCCCCTGCCCGTTCGGCACTCTCCCAGGCGATCCACGCGCCGCCTCTTTTGCTGGGCTGCATGGCTGGGCTTAGTACTGATCGTTCTGAACGTGGTGAGCGGGATTATCGCTTCCCCATTGGCCTCCGCGCTCTCCAGGCCGGGAACGATCCAGCTCACCGGCGCGCCCTCGCACCCCAACACGATCAGCCCGACCGCCGGCTCGACCTCGCACACCCGGATGTACACGCCTGGCCCAATGGGATCGCAGCCCCCGCATGTGCCGCAGCCGATTCCCCATGCTTTCCAGCCCGCGATGCAGCCCGGCGCGGTCACGCTCTCGGCCACCACTGCCACACGCTTTGTGGGCAGCGATGGCCGGCTCGAACTGCTCATTCCCGCCGGCGCTGTGACCGCCCAGGACCTCGCGGCGGCGGGAGGCACGATCACCTTGCGTGTGACCGAAATTGCCCCGGCCTCTGGTTCCAACGCGGGCGGGCATCTCAGCCTGGGCACCTATGTGGTGCAACTGGTGGACGCGCAAGGGGCGCTGCTTGCTCACGGGCTGCGCCTGCCGATCACTGCGCGTTTCCATCTGCATCCCAACGAGCGGGGCCTGGGCCTCGCCCATGCCTATGTGATCTTCAACGGGGCGCTGCCGGCCAGCGCGAGCACCATGAAGGGTGTGGTGCGGCCTGCCACCAGTCAGTCGCTCTCCAGCACGTTCGGGGCGTGGCAGGCGCAGGCGAGCACACTGGACACCCAGGCGCTCACCCTTGCGGTGACGCCCCAGATCAGCACGCCGAGCACCTCGCTCTCCTGGAACAGTGACGCGCCAATCTCCAGCTTTGGCAAACCCGATCCGTTCTCTACCGATCTCTCTGCTGGAGGACTGACCGCCAGCGAACCGATCGACGTGCCCGCCGGGCCGGGGGGACTGAC
>Ga0070740_10003486_pt1 | contig 16651 bp, 17 predicted proteins | sample Coa_R2_FD_67286 | JGI IMG/M metagenome (GOLD analysis project Ga0070740, IMG submission 67286) | Surface soil microbial communities from Centralia Pennsylvania, which are recovering from an underground coalmine fire - Coalmine... | ecosystem: Environmental > Terrestrial > Soil > Unclassified ... | reverse complement strand
ACGTACGGCCCGAAGACGTTTCCCTGTAACGCGTTGACCCGCTAATGCCCACTCCTTCCCGCCACACCACCCTCCGCCGCTTCCGCCAATGATCAAATTCATTTTCAAATGGCTGTTCCGGCTAGTGCTCGCCGCCCTGGCACTGGCGGCGGTGGCGGTTATTGTTTTTCTGCTGACTTACAATTCCCTCTTGCGCCTGCTCATCGAACGCAACCTGCGCGCGGAGACCGGTCTGGACGCGGAGATCGGGCGTTTCCACCTGGCGCTGACCGAGCCGACTGTCGAAATCCAAAACCTCAAAATCTATAATTCCAAGGATTTCGGCGGCACTCTGTTCCTCGACATCCCCGAAATCCACATCGAATACGACCCCGCCGCACTGGCCCGACACCAGTTGCATCTGACGCTCCTGCGGTTCAATCTGGGAGAACTGGACATCGTCAAAAACGAAGCCGGACGAACCAATCTTTTTTTGCCCGGCCTCCGGCGGCCCGCCCGCACCGCCCCCGGCACCGGCCTGGCCGCCTTCCAAAAACAAACCGGACTGAACTTCACCGGCATTGACGTGCTGAACGTTTCCGTGGGCAAAATGAAGTTCGTGGACCTCAAGAACCCGCGTCAGGATCGCGCCGTGAACCTGGGACTGGAAAATTGCGTGATAAAAAACGTCCGGACGGCCGCCGACCTCACCGGTCTGGCCGTGCTCGTTGCCCTGCGCGGCGGCGGTTTTTTCGGCTCGCTCATTAACACCAATTTGTGAGGCGTAAAACGCGAAGCGCAGATTCGCGCCGCGGTTTCACGTTCCGGCTGCCAGTTTCACCTTTTTTACGCGCGGCATTTTGTCTAATCTGGCGGCGTGCATCGTGAAGCGCTCAAAACCGCCGCCCGCATCGTCGTCAAATTTGGCACCGGCGTGCTCACCGACAGCCGCAAACAGCCCGACCCGGCGCAACTGGAGCAACTGGTGGCGCAAGTCGCCGCCCAACGAAAGGCCGGAAAGGAAATCGTCGTCGTCACCAGCGGCGCCGTCGGCGCCGGCATGGGCGCGCTCGGCTACGAAAAACGGCCCGCCGGCCTGGCCGAACTCCAGGCCTGCGCCGCCGTCGGCCAATCGCGGCTGATGGCCCTCTACGAAAAATTGTTCGCCGCGCACGGCCTGCACACGGCTCAAGTGCTGCTCACCCACGAGGATTTGGAACATCACGAGCGGCACCTCAACGCCCGCAACACGCTGGTCACGCTGCTGGACCGCGGCGTGGTGCCCGTCATCAACGAAAACGACGCCGTGTCCTTCACCGAAATCAAGTTCGGCGACAACGACAAACTTTCCGCGCTGGTCGCCGCTCTCCTGCCCGCCGATTTGCTGGTTATTTTGACCACCGTGGACGGAGTGCTGGAAAATTTCGGCAAGGCCAATCCCAAAACAATCCCCACCATCGAAAAAATTGACAGCGCCATTGAGAAACTGGCCGGCGGCACCTCCAGCGAAACCGCCGTCGGCGGTATGCGATCGAAAATCGAAGCGGCGAAGATCGTCGTGCGCTCCGGCATCCCGCTGGTCATCGCCTCCGGCAAAAAGAAAAATGCGCTGGAGCGGATCCTCACCGGCCAGGAGGAAGGCACCCTGTTTGTGGCGCCCCCGGCAAAATTACGCGGACGCAAACGCTGGATCGCCTTTTTCCATCATCCCCAAGGCGCGCTGTTTGTGGACGAGGGCGCGAAAGCAGCGCTCCGCGAAAAAGGCAAAAGCCTGCTGCCGCCGGGCGTGGCCCGATGCGAAGGCCATTTCCAGCCGGGCGAGGTCGTCCGCATCTGCGATCTGGACGGCACGGAATTCGCCCGCGGCATCGCCCGATTTTCCAGCGACGAAATCCGCACCCGCCAGCTCGCGCGCGTGGAAGTGGTTCATCGGGATGATTTGGTGATTTTGTAAAATCATCGAACCGCCCCGCCGGCCCGACAACCGCCGCTCTCCCCAATGAAGAAAAAATCCGCCCTCGAAAATTTGCTGCGCGTCATGGCCCGGCTGCGGTCGCCGGCAGGCTGTCCCTGGGACCGCCAGCAAACCCACCTGAGTTTGCGGCGACACGCCGTGGAAGAAGTGTATGAATTGGTGGACGCCATTGAAGCGCGCGACGACGAAGAGATGGCCGAAGAACTCGGCGACCTGCTGCTGCAGGTGGTTTTTCACTGCCAGTTGGCACGCGAGCGCGGCGCGTTCGATTTTGAAACCGTCGCCCGGCGCCTCACTGACAAATTGATCCGCCGCCACCCGCACGTCTTTGGCAAGACCCGTGTCCGAACCGTGGACGAAGTCTGGGCCAACTGGGAAACCATCAAACGCGCCGAAAAACACGGCACCCCTCACGCGCGCCCTTCAATGCTGGACGGCATTCCCAAACATCTGCCGGCCCTGCTGCGCGCCGAAAAACTGATCAAAAAGGCCCGGCGGGCAGGATTGCTCGCCGGGAAAACGCCGCGCCCCAAAATCTCCCGCGCCGCGCTGGCCCGAAAATTGTTCGCGCTGGTGGACACGGCACAGGCGCGAGGCTGGTCGGCCGAAGAATTGCTTTCCCATGAAATCAAAAGGCGCGAACGCCAGCTCCGCCGCCGTGAAAAAACTGAACCGGCAGACGGCTCCTCGCGTCACCGGCCGCGCGCGGCTTGACAACCCGCGAAACCCGCGCGAGGTTTGGGTGTTCAACCGTCAGGCATTGATTATGAAAGCTCGAAATCTTCCCTCCCGGTTTCCGCTCCGGGTTCTGGCTTTGGCCGCCGCCCTCGCCGTTCCCGTGGCTCATGGTTCTGCGCAGGATTCGTCCCCGGCCGCTTCCGCTCCGCCGCCGTCGCTCTCTCACGGCGTCGCTCAGGTGCTGCAGTTGTCGCAGGCCAAAGTCAGCGACAACGTCATCGTGCAATACATTCAGAATTCCGGCACGATTTACCCGTTGAGCGCCCAGGAAATCGTTTATTTGAAACAACAGGGCGTATCTGACGCGGTGCTCAACGCCATGCTGGACCAGCGCCGCCGCATCACCGGTTCCAGCGAACCTCGCACCCCCACGGCACCCGCCTCCGCCCAAAACACCACCACTTCCACGGCGGACAGCGCCCCGACCGTCACTTACGTCGAGACCACGCCGGCTTACGTGCCGTCCTCGACGGTTTATATCATCCCCGACACGCAGACCTACAATTACTACGTCTGGTATCACCGGCCTTATTACTACCCGTATGTCAGCCCTTATTGCGGCTGGGTTTATCCGGGCGTTACCATCTCGTGGGGATTCGGCGGGCGATGGGGCGGGTATTATCATCCGGGCTTTCACGGCGGCTGGCATCATCGGTGATTCCCGGCCGGCGCAAGGGCGCGGTTGGCAGGAACACACCGGCGGAAACTCCAAGCGGGAGAGTCATTCGCGCTTTGTTCTGCAACCGGAGACCGGTCGGCAAAGCCAAGCAACGGACCATGTTTTGCCGTGGCAACAAAGTTCGCGGCGGCGCGACGCCAACGTCCTAGGGGAAAACATTCCCGCTCCGTCCGGAACAGGCGGGATACGCCGCGCACCGGTTTTTGAAAAAAGGCGATTGACAGGTCGAATTCGCTGTGGCTCAATGGTCGGCCCGTCAGGGTACCATTTATGTACGCAGTTTTAGAAACCGGTGGCAAACAGTATCGCGTGGCCGCAGGCGACACGCTGGAAATCGAACGTCTCGACATCGAGGCGGGCAAACCGTTCACGTTTGACCGCGTGTTGCTGGTCAACAACCAGGGTCAGGTGTCTCTCGGCGCACCGACCGTGCCGGGCGCCAGCGTGGTGGCCGACGTTCTGGAACACAAACGCGGCCCGAAGGTGCTCACGTTCAAAATGAAGCGCCGCAAGGGCTACCACAAAACCCTCGGCCACCGCCAGGAGCTGACGGTGGTGAAAATCAAGGAAATTAAAATTTAACGGAATTCTCAAACCGTTGAACCGCGGCATCGAAATCCGATTCCGCGGCCGCGCAACAACCGAACAAAGTTATGGCACATAAAAAAGGTCAAGGCAGCGTCCACAACGGGCGCGACAGCGCGAGCAAACGGCTCGGCGTGAAGGCATTTGGCGGCGAATGGGTCCGCGCCGGCAGCATCCTCGTCCGGCAGCGCGGCAGCCGGTTTCACGCCGGCCAGAACGTCGGCATCGGGCGCGATTGGACGCTTTTTGCGCTGGCTGACGGGCGTGTCCAGTTTGACAAGCACGGTCGCCGGGTGAACGTCGTGGCCGAGAAGTCGGCGGCAAATTGAACGACCCAACGAAATCACACGGCGAGGCAAACGGCCTCGCCTTTTTTGTTAAATGGCCGAATCGTTGGCCCGTCCAACCGGTTTACCGGTTGCCCCATTTGACGATTCAACGGCGCCATGTTCGTTGACGAAATCAAAATCTACGCCCGCGCCGGTCACGGCGGCAGAGGCTGTGTGGCCTTCCAGCGCGAAAAGTTTCGCCCCAAAGGCGGCCCCAGCGGCGGCAACGGCGGCAACGGTGGCAGCGTTATTTTGCAGGCCGACCACGACCTTAACAATCTGGTTGCGCAGTATTACCAGCCGCGTCTCATTGCGCCGGATGGTCAGCCCGGCCTGGGCAAAGGCATGGATGGGCGGGCGGGGAAGGATTTGATTGTCAAAGTCCCCTGCGGCACGCTGGTGTGGAGATTGGCGCCCACCCCGTCGAAAGAAATGGCGGGGTCAGATCACCAGCCGAAGTCCGGTGAAAAAACAATGTTCGTGACCAGCGCAACCGCCCGCCCGACAATTCGCCATGCCGGCAGTCTCCTCGCGCAGGAGATGGATTTGAGCGCGGAAGAGAGGGTCCGTTCCTCTGCCTCCCTTGAAAAAGGCGAACTCCTTGCCGACCTCACGCAGCACGGGCAACAATTCATTCTTTGCAAAGGCGGGCGTGGGGGATTGGGCAACCGCAATTTTGCCACCGCCGTCCGTCAGGCGCCCCGTTTTGCCCAGCCGGGCGAGCCGGGCGAAGAGGGCGAGTTTCTTCTGGAACTGCGCCTCATCGCGGAAGTCGGGTTGGTCGGCTATCCCAATGCCGGCAAATCCACGCTCCTGACGGCCATTTCCAGGGCGCGCCCCAAAATCGCACCCTATCCGTTCACCACCCTGCACCCACAAATCGGCATTGTGGAATATCCCGACTGGCACCGGCTCACCGTGTGCGACGTGCCGGGTCTCATCGAAGGCGCGCATCGCAATGTCGGCCTCGGCCACGCCTTTTTGCGGCACATCCGGCGCTGCAAAATCCTCGTGCTGCTGCTCGACATGGCCGGCACCGACGGACGCAAACCGTGGGACGATTACCGGCAATTGCTGCGTGAATTGGAGCTTTACGACCCGGTGCTGCTGGAAAAACCGCGCCTGATCGTGGCCAACAAAATGGACGAAGCCGCGGCCGAAAAAAATCTCAGGCAGTTCAAAACCAAAATCAAAAAGGTCCAGGTCCTGCCCATTTCCGCCGCCTTCGGCGAAGGCCTCGAACCCTTTAAAAATCACATCCGGACGGCAGTGGCGGAAGCCTCGGCGTAACAGCCAAGGCGGCGATGCGCCGGAGCCTTCTTCAAGACGCCGGCGCGTCGGCGCATTCCAAAAAACGCATCACACTGTCGCCATGCCGGAGCGCCTTCACCTCGCGCCACGGCGGAACCAGCTCCAGGGCGTCGCGGCGGGCGTGGCCGAGCACAAAGCGACCGCCCGGGGCCAGCAACTGGGGCAGATGCCGGTCATCCAGCAATTGTTGCGCGAGCGATTCGGAGCGGCGGCCGATGTTTTTCCCGCCATACGGCGGATCCGCCAGAATCAGATCGAACCGTTCGCCGGCGGCGGCCAGTTGCGCCAGGGCGGCAAAGACATCCTGTGTGCGCACCTGCAGGTCAGCCCCGGCCAACACCGCCGCGTTCTGCCGGATGTAATGGGCATGTCTCGACGATTTTTCGATGCACAATGCCGACGCCGCACCGCGACTCAAGCAATCCAGGCTCAACGCGCCGCTGCCGGCGAACAACTCCAGCACCCGCGCGCCGACGACCCGCGCGCCCAGCGAGTTGAACACCGCCTGTTTGACCCGATCGGGCGTCGGCCGAACGCCCCAGCCCTTCGGCGCCTTCAAAATCCGCCGCGCCGCCCGGCCGCCGGTAATGCGCATGAGCCTAATTAACAGCAACGGCGCCGCGCAGCGAAGCGAATTTTTTCGCCGCTTTGTTCCGGCGCTGCTCTCGCTTAAACTCTGCGCGTGGCGCAGACCAAAACCATCCTCGAAATTTCCAATTTGCGGGTCGAACGCGGCGGAACGGTCATTCTGAACGACGTGAACTGGCGCGTCGAACCCGGCCAGCACTGGGTCATCCTCGGCGCCAACGGCTCCGGCAAAACCTCCCTGTTGAGCGCCTTGACCGGTTACCTGACGCCGACTGCCGGGGAAATCCGCCTGCTCGGCCGGAACTACGGGCGGTTCGATTGGCGGGAATTGCGCAAACAAATCGGTCTGGTCAGCTCCGCCCTCCGGCAGTTGATGCACGACGATGAACCCGCCCTGCAAACAGTCGCCAGTGGCAAATGGGCGATGATTGATTTTCGAGGCCGGCTGTCCCGCGCCGAAGCGATTCGCGCCCGGAACCTCCTGCGGCAGATCGAATGCGCCTCCCTGGCCGAACGCCCGTGGCGCGTGCTTTCACAAGGCGAACGGCAACGCGTGCTGATCGGCCGGGCGCTGATGGCCCAACCGCGGGTGCTCATCCTGGACGAACCCTGCGCCGGACTTGATCCCGCCGCCCGCGAACATTTTCTCCAGTTCCTCGATCGCCTCGGGCGCCGGCCGGCGGCTCCCACGCTGGTGTTGGTAACGCATCATGTCGAGGAAATCATGCCCGTCTTCACGCACGCGCTCCTTTTGCAAAACGGCCGCGTCCTGGCTGCCGGCGAAAAAAACAAAATCCTCACCCCGCGCCGGCTGTCCGCGGCGTTCTCGGCGCGGCTGCGGCTTCGCTGCCGTGGAAATCGTTTTGCGCTGGACATTCTCTCGAAACCCAACGCGGTGATTTGAGGGACACGCATTTTGAGGCGACGGGGCGACCGCTCGCGTTTCGCCTCAACCCGCCAGCCGGCTGACGACCTGATAAACCAGGAACGCACAGACATAGGCCAGCCCCGTCATGTAGAAAATCTGGAACAGCGGCCATTTCCACCCGCCGGTTTCCCGGCGCACCACCGCCGTGGTGGAAAGACATTGTGCCGCCAGGATGTAATATATCAGCAGGCTGGCGCACGTGGCGGTGGTGAACATCGGCGTGCCGTCGGACCGTGTGGCGTGCCGCAGCGAATCGTAAAGCGACGCGCTGTGATGCTCCGCCGCATCCTGTCCGACGCCATAAACGATGGCCAGCGTCGAGACGATGACCTCGCGCGCGGCAAATGAACTGAGAATGCCGATGCCGATCTGCCAGTCGTAACCCAGCGGACGGAGCACCGGTTCGATGAAACGTCCAATGCGTCCGGCGGCGGAATTTTGCAAGGCTGATTGTTGCGTCAAATGGTCGGCCTCCGCCCGAAGTTGCGCCGCCGCCGAGGTTTGGCCGGATTGGTCCAACTGGCCGGCCTGTTGCTCCAGCGCCACGGCCGCCGGCGGCGGGGGCGAGTGCGGATAATGCGACAAACCCCAGAGCACCAGCGAGGCCAACAGGATGATGGTGCCGGCCTGTTTGACGAAAATTTTCGCGCGGTCGAACGCCGTCAGCAACGCCGTTTGCAGACTGGGCAAACGATACGGCGGCAGTTCAATCAACAGCGGCCGGCTGCCGCCGCGCAGGATCGTGCGGTTGAACACCAGCGCCGCCCCCACCGCCGCCAGCGCCCCGGTGGCATAGGCCCCGGTGAACACCAGCGCCGCCTTGAACGGTGAGTGCGGAAACAACAGCGCCGTCACCATCGCATAAACCGGAATTCGCGCCGAACAGGTCAGCAGCGGCGTGATGAGAATGGTCAGCAGACGGTCGCGCGGATTCTCAATGACGCGCGTGGACATGATGGCCGGAATCGCACAGGCATGCGCCGAGAGCATCGGCACAAACGCCTTGCCCGGCAGCCCCAGCCGCCGCATGATCCGGTCCATCACCAGCGCCGCACGGGCCAGATAGCCCGTGTCCTCCAACAGCGACAGCGCCAAAAACAAAATGCAAATCTGAGGCAGAAAGACCAGCACTCCGCCGACGCCGCCGATCACGCCGTTGACCAGCAAGCTTTGAAAATCGCCCGCCGGCGTGTGCGCCGCAACCCATGCCCCCAGATTTTCAAACAGCGCGCTGATCAAATTCATGGGAATCTGCGCCACCCAGAAAATCAGCGCAAAAAGCGAAAGCATCACGATTTGAAAAACCACCACGCCGGCGACCGGATGCGTGAAAATTTCATCCAACTTTTCCGTCCGCGCCGAGCGCCGCGCCTCGGCAGCGTTCATCACCCGCATCGAAATTTTCTCCGTCCATTCGTAACGCGCCTGGTAGGGGCAGCCGGCACAGCCGAGGGCGCAAGCCGGTTTGGCGCGCGCGGCCACGGCGGATTTTTTGCCGGTGGCGAGCCGTTCCAATTCCTGCTTGAGCTCGGCCAGGCCGAGGCCGGAGCGCGCGGAAATGGGAATGACCGGACAGCCCAGTTCGGCGCGCAACTTCGCCACGTCAATGTGAATGCCCTCGCGCCGCGCCATGTCCATCATGTTCAACGCTACAATAACCGGGCAGTCCAACTCCAGCACCTGGCTGACCAGGAACAGATTCCGCTCGAGGTTGGTGGCGTCAGCGACCACGAGCGCCGCGTTGGGGGCGGGATGATTTTCCAACCGCCCGCGCAGGGCGTCGCTGGCGATTTTTTCCTCCGGCGACGAACTTTCCAGGCTGTAAAGGCCGGGCAAATCCACCAACACGATCTGTTTTTCGCCGAGCCGGACCCGGCCCACGCGACGTTCGACAGTTGTGCCGGGGAAATTGGCCGTCTTGGCCCGCAAACCGGTCAGGGCGTTGAACAAGGTGGTCTTGCCGGCATTGGGATTGCCGACGAGCGCGACGGTAAAGGCGTGATGCGGCACCGGCGGCGGCGACGATGGTTCGCAACAGGCCGGTGCGGGTGAACTGTTCAAGGTCTCATTCATGCGCCTGCGTTTCCCGCAACGCGCAATGGTCCGGCGCGCAAACCTCCAGCCATACCCGCGAAGCCAGCGCGGCAGACAATCCCACCCGCGAACCGAAGACGCGCACGATGAGCGGGTCGCCGGAACGGACCACTTCCAGGCGGCGGCCGACGCAAATGCCGAGCGCCTTGAGCCGCTGCACGTCGTCGCCGTCGGTCTCAATCCGCCGCACCACCGCACATTGTTTTGGGGGCAGCGCGTCCAGCCGGGTTTCCGGCGGCGATGTGGATAAAGTCGTTGCCATCGTCAAACAAACTAATTCCTGCGGCGGAAGCCCGCTGTCGGTAAATTGCGATTTTTTGACGGTCAATTGCCTCGGCCGGCCTCCGCCGCAGATTGAACATCATAAACGAAACCGGCACGGGGGTCAAACCTTGCGGCATTTGCAATTTGCAATTTTTGTCCGCTCAATGCAAAAAAAGTGCCGGAGACGGGGATCTGGCCAAAGCCCGCCTCGCGTCTGACATGTTTTTCGCCATGCCGCGCACTATTTACCTGGATTACAACGCCACGACACCGCTTGATCCGGCGGTGCGTGAGGCGATGTTACCGTTCCTGGACCAGGTGTGGGGCAATCCTTCGTCCATCCACCACGTCGGACGCAAGGCGCGGGCGCTGCTGGACGAGGCGCGCGAGCGGGCCGCCCGATTTCTCGGCGCCAAACCCGGCGAAATCATCTTCACCAGCGGCGGAACCGAGGCCAACAACCTCGCAATCTTCGGCACCGCCCGGCTGTTGAAATCCAAAGGTCGCCATCTCATCACTTCCGCCGTCGAACATCACGCTGTTCTGCACTGCTTCGATTACCTCGAAAAAAACGAGGGTTTTGCGGTCACCCGCCTTCCGGTGAACGCCGAGGGTCGTGTTTCGCCGGAGGATTTGAAACGCGCCATTCGCAACGACACGATCCTGGTTTCCATCATGGCGGCAAACAACGAAATCGGCACCCTCCAACCCGTTGCCGAACTGGGAGCAGTTTGCCGCGAATGCGGCGTTTTGTTTCATACCGACGCCGTGCAGTGGTTCGGCAAGGAACCGGTAGAAGACATTCACCAGTTCAATGCGGACCTGGTTTCCATCTGCGCCCACAAATTCCACGGCCCGAAGGGAGCGGGTCTGCTCTGGGTCAGATCGCCTCTGCATCCCGATCCGATCCTTTTTGGAGGCGGACATGAGAATGAACGTCGGGCCGGCACGGAGAATCTGGCCGGCATCGCTGGCTTGGTGGCCGCTCTGGAAAGGTTCGTCAAACCACCGGTTTTCGATCGTCCAAAACTGGAGCCGCTGGTGAAGCAACTGGCCGCTTCCATTGAAAAAATAAGCGGCTGCGAACTGGTCAGTCCTCGAAGTGGAGCCCTTTCCAACACGGTTTCCTTTGTCGTCCAGGGCACAGACAGCATTGCCTTGCTGGCGGGGCTGGATGTTGAAGGAATCTGCGCTTCTTCAGGCTCGGCTTGCTCCGCCGGTTCCTTGGAACCGTCGCACGTGATTTCGGCCACAGGCAGAAGAAGTTTGGCCAACTCCCTCGTCCGTTTCTCCCTGGGCCGCGAGACAACCGCGGAGGAAATTAAGTTTGTTTGTGTGGCGCTCCCGGAAATTGTCCGCCGCTGCCAGTCCCGGCGTTGCCCAACAACCTGCCAAAAGACGCCTGAATTTCTGTGAATGAATGGTCAACATTGTGAAGAACTTTGTCTTTTCATTCTCCGGCTCTCCCTTATCCTGAATTGTCAAAAGTTCGAGAGCTTTAAAAATACTGTGACGACCTTGATGACCGCCTTGACACACAAAGTTGTTTGGCTTATTCACAGCCCATAATACTGTGAGAAATTCAGCAGAAAGAAATAATAATATCCGCGCATGAACCTGATCATTTCCAAGGAGCAAATTCTCACCGGTCTGCAGGCCGTCCAAAATATCATCAGCACCCGCACGACGCTGCCGGTTCTTTCCAATGTGCTTCTGCGCGCCGAAAAGGACCGGGTCGAATTCACCGCGACGGACCTGGATGTGACCGCCTCGTGCTCCGTGGAGGCGAAGGTCAAGAAGAGCGGGGCCACGACGATTCCAGCCAAAAGACTGTTCAGCATCGTGCGCGAGTTGAATGGCAACGAAATAGAGCTGGAGACTGATGACAAAAACATGACGGCCGTGCACTGTGGTTCCTCGTTCTACAAGCTTCATGGCCTGAGTGCGGATGAATTTCCGCCGCTTCCGAAATTCAAGGATGACAGGAAAGTCCTGCTGCCGCAGGAAACCGTCAAGGCCATGATGCGCAAGACTTCCTTTGCCATCTCCACCGACGAGTCCCGCTACGTCCTGAACGGCATTTTCATCAGCCTCAAGGATCACAAAATGACGATGGTGGCGACTGATGGGCGCCGGTTGGCGCTGGTGGATGAGGAGGTGGAAATTCCCGAAAAAAGCAGCGCCGAATTCATTGTGCCGGCCAAGGCCGTTGGCGAACTGAACCGCCTGCTTCAGGAAAATGGAGAAGTAGAGATTAAATTCAGTGAAAATCAGGCGGCGTTCACGCTCAAGGGCGAGAAGGAGTTTTCCGTCCTGCTCATCACCAAGCTGATCGAAGGCAATTACCCGAACTATCGGCAGGTCATTCCCACAGAAGCCAAGGAGCGGGTGACGTTGGTGCGCGAGGAATTTTTGCAAGCGCTGCGGCGGGCGGAGATCATGACCAGCGAGAAGGCCAATTCGGTCAAGCTCACGTTCACTAAAAACAATCTCTCCATCACCGCTAATTCACCGGAGGTTGGCGAGGGGCGGGAATCACTGGCGATCAATTACAAGGGGAAGGAGATGGCCATCGCCTTCAACCCGCGATATCTCATCGAGGTGCTTGCAGCGTTGGATGAGGATGAGGTATTTTTTGAACTGATTGACGAACTGAGTCCGGGCGTGCTGAAAGTCAACGGACCCTTCCTTTACGTTGTTATGCCGATGCGATTGAGCTGATGTTCCGCGCCGCTTGACGACGCGCGACAAGCGGCGCAATTTTGTTTCATGCCGATTTACGAGTTTGCCTGTCCCAGGTGCCGGAGGATTTTCAGCTTTCTCTCCAAACGCGTGAATCCCGCGCACTCACCGGTCTGTCCCCGATGTGGAAACAGAGACCTGGAAAAACAGGTCAGCCGCTTCGCCTTGTCGCGCCGATTCAGCAAGTCCGGAGCCGGAGACGAAGACCAGGCCGGCGAGCCGCCGCTGCCGGATTTTGACAATCCGCGCGTCGAACGCGCCATGCGGGAATTGGAACGCGACATGGAACATCTGGACGAAAACAATCCGCGTCACATGGCCCACGTGATGAAAAAAATGAGGGAGATCATGCCTCCCGGCGCCGTGCCGAAGGAGTTGGACGCGGCCATTAAACGACTCGAAGCCGGCGAAGACCCGGAGAAAGTCGAAGCCGACCTGGGCGACGTTCTGGACAATATGTTTGGCGGTGGCGAAGAAGGGGCTGCAGATGGCGGCTACACGCGCGACAGCGGGCTTTACGATTATTGATCGGATGATTCGTGAAACTCAAAAGAGTGACGGCGGCGGGCGATGAGTTTTCCGATTCAGCAAAAAGCGGGAGGGCGGCGGTAATTTTCAGCCCTCGTTTGGGCTTTGTTTGCCGATGTTATTGTGATTGAATTTCCGCATGGCTGTTGAGGAGAAAGATTTGAAGGGCAGGAAAACGCTTGACGAGCGCGCCCGGATGACCGAGTTGGAACGCCTTCGCCATTCCTGCGCCCACGTGCTGGCCACGGCCATTCTGCGCCTGTGGCCGGACGCGCAGTTTGCCGCCGGGCCACCTGTGGAAAACGGGTTTTATTACGACGTGGAGCTGGCGCATCGCATCTCGCCTGACGATTTCCCGCGCATCGAGGAAGAGATGAAAAAGGAAATCCAGGCAAACCACCCGTTTGAAAAAATCATTGTCAGCCGCGAGGAGGCGCTTGAGCTGGCCCGGAAAGGACGGCTGGGGGCGCTCGGCGAACGGCCGCAGCCGAGCAAATTCAAACTGGACATCATCCAAAATATTCCCGCCAGCGAGCCGATTTCCTTATATCGCAACGGCGATTTTCTGGATCTGTGCGCCGGGCCGCACGTGATGCGCACCGGCAACATCGGCGCCTTCAAACTGACCCATGTGGCCAGCGCGTATTACAAAGGGGACGAGCGCAATCCGCAGCTCCAGCGCCTTTACGGCACCGCCTTCAAAACCCGCAAAGAACTGGAGGATTACTTTGCCCTGCTCGAAGAGAGCAAGAAACGGGATCACCGCAAAATCGGCGCCGAGATGGGATTGTTCATTCTGGATCCCGAATACGTCGGTCCCGGCCTGCCTTTGTGGCTGCCCAAAGGCGCGGCCCTGGCAGAGGAACTGGAGAAACTGGCCAGGGAAACGGAATTTGCCGCCGGATACGTGCGCGTCAGAACGCCTCACATCGCTCGCCAGAAAATGTATCTGACCAGCGGCCACCTGCCGTACTACGCTGAATCCATGTTTCCGCCAATGGAGATGGACGAGCACCGCGACGAGCGCCGTCAACTCGAACAGCGTCTCGCCGAACTGGAAAGGCAACTGTCCGAATACGCGAAGAAGTTAAGCTCGTCTGGCACCGCCGGGGCGGTCTGAAGGCCGTTTCCGGAGACCCCGACTTACAACAGGTGTCCCATTTTTTCCCGTTTGGTCTTCAAATACCGTTCGTTGTACGGATTGGGTTTGATTCGAATCGGCACCTGCTCGACGATTTTCAGCCCGTAGCCTTCCAGGCCGACAACTTTTTTGGGGTTGTTTGTCAGCAGCCGGATGGTTTTCAGGCCGAGGTCACACAGAATTTGCGCGCCCAGGCCGTATTCGCGCAAGTCCATGCCGTAGCCAAGCTGCCGGTTGGCTTCGACTGTATCGTAACCCTGTTCCTGCAATTTGTAGGCCTTGATTTTGGGGGCCAGACCGATGCCGCGGCCTTCCTGCCGCATATACACGATCACGCCGCGGCCGGCCTCGGCCACCTGGCGCATGGCCTGATGCAATTGCGGGCCGCAATCGCAGCGGCGCGAGCCAAACACGTCTCCGGTCAAACACTCGCTGTGCACACGCACCAGGATGTTTTCCCGACCGGCCACGTCGCCGCAGACGAGCGCCAGATGATGCTGGCCGTCAATTTTCGAGCGGTACAAATGCAGATCAAAATCGCCGTAATCGGTGGGCAGCCGGACAACTTCGATCTTTTCGACCAGCTTTTCGCGCGTGCGGCGGTAATGGATCAGATCGGCGATGGAACAGATTTTCAGGCCAAATTTTTTGGCAAACTTCTTCAGTTCCGGCAGCCGCGCCATGGTGCCGTTGTCATTTAAAATTTCGCAAATCACGCCAATCGGCCGGCAGCCGGCGAGCCTGACCAGATCCACGGCGGCTTCCGTGTGGCCGGCGCGCTGGAGCACGCCGCCAGGGCGGGCGCGCAGGGGAAAGATGTGGCCGGGTTGCACCAAATCATCCGGCACGGCGGTGGGCGAAGCCATCACCTGGATGGTTCGGGCGCGGTCGGCGGCGCTGATGCCGGTGGTGATGCCGCGGGCGGCGTCCACGCTCACCTGAAAATCGGTTTTGAACGTCTCGCGGTTCTGGCGAACCATCCGTTCGATGCCCAATTGTTCCAGCCGTTCACTCGTGGTGGGCACGCAAATCAGACCGCGTCCGTGTTTGACCATAAAATTGATCGCCGCCGGCGTGGCGAATTGTGCGGCCATGATCAGGTCGCCTTCGTTTTCGCGGTCGGCATCGTCCACGACAATGACCATTTTGCCCTGGCGAAGGTCGTCCAGGACGGATTCGATGGAGTCAAATTTTTTTTTCATCCGGCAACAGGCTAATCAGTTGCCCTGCAAATGCCAGCGACAAAACGCCGGCCTCGCGATGGGAGATTTGGCTCAAGCCATCCCCGGCGCTTCGGGCGTGCCGGCGGGTCGGCCGGGTGGGATGCCGGATCGGTTGTCTGCGGGAAAAACTTCGGCGGTGGTCGCAGCACCTGTTCGAAACCCTGCGTGGAAGCCCTGGGCCGGCGCAAGTGTTTTTTTGTTGGTTGCTCTGCGGAAAAACGTTTAAGTTCATCTCGTCCGGAAGTTTCAGGACATGAAAGTGAGGGTCGGCGGGTATCCGTCAAATTGTTGTTGAATTGGTCCATGTCAACCGGCAGCTCCAGCAAGGAACCCGGCAAAAGCCCCAGCGGCAGCCCAGCCAGTCTCTTGAATGAATGTCTGGCCTGCGGCGTTCTTGTGGTGGGCGTGCAGGGGCGGCGTCGGGCCGTGATTGCCTGCACCGCGGAAGCTGCCGCCCATCTGCAAACGCCGGCGGCGCAGTTGCGGAACCTGCCGCTGGATTCCCTGCCGGTGCCGCTGCCGGAGTGGATTCGCACCGCCGATCGAACCGGCCGGCCGCTGATGAACCGGGAGATCATTGTGCAAACGCCGCGCGGCGCCGTTCTGCTTCGCGCCAGCATCCTGCCGGTCAAAAAGCGCACTCAATCTCAGGTGGTGGTGGTGCTCAATAATTTTTCCTCGGCGCCGGTCTTTGAACAAAACATCCGGCGATTGGACCGCCTGGCGGGCCTGGGCACCCTGTCGGCGGGCATGGCGCATGAAATCAAAAACGGTCTGGTGGCGGTCAAGACCTTTGTGGATTTGCTGGCCCAGAAAAATCCCGACGCCGAGTTGACCGCCATCGTGGGGCGCGAGTTGCAGCGCATCAATCTCCTCCTCACCCAGATGCTGCGGTTTGCTGCGCCGCGGCCGGAGGTGTTCGCCGTGATCAGCGTCCATGAATTGCTGGACCATTCACTTCGCCTCCTGCAGCATCAGTTCGGCGCCAAGATGATTTCGCTGCAAAAAAGTTATCAGGCCCGTCCGGACACCGTACGCGGCGACGAGGCGCAACTGCAGCAGGTGTTCATGAACCTGCTGCTCAACGCCCTCGAAGCCATGGGCGTCAACGGCGTACTGTCGGTCAGCACCGAAACGGTTCCGGGCGAAGGGGGCGCGCCCTTGCTGAAAATTCATTTTCGGGACAGCGGCGTGGGCATTACCCCGGAAAATCTGGCGCGGCTTTTCGAGCCGTTTTTTACGACAAAGAAGAACGGCACCGGTCTGGGGCTGGCCATTTCCAGGCGCATCGCCGGGGAACATCGCGGCGTCATTGACGTGCGCAGCGAGCCCGGCAAAGGTTCGACCTTCACTCTCACGCTGCCGGTGGAGGAAACGGCGCGTCCCTCGGCAGTTTCGGAATTGACGGCTCAAACCGCGGCTCCAGCCTCGCCTCCCGGCCGTTCCCTTTCGGCTCGCTGAGACATCGGGCCACTTCAACACCGCTGGCAGCCGGGGCAGAAATAGGTGCCGCGCCCGCCCAGCACGATGCGCTCAATGGGTGTGCG
>Ga0070740_10003484_pt1 | contig 16655 bp, 13 predicted proteins | sample Coa_R2_FD_67286 | JGI IMG/M metagenome (GOLD analysis project Ga0070740, IMG submission 67286) | Surface soil microbial communities from Centralia Pennsylvania, which are recovering from an underground coalmine fire - Coalmine... | ecosystem: Environmental > Terrestrial > Soil > Unclassified ... | reverse complement strand
CGCGCTGATGGCTCAAACGTTCACGCTCCATACGACCGACGGCGCGGCCAGGCGCGGCACGCTGCAGACCGCGCACGGCGCGGTGGAGACGCCGACGTTCATGCCGGTCGGTACCGCCGGAACGGTCAAAGGGCTGACGATGGACGAGGTGCGCAGCGCGCACTCGCAGATTGTGCTGGCGAACACCTACCACTTGTGGCTGCGGCCCGGGCGCGAGCTGCTCGAACGCGCCGGCGGTTTGCACGCATTCATGGATTGGGACGGACCGCTGCTCACCGATAGCGGCGGCTTCCAAGTCTTCAGCTTGGAATCGCGGCGCACGCTCGACGCGGACGGCGTCACGTTCGCATCGCATTTGGACGGAAGCACGCACCGGTTTACGCCCGAAACCGTGCTGGCATTTCAAGAAGCGATCGGCGTGGACATCGCCATGCAGCTCGACGTCTGCGTGAAGCTGCCCGCTGCGCCGGACGACATCGAGCGCGCCGTTGCCTTCTCGGCCGATTGGGCGCGGAGAAGCGCCGCAGCGCACAAGCGCGAGGCCACGCTGCTGTTTGCAATCGTGCAGGGAGGCCTCGATCTGCAGGCACGCGAGCGCAGTGCGCAAGCGATCGTCGCTTTAGATCTTCCGGGATACGCGATCGGCGGTCTCTCGGTGGGGGAAAGCCGCGACGAATTGTATCGTGTGGCGCGCCACACCGCCGGGCTGCTTCCCGCGCAGAAGCCGCGCTATCTCATGGGCGTGGGAACCGTCCGCGATCTCATCGCTGCGGTCGACTGCGGGATCGACATGTTCGATTGCGTCTATCCGACGCGCTGCGGGCGCACCGGACGCGTCATGACGCGCCAAGGGGAGTTCGCAATCCGCAACGCGGCTTACACGGCCGATTTCTCGCCGCTGGACGCGGACTGCGGCTGTTTCGTCTGCAAACGCTACACGCGCGCCTACCTCTCGCATCTCTTCCGCTGCTCGGAGATGCTGGGACCCCGCTTGCTCTCTTACCATAACGTGTACGTGCTCAACGACCTCATGCGCGATGCGCGCGCGGCGATCGAAGCAGGGAGCTGGGCATCGCTGCGCGATAGCCTGTTGAAGGAACGCGCTGCATGATTCGTTTATTCGTCGCCGGCTATCCGCGCGAAGCATCGAAGGAAGACCTCCTTCGGCTGTTTCGGCAGTTCGGTGCGCGCGACGAGGACGTCACGTTCCCACGCGACCGGCGCACGCGGCGCAAGAAGGGCTATGCGTACGTGAACGTGGCTGACGAAAGCCACGCGGCCGCCGCCATCCAGACGCTCCATCTCTTCGAAGTGGGCGGCAGCCAGCTGACCGTCATTCGCGCCGAAGACCGGCCGCTCAAGCGCCCGCGACGGCGCTGAGCACGTCGCCGGCCGGCAGCGGACGGCTGAACAAAAACCCCTGCATGTAGCGGCAACTCAAGGCCTCGAGCAAATCGCGCTGCTCGACGGTCTCGACACCTTCTGCGATCACGCGCAGATCGATGCTCTGAGCCAGCGTGATAATCGCGCGAGCGATAGCGGCGTCGTACGGACTGTCCGCTATGTCGCGCACGAAGAGCCGATCGATCTTGAGCGAGTCTGCGGGAAGCCGTTTCAAATAGGCCAGTGAGCTGTACCCAGTTCCGAAATCGTCGATGCTGATGCGCACGCCCAAGCTCTGGAGCCGCCGCATCTCCGAAACGCTGAGCTGCCCATCTTTGACGATTGCGCTCTCCGTGACCTCGAGCTCGATCGACTTCGGATCCGCGCCGTTCTTCTCGAGCGCGTGCCTGAGAGTTTCGAACAATTCGCCGTCCAGCTGCCGCGGCGAGACGTTCACGGCGATGAAGAAGTCGCGCGGTACCGCGTCGTTCCACTGCACGCTCTGACGCGTCGCCTCGTCGATGACCCAGCTGCCGACCGCGCCGATGAGGCCGCTCTCTTCGCAAACGTGGATGAATGCCCCGGGCGGAATCATTCCGCGGGCGGGATGGCGCCAGCGGATGAGCGCTTCGACCCCCGCGACGCGGTGGCGGACGATGTCGAAAATCGGCTGATAGTGCAGCTCGAATTGTCTCTTCTCCAGCGCGCGCCGGAGATCGCCTTCAAGCATCAGACGCTCGGCGACGGCGGCTTGGAGCGAGCGGTGGAAGAACTGGACGTTCCCGCGGCGGTGATTCTTCGCCTGAATCAAGGCGGCGTCGGCGTTGGCGAGCAGTTGGGCGGCGTCGTCGCCGTCGTTCGGGAACACGCTCATGCCGATGCTCGCGCGTATGAACAACTCGTGCCTGCCGATCTGAAACGGCGTCTGGAAAATCTCGAGCAGGGCCTTGGCCAGCTCGGCCGGCGCGTGCGGGTCCTGCGTATCGGGGCGCACGATGATGAACTCGTCGCCGCTCGAACGGGCCACGAAATCGCCCGGCGCCAGCGCGTTGGAGATCCTTCGGGCAACTTCGGTGAGCAGCCGGTCGCCGACGTCGACGCCGAGCGAATCGTTGATGCGCTTGAACCCGTCGACGTCGAGGGCGGCGATCGACGCGCCGGCTCCATGCTCGCGCGTGAGTGCCAGCGCCTGAGCGAGCAGCTCGCGCAGCAGCACGCGATTGGGGATGCCGGTGAGTACGTCGTAATTGCTCAGGTAAGCGGCCCGCTCGTGCAGTTCTTTTTGCTGCGTCGTTTCGTACGCGATGCCGACCAAGCCGCTAATCTCGCCGTCGGCCTCGCGCACCGGCTTGACGTGAAGCGTGAAGGTGAGGTCACCCCAGCGCGTTTCGTAAGAACGCGCGTTTCCGTCGAGCGCCGCCATGTGCATCTCGGCGCGTTCCTTGGGGTTCGGCGCACCCGCGAGACGCAGCGCCTCTTCGATCGGTTTTCCGATCATCTGCGCCGGGTCCCACCGCAGCGATTCGAGCGCACGCCCCGTGAGCATAGTAACGATGCCGTCGCGCGAGATCGCCCACAGCGCGCTCGGCGTGTGCGAGGCGGCGAGCTCGACCGAAGCGTATCGCTGGCGCAGCAGCTGCTCCGCGCGCCGCTGCTGCGTCACGTCGAACCACACGGCAACCGAACCGGAGACTCCCCGCGCTTCATCGCTGAAAGGACTGACGCGCGCTTCGATGATGCGATCGCCGCGCCGAAAGACGACCGAGTCCGAGCGGCGGCCCTGGCGCGCCGCATAGTGCGCGCGAATCAACGGGTGATTGCTGTCGCCGCTGTTCGGCAGCACTTCGAACCGCGTTCCGATCAACCGCCCGTCGTCAAGGCCGAGCTCGGCAATGAGGCTGCCGGCGGCAAACGTGATGCGGTCGTCGCAGTCGCGCGTGACGAGCAGCATCTGCGCCTCGGACGTCGCCGCGCGCAAGAGCATGTCACGCTGCGCCAGCCCGATCTCGGCGACTTTGCGTTCCGTTGCGTCGACTGCGAGCGCGATAACGCCGGCTACTCGGCCCTTCGCGTCGTGGAACGGCTCGGCACGTACTTGATACCAACGCGATCCGAACCACGCCTCATATGAGGATGGAGTGCCGGATAGCGCCGACAAGATGCGCTCGGTACGCAGGTCGGCACCGGAAACGCACTCGCTAAGGTATTCCTCGAGCGTTTTACCGATGATACGCGCGCCGTGTTGGCCGCCCGAAACGAAAACTGAACCCATCGCCGCCAAAATGCGATGTTCGCAATCGATAACCACGACCGCGCCCGGAAAACCCGCGAAAGCCTTTTCCAGCCACTGCAGCCCCTGAATCGAGCCCCCGCTGCTCCGCCCGCTTTGCTGCTCCACGGTCTATTCTTCCGCAGGGTCAGATAGGTTACACTAGCTCTTCGATGATTTCCGCGCACGGCGCGCAGAGCGCCGGATGCTTCGGGTTGGAGCCGAGCGGAAGGTACTTCCAACACCGGCGGCACTTGCGCCCGTCCGCTGATAAAAGCGTCAGCCGCTCGGCGTCTCCGCGCTGAATCGCCAGTGCCGAAACGACGAGCGCTTCGCGCACCTCGTCGGTGTGCGGCGCGAAGCGGTCGTGCAGCGCCGCCGGGAGGGAAAGCACTGCTTGCAGCTCGTAGTCGCGCTGTCCCGTGCTCGCGGCAACCTGCGCGCGCCAAGCTTTCAGGCGGTTCCAAGCCTCGAGAGCATCGCGCACGTCGTGAGGCACAGCGGCGCCGAGGTGCAAATCGAAGACGCTTTCGCGATCGCCCTTGAGCACGCCCGGAAGCGCTTGCCATGCCTCTTCCGCGGTGAACGAGAGCACCGGCGCGATCACCGCCAGAACTCGCTCGAGAATCGCGAGGATTGCGCTTTGCGCGCTGCGCCGGCGCTGCGACGCGGCGGCGCTCGAATACAGCCGATCTTTGAGCGCGTCCAAGTAAAACGCGGAGAGGTCCTCGTTGTCGAAGCGCACGATCTCCAGGTAGGCGTCGTGCAAGCGGTATTGCCGCAGCAGATCGTGCAGGTCGGCCGCCCAGCGATCCGTCACTGTGCAGGCGAGGGCATCGAACCAATTCATGCGTTCGCGCGGGACGATGCTATCGGGCGTCAGATCGTCGACGTTGCTGAGCATGAAGCGTACGCGATTGCGGATATTGCGGTAGACTCGGCTGACCTGATCGACGACGTTTGGACCGAAGCGCACGTCGTCGACGAATTCGACGGACGTCGCCCAGAGCCGCAGCACGTCGGCTCCCCATTTGGCAATCGCGTCGTTTGCATCGATGCCGGTGCCCAGCGATTTGCTCATGGGCCGGCCCTGCTCGTCGTTCACCCACCCGTTCTTGACGACGTGCTTGTACGGCGCGGCGCCTTTGATCGCGGTCGCGGTCACGATGGAACTGCGGAACCACCCGCGGTACTGATCGCCGCCCTCGAGCACCAGATCGCTCGGCCAGGGAAGGCCATTCTTGCCCAGCACCGCTAGATGCGTGACGCCGGACTCAAACCAGATGTCGACGATGTTCTTTTCTTTTTCGAACGTGCCGGCGCCGCAGCGCGGGCACCGGAAATCGTGCGGAAGAAAGGCGTCGACGGGATCGCGCCACCAACTGTCGGCGCTCGATTCGCGAAACCGTTTGGCAGCCGTACGGGCGACGCCGGCGTCCAGCGTCGACTCGCCGCACGAGGTGCAGACGATCGCGGGAATGGGCGTGCCCCACGTGCGCTGACGCGAGATGCACCACTCCGGATGATTCTCGAGCATCTGCTCGATGCGCGTCTCACCCCACGCCGGCGTCCAGCGCACGTCGCGAATGTTCTCGATCGTCCGTTTGCGCAGGCGGTTCTGATCCATGGCGATGAACCACTGCGCCGTCGCGCGGAAGATGACCGGGTTGTGACACCGCCAGCAATGCGGATAGCTATGCGTGTACTCGAACGCGGTCCACAGCGCGCCGGACGCGCGAAGATCCTCGACGATGCGCGGGTTGGCCTTCCAAATGTGCATGCCCGCATACGGTCCGGCTTGTGCGGTAAAGACGCCGCCTTCGTCGACCGGATTGATTATCGCCAAGTTGTAGAGCATGCCCGTTTCGAAGTCGTCTGCGCCGTGACCGGGCGCCGTGTGCACCGCGCCGGTTCCGGTTTCTAAATCGACGTACTCCGCCGTCACGATCGCCGAGTCGCGATCCATGAACGGGTGGCGCACAGACGCGCCGCGCAGCGCCGCGCCCGGTGCCGACGCCAATTTCTTGAACTGACCGAAATGTTCGCCCAGGGCTTGTGCGGCGAGCGCCTCGGCGACGATCACTGCTTCGCCGCCGTGCTCGTACAGTGCGTACGGGGCATCGGGTTTGAGCGCGACGGCGACATTCGCCGGCAGCGTCCACGGCGTCGTCGTCCAGATGAGGACGGAGAGTTTTTGCGGTACGCCGGCCTGCGCGGCGGCATCCACGCCAAAGCGCGTCAGCAGATCGATTCGCTGCGGGGCGTTCGCGGCAAAACGAACGACGATCGACGGCGAGACGCGCTCCTCGTACTCGATCTCCGCTTCTGCTAATGCCGTCCGATCGTGCACGCACCACAGCGTCGAGCGCAGGCCCTTGTAGATTTGGCCTGCCTGCGCGAGATCCGCAAGCGCTTCGACGATGGTGGCTTCGAACTCGGGATCGATCGTCCGGTACGGCGTGCTCCACGTCCCGAAGTTGCCCATGCGCATGCGCGTCGAACGCTGCTGATCGAGCCAGTAGAGCGCGCGGTCCTTGCATTTCGCGCGCAGTTCGAGCGGATCGATCTCGCGGAAGTCTTTAATCTTCAGATGCTTGAGCGTCTCGAATTCGATCGGCAGGCCGTGCATGTCCCATCCGGGGACGAACTTGGACCACTTGCCTTCGAGCAGGGCGATCTTGACGAACATGTCCTTGAGGACCATGTTGAAAAATCCGCCCATGTGCAGCTGACCGTTTGCATAAGGCGGACCGTCGTGCAGGATCCACGGTTCCCGCGTGCCGTTGCGCTCGAGCCGCCGTTCGTAGGTCCGCTGCTCCTCCCACCACGCGACACGTGCAGGCTCGCGCGCGGGCAGATCGGCCTTCATCGGAAAGCTCGTGCGCGGTAGGTTCAGCGTGTCGCGGTAGTCGCGCTCGTCGGTCACGGTGCTCCTTTCCCTTCGGCAACCTCGTCCAGCACCTCGAAGTTGCGCAGCGCCAGGGCGCGCAAACGTTCGCCGGCCCCGAGCAGATGCGCGGACAACGCTTCCCGCTGCGACCAAAAGCGATCGATGAGCGCGTCGGTTTCCTGGGGCGTGGGCTTGATGCTCGAAGGGTTGAGCACGAACAGCGGTTCGAGCGGGTAGGCCAAGTCGTCGCAGAGCGCGGTGACCTTCGGATCGTACGGAATCGCGACGAACGGAACGCCGTAGCGGGCGGCAAGAATCAGCGCGTGCAGCCGCATGCCGACGACGGCCTTCGCGGTGCGGATGACGTTGGCGGCGCGTGCGAGCGAACATTCCGGAAGCAGAACCGGAGCGCTCTTGCACTTGCGGATCACGAGCGCCGAAACTTCGGCGTCGGCCGCGCCGCCGAGCGGCAGAAATGCAACCCGCGCGCCGTGCTCCGCCGCGAGGCGATCCACGGCGCGGGCGATAACGTCGACCCGGTCCTTCAGCCCGGCGGCTTTACGTACGCTCACGATCACGAGCGGATCGCTTTGGGGGCCCAAGCCTTCGGCCGCAAGATCCACGTCCTGCTCGGCAGCGTCGTATAAAAAGACGGGATCGGCGGCTTGTTCGACGCGTAAGCCAGAGACGATCGAGCGAAGCAGCGCCGCGGATCGCGAGTCCCGCACGGTCGCGGCCGTCACGTTCTTGCAGCACTCCTTGACGACGCGCTTGCCCCAAAAATCGAGCGGGCCGATCGATTGCGCGAAGATCATCGTCTTCTTTCCGGCATTCGCGGCAGCACGGATGATGCCCGCGTAGTAAACGAGGCTGCGCAGGCTGGTGGCATCTTGCAGCAAACCGCCGCCGCCCGAGACCAGCACGTCAGCGCGCGCGATAGCCGCACGCACGGCCTTGGCATCCCAGCGCGGCGTCGCGTCGACGGAGAGTTCGTGCGCGGTCGCGGGAGCGTTCGCGGAGAGCACGTCGATTTGGTCGTACGGGCGGCGCGTGCGCAGTTGTGAAACGATCACCTTGAGCAGCGCTTCGTCGCCGAGGTTGCCGAATCCGTAGTATCCGCTGATCAAAAAGCGCACTACGCTGCGGGCGCGTACCTGCGCAGAAGCGCGCGGTAGATCGCGATAGCGGCGATTCCCACCACCACGCCGATCACCAGCCCGTTAAAGACGCGCAGCAGCGAGATCAGCACCGGCGTATGCAGGTGGGAAAACGTATCGATGACGTCTCCGATCCCCACGCCGATCCCCAGCGCGAGCAGCACGCCCGCGGCGCGGCGGTGCGCGGGCAGGAGGGCCGGAAGCAGCATCAGCAGCGGGAAACCGATCAGAAACTCCTTGAAACGCGGACGGACGCTCAACAGCGCGGTGAGATGGTGGCGAAGCGACAATTCGAACGCCGACGGAGCGATGTCGCTTTGGTTTCCGCTGCGTACCAGCACGAGCGCACCGATTCCGAGCACCGCGCACGCCAGCAGCAGCTGGTAGATGCGAACGGGCGATGCGAACGTCTGCCATGGGCGCTGGTTACCTGAACCGAAGCGATCGGTGAACAGGTACAGCAGCAGCGCGATGATCGGCGGCGCGGCCAAGACCAGTTTCACGCCGCGAAAGGTCTCCACTTCTTCCATTAGTAGCGGCGAGCTCAACAGGCCGATGACGACCAGCGCACCGGCAAGCGCAACTCCCGTCGCGGCTAACGTATGCCGCAGGCTTCGTCCGATCTGCTGCGGCATTCGAGCCTGCGGCGCTTCGGCAAACGCGCCGCTCAAAATACTGAATGCCGCGGCCGAGAAAAGCAGTGCGCCCGCCAGCGCGATTGCCGAGCGCGCGAGCAGGTCGTGATGAACCGCGATCCCCGCGCCGTACACCGCGACCGTCAGCGCATACGCAGCCACCGCCCACCCGGGCTTGTACCACCCGTACCATGCGAGCAGCAGCACGAAGATCGACGGGACGGCGAGCGCGGCGATGCCCACGAGAATTCGGCTGTTGCCGCGATAGAGCGGCACCGGTGCGGCGCGCCCCAAGCGAAAGCCGTGCGAACGCAGGTCCGAGGCGAGCTCGCGGACGAGTTCGACGTTCGTCGCTTCTATCGAGCGGTTCTCGAACTGATGAGGGAATGGGCGCAAATAGACGACGCGGACATTGCGTTCCCGCACGCCCAATTCATATCGTGCCACGATTTGCGGGACGGTTAATTTGTCCAGCTCGAGCTTGCCGATCGCCTGAACGCGGACGATTCTGCCCGGAATCAGGCGTGCCAGCTCGACGTTGCCCTTCTGCACTTGCGACGCGTCGTACGTCTCGATGACGCCGAAGTTCAAGGCCTTTCGCGCTTCAACCGCCGCGGCCGTGTCGGGGACGTGGTCCGGATATCCGAGCACCTGATTTCGAAGACCGAAGAAGATAACCGTCGAGACCCATTTGCCGGCCCGCACGGACGAGAACATCGACGCGATCTGTCCGTCAGAGAGCCGCTCGTCGTTCTGGAACCGCGGAATGACGAAAAAACCCAGGCGGCGCGCCAGCGCGACCTGATCCTGCGGTATGCCCAGGGAGGCGGTGTTGAAGTAGTCGGACTGCGTACGCAGCGCGATCACGTACGGCGGGCTCGCGTGCAGAACGCGAATTCCTGACCGCTCGAAGTGCAGCGGCAGCTGCTGCAGATACCGCTCGAACGTCGGGCGGTCGTACACCAGCAGGTACATCGCACCCGGGCGGATGCTGTTGCTGCGGACGAGCCCCGCCAGCGTCGGGTCGGCAATTGCCGAAACGCGTGCGGCATCCTGGAGCGCGACGCCCGAAATCGCATATGCCGATGCGCTCGCGGATCCGGTCAGGGCGCTTCCGAGTTCCTCGCTCAAGGCCAGCGACGTGAGCCCCGCGCGGCGCAACTGCAATAGAAATTCGGCGGGCTTGTAGATGTACGAGTGCGCCAGAGCGATAAAGTCGTTGTAGTCCATCGCGATCTCGACGCGCTGTGTGCGCTGTTCGACGCGGATCCGGAAGACCGCGACAGCCGCACAGGCGACGAGCGCAATCAACAGGACGATCGCGGCGTAGCGCGTCCGGGGATCGATCCGATTCACGGGCGGCTCTCTTCGCGCAAAAAACAGGAAGGCCCGCCGTAGGCGAGCCCTCGCTGTCGTCGCGTATGCGGTTTCCCGCATACCGGGTGTGGGCGACGCTTTTCTGTCCGGTTTCCCGCTTGCCCACGAGGCGAGAACCGTAGGGCTGCCATTGGCTTGCACCGCGGCAGCCACCTGCGACACTATCGAAGCCTAAACGAAGTTTAACAAAAAGGCGTCACTCGTGCCATCGGGCCGGTCGGCGCTCCAGAAAGGCCGCAATGCCCTCTTGCGCATCCGGCTCCAACGTGTTGTCCGTCATCACGCGCTTCATCGCCGCGTATGCCTGCGCTTGATCGAGGTCGATCTGCCGGTAGAACGCGGCTTTCCCAAGTGCGACTATGGTCCGGCTCGCTCGAGCTATTCGAACTGCCAAGTTCAACGCCGCTTCGTGGAGCTGTTCGGGCGGCACGACGTGGTTGACGAGGCCCCACTCCGCTGCAGTGCGCGCGTCGATGAAGTCGCCGGTCAGCAGCATCTCCATGGCACGCTTTCGGCCGACGGCGCGCGTGAGCGCAACCATCGGCGTCGAGCAGAACAGCCCGATGCGAACACCCGGCGTTGCAAACGTCGCTTCGGTCGACGCAACGGCGAGGTCGCAGGTGGCGACGAGCTGGCACCCCGCCGCAGTGGCGACCGTCGCGACCTCCGCGATGACCGGCTGCCGAATCGTCTGAATCGTGGTCATGAGCTCTACGCAGACGTCGAAAATGCGTTCGGCCGACGCGGCGTCGCTGCACCCCAGTTCCCGCAGGTCGTGTCCTGCGCTGAAGGCTGCTCCTTCTCCACGCAAGATCGCAACGGCGACGTCGCTCGAGCCGCCCAGCCGGCCAAAGACGGCGTTCAGCTCTTCCATCATGTCGAGCGAGAGCGCATTTCGCTTCTCGGGCCTGGCCATCGTCACGATCGCAATCGGGCCGTCGCGCTCTAGGCGGGTGAACTGCGTCGACGCGGACGTTTGCATGGTACTGCTCCTTCGGTCAGGGTTTAAGGACGCCGATCTTCGAGACGTCGGTGTCGTGCTGAATCTCGGTGAACCAGATATTTCCGTCCGGTCCGACGCAGATCGCTGCCGGAATCATGTTGGGCGTCGGCGTCGGATACAGCGTAACGCTTCCCGACGGCGTCATGCGTATCAGCGTGCTCCCTTGGAAATCAGCCGCCCAAATGTTGCCGTCCGGCCCGGTTACGAGGCCTGCGCACTCGTGATTCTGCGGCAGCGGATAGAGCGTCACTTGAAGCGAGGACGTGACGGCGGCCAGCGCCGCGCTTTGGCAGAACCACATTCGTCCGTCGGGACCCGGCGTGAGCAGGCCGGGGATGTAATTGCCGCCGGGAATCTGCACGCGGTGAAAGCCGCCCCCGTGGATGTATCCCACGAGGCTGTGCGGCGTCGCGATTGCGTTCAGCCAGAGCTGGTTGCCGATTCCCCAAGCGGTTCTTACCGCCCAAGGAATTTGGAACTCCCGGACCCGGCGCCCGTTTTGATTCATCCCAATGACATCGTGCGACGCGCCGAAGCGTATGTACCAGGGATTGCCGGCCGCGTCCGCCGTTATAATCTCCGGATCGCCGCCGCCGTCACCGGTGAATTGTACGAAGGTGCCGCTCGTCGTAACGTATCCCGTTGAAAACGGGCGCCAGAAAGGATTCGTCCACCACATACGGCCCTGCGCGCCAACGACCATGTCGTACAAACCGTTTTCAAACAGGTAGTAGTGCTGCTTGCCCTGGAGGGTGATGCGTCCGACGCCCAAGTTGATAGCTTGATGATTCGTGAAATAGGGATAGGTCGTAAACCAGAGTGCGCCGTCAGGACCGGACACGATGCTGCTGGGATAGGTTCCGAGCGGCAGAGTGTACTCGCGCAGATAGCGCGGCCCGCTCGCTCGATCGAACGTCCGGGCGTCAAACGAGGATGCAGGCGGCAGGCCGGGCGCATGTGCGCTGCAGGCGGCGAGCAAGAGAGCCGCCAGTACGAATCGCAGGTACTTCATGCTGTCCTCCACGTCGGGATCGTATTGTAGCACGAGCGAGCGGCCGCTGCCGCGTCGCGGCGCGCGGACTTGGGAATCTGATCGGAGTGCACTTTTTTGGAGGACCTATACACATGCCGGCATTCCGCGCCAGCCTCGTAGCCATTCTTCTCTCGGCTGCTTTGACGGCGGCCGTACACGCTCAAAGCGAGCAGCCGCGCGTCATTCGCGGCACCATCACGGCCGTCAACGGTCATTTGGTCACCGTGCAGCGCAGCGAAGGGACGATCGTGATCAACGATCAACCCGCGTTGGATCAGCGGATGACGGGGAACGTCGCCGTCGGCCGGCAGATCGTCGCGCGCGGTCACTGGCAGGACGGCACGTTCTACGCGACGAGCTTCGCCGACGCCAACGTCTATGCCGAGGCCGGTGCCGATGCCGAACGCGACGAGGTGGGCGATCGTCTGCACGGAGCAGTGCACGGCACCATCACCGTAGTCAATGGCCATCTGGTCACGCTGCAGCGCGCAAACGATACTATCGTGGTCGACGATCAGCCGGCGCTCAACCGCAGACTCACGGGCAATGTCGCGGTCGGCCGCGACGTCGTCGCGATCGGGTATTGGGAACGCGGTACGTTTTTCGCGTCAACGATCGACGACGCACGCAATGCGAGCGCCGCGGACGAAGCTGCGCCGGATTTCGGCGCATTCGCGCACGAGCCCGACAGCCTGAGCGGCACCATCACGGCGGTGAACGGCAGTCAGGTCACGCTGCAGCAATCCTCGCGATCGATCACGATCAACGATCAGCCTGCACTCAACGCCAAAGCGACGGGCGTCGTCGGCGTAGGCCGGCAAGTCGTCGCCGACGGCTACTGGCTGCACGGGACGTTCTACGCCACGAGCTTTACGGACGCGACCCCTTAGTATTGCACCGGCTCGATAGCGTCGGCGCCGCCGTCGTTGAACCGGCCCCGGCAACTGCCGCACTGCCAGCGGCGGTTGTCGGGATGCACGACGCATCCGCCTAAGGCCACCTCACCGCGCTCGGCGGCTTTGGCCGTTTCGATCGTCGGAAGGCCGTAGGTAATCGGTACGACGTGCGTTCCGCCGCACAGCGGGCAGTTTTCGGGTTTGCGGCGCGACCTCACGGCACCCACACCACGGCGTGCCACGAGGCGGTGCTAGTCGAGTATGCAGAGCCGAGAATGGCGCCGGCCGAGTCGATTGCATACGCTTGCGAACTGGTGAACGTGCCCGGCAAGAATTGTTGGAGATCGACTGCTGAGTTTGCGCTGCCGGACCACAGCAACGCGTGGAGCGCGTTCGTGCCGCTCGCGTGTCCGTACCCTACCTGCACGCTCCCGTAGGCGGCGCGCGCGCATGAATCGACGAATCCCGCGGGTTGGAGATCGACCATGCTCGACGCTTTTCCGTGCCACAGAAGTGCGTGGGGCACGTTCATTCCGACGGGCACACCGCAGCCGGCCTGGCTACCACGGCCCAGACCAGTGACGTAGGCGCTCGACAAACTCGACGGCGTGAGATCGACGGCGCTCGAAGCCGTGCCGTGCCAAAGAATGGCGTGATAGCTATTCGTCTGGCTCGAGACCGCGTAGCCCGCTTGCACGGAACCGCGCACCACGTAGGCTTCGGAAGAAGTATCGCCGGCGGGATTCAGATCGACCGGCGATTTTAGGTTCGCCAAACTCCAAAGCAGGGCGTGCTGCGGCGAGCCGCCGGATCCTGCGATAAACGTGCCGTCAGTGCTGTACGCATTCGATCCCGGCGAACAACTGCCGCAACTGCCGGCCGGATTGAGGTCGGTGAAGGTATGCGCGGAACCTTGCCAGAGCGCTGCGTGCGAATATCCGAAGTAGCCGCCGTTATTCGTGATGAGCGTGCCGACGATCAGCGAACCGCCGGCGCCGTACGCCCAGCCCTCGACGTAGAATTGCGGCAAGAGAACCACGGGGCTCGAATTCGGTCCCGACCACGCGAGCGGGTAATAGACCTTGGCCGAGCAGTCCTTGCCGCACGAGATCGTGTGATCCAAATACGTTCCGCCCTGGGCCTTGAGGCTTTCGCCGTAGCCGTATGCGTCTTTGCCGTTCGGTCCGGGTCCAAGGTCGTAATACGTATAAGCCGGCTTTAGCAAGCCGGGCGAGCTGTTTCGAGAGGCCGCGCTGCTCGGCGTCAGGGTCGATTGTTGTGCGCCGGAGCACCCAGCAAGAAGAAGTAGAGAAAAGGCGACAACCGCTACGCGTGTGCGTGCGTTCATCTGCGCTCTTTGAGCCGCGGTTCAGCATATGACCTCTTTTTGCTTGGCTCCGCGGTGTTTCCGAGCTAAGGCTACCCGCTGGCTCGTAGCGCGCTGCCGCAGCCGCTGGACGAAAGCCGTACGTAGTTGCCGTCAGGCGAAGCGAGCTACGACAATAGCAATGTCGTCGCGGGCTCGGCCGCCGCAAAACTGCTGCGTCGCCGACAGCAGACGATCAGCCTGCTCCTGAGCGGGTAAATTACGATTCGATTCAATCCATCTCATGATGTCGTCCGGTTTGACGAATTCACCATTCGGCGCGCGCGCCTCGCTGACTCCATCGGTGGTGACGACCAACGTCGATCCGCCGGGCTCCAGATAAACGAGCCGTTGATGAAAGATCTTGTGCGACTCCTCGAACACACCGACGATCGGGGCGGTGGGCGGCAGCAACTGTGGTAACTGCCGCGGGACCGACAGTATCGCCGGTTCGTGACCTGCAGAGGCATACGTTATGATTCGATGCTCCGGATCGATGATCCCCAAAAACACGCTGACGAACGAATCGGGATCGACGTTGTCGAACGCCGATGTTTCCATGTACAGTACGTTCAGGTTGCGGAGCACTTGCGCCGGCGTAAACCCCGCCGACACGTATGCGCGTAGCCCGTATTTTACGAGCGCAGCGCGCGAAGCCGCTTGCGCGCCCTTGCCGGATATGTCGGCGATTGAAATGGCAAGAGAGCCGTTGTTGAACTGATACACGTCGATAAGGTCCCCGCCGACGCGTACCTCATCCTCGGCAAGAAGGTATGCTGTCCCGACGTCCACTCCGGGCACCGCGGGAAACCGGTGCGCGTAGAGATGGTCGACAAGCACGCGAGCGGCGGTATCCGGCGTCGCTTTCGCCGAACTGACCGAACCCGACAGGGCCCGAAGCGCGCCCGCGGAGGCGATCGGCATTCGTTAGCACTCGCTCGACGGCGCCGCAAAGTCGGGATCGGTAAAGCAGCCCGTCCGTACCGCGCTTTTTAAACCGGCAATCATCCGCCGCGCACCGCTTCCGCTGGAAAGCACCCCGTTCGCGCCGGCCATATGACACTGCATGGCCCAACTGCCTTGCAGATTCGACGACACAACCGTAATGGCGCAATCGGGCAACACAAAACGGAGCTGCCTAATGGACTCCAGTTTATCGGCCCGCATGTCATCGACGTCGATCATCAGTACCCGAGGCGCGTACGCACGGAGATTCGTGACGCGGACGTCGCTAGAACGCTGAGGGCAGTCGTAACCGGCCTCGAGCAGAACCCTGCTGTACAAGTTCGCTACGTCCTTGTCGCGGCTCAGAACGGCACACCTGTTGTGCTCCATGGCTTCCTTATCTTGCTATCCGCTTACCGGACGGGATGGCCGCTCCAGAACTGCTCCGAACGGATGTATTCGTCCCTACCGCTTGAACGGCGGAACGCCAAAGTCGCGTCCTCCCGGAGAGGCCATACCTATTCTCTCACGGTTTTGGTATGCTTGCTATCGTGATAATCATGGAGCCTAGTGGAAGTCGACAAGCGCATCCGGCTTGACCGATCGGATTTGGCGCCGATTCAGAGCCTTGCCGAGCAAGACCCTGCGCGCGGGCTCATTACCGAGATATTAAGCGTCGTTCGCGTCTCGCACTGGAGCTTCGCGCGCTTTGGGAACAATGGGCCCGGCGATCAGATGCTTTCGTCCGAAGACCCCGATGATAGACGGAGAGAGTTCGAACACCTGCGGGAAGAGCTTCTGCTGCAACGCGAACGGGCGACAACCGGCCCCAGACTTGCGGCGACGCTCACGGCGTTTGAAGAGCCCTATGTGAGCGGCGTAACGTTAGTGTTCGCGGACAGGCGCAGGGAGTTCGGCGTATTGACCCTGCTGCGCACGGACGACCTGGGCCCATTTACGTCGCTGGAGATTCAGGCGCTCGCGCTCGCACTCGATTCCTCCACCGATCGCCTTTCCGGACTGACAATCGCGGACGCTTCACATGACCAGGTTTCATCCGCTGCGCTCGATCAGCCGGTCATGCACGTTTTGGACCGCGATCTCAACGTCGTGCTTACTTGGGACGCGCAGGGACGGCGCGATGCGGCCACGACCGCGATCCGTGCTCGACTCGCGCAGCGCTTGCCGCCAATCATTGAGGAGACCGTGCGCAACCTCATCAGCGCATGGACGTCCGATCCGGCGACTCAGCACATGGGAGCGGCACACCCGCTTCCCTTCCTTACCGTTCGCACTCAGCCGCTCTCCGGCCCCACCGGCCTTTTCGTCGGCGTCTTACTCCAGCGCGCACCGGGCGGAAGCGTCTTTACGAAAGCGGCGGAGGCGTACAAACTTTCGCCGCGCGAGCTTCAAACGCTGGCACTCATGTTGCCGGGAGCGACATTGAGCGAGATCGCCGATCAAATGCAGATCACCTCGTCCACAGTGCAAGATCACATCAAGAGCATGATCGACAAAACCGGATCGCGCAATCGATTGGAACTCGTTGCGAAACTACTAAACCCTCATAGGAATACAGCTTAATCGGAGCAGCCGGCGTTAGAGCGAGCGAATGCCGCCGCCAAAAAATCGCAAAGACCTTTAATCGGGACACCATACGGCCTGCAACCTAAGTGCAACTGAATTGCCGTTCGACGGTTC
>Ga0070740_10003482_pt1 | contig 16660 bp, 14 predicted proteins | sample Coa_R2_FD_67286 | JGI IMG/M metagenome (GOLD analysis project Ga0070740, IMG submission 67286) | Surface soil microbial communities from Centralia Pennsylvania, which are recovering from an underground coalmine fire - Coalmine... | ecosystem: Environmental > Terrestrial > Soil > Unclassified ... | reverse complement strand
GCGCTGGCGGAGGCGGACGTTGGCATCGCGATGGGAGCGGGCGCCGATGTGGCGCTGGAGAGCGCCGCCATCACGCTGGTCAGCGGCGATCTGCGAGGAATCCTCCGCGCCCGCAGGCTCAGCGAGGCGACCCTGCGCAACATTCGCCAAAATCTCTTTTTCGCCTTCATCTACAACGCCATCGGCGTGCCGCTGGCAGCGGGCGCGCTGTACCCGCTGACCGGCCTGACCCTGAATCCCATGATCGCCAGCGCTGCCATGACCTTCAGCTCAGTCTCGGTGATCTCCAACGCGCTGCGTCTCAGACGCGTGGAGTTGTGATTTGGGCCGCCGCGCCCGGCCCTGCGGTTGAAGCTCTGACCACCAGCTTCGGTTGCAGCATCACGCTTCTCGGCCGCAGGCCCTCTTTGGACTCGAGCAGCGCCAGCGCCATGCGGGCCGCGTTCTCCCCGATGGCGCTGCTCTGCTGATCCACGCTGGTGAGCGGAACCCGGAGAAACTCGGCGTACTTTACGTTCCCGCAGCCAACGATGGCGATGTCTTCGGGAATGCGGAGACCGGCTTCAAGGATCGCTTTCATCGCGCCCATCGCTGTCGGATCGTTGTAGCAGAAGACCGCGTCCGGCCGAGGCTTCAGCGCCAAAAGCCGGCGCATCCCTTCATATCCGTTCAGATCTCCGGAGGCCTCTGCGTCATCGCGCATCGTAATATAAGTCTCCGGAATTGCGATGCCGTGCGACAGCAGCACGCGCCGAAACCCGGCCGCGCGGCCTTGGGCCGTGCTCACTTCAGGCCCGCCGATGTGGGCGATGCGGCGGCGTCCAATCGCAACCAGGTGCTCGGTCGCCAGGGCGCCCGCTGCTTCGTCATCAACGCCGACGAAGTTCGCCGACAGGCCGGCGAACCGACGGTCGATCAGCACATACGGGATGCAGTGTTGCTCGATGCGGCGAAAAATCTCAACCGTCCGCTGCGCCGACGCAATAATCAATGCGTCGACGCGTTGGGCTAAAAGTCCCTCAATCTCCTCGCGCTCGAATTCGGCGCTTTCTTCCGACGATGACAGCACAACGCTGTATCCGCTCGAGCGGAGAATGCTGGACAGCGATTTGGCGAGCTCGCCGAAAAACGGGTGCACCAGATCCGGGACGACCAACCCGATGACGTAGCTGCGACCCGTTACCAGGGCGCGCGCAGCGGGATTTGGCCGGTAGTTCAGCTCCCTCATCCGACGCAGCACTCGCTCGCGCGTTTCCGCGCTGATGTCGGGATGCTGGCGCAGCACTTTGGAGATGGTGACGACTGACAGGTTCAGATCGCGAGCGATGTCTTTCAGACGAGCGGGCCGCGGCATGGAAGTGGAGCGCGGTCTCAATTATACCCGCTCACTCACCCGCTAAAATGTCCACTTTATCGTGTTGAAGCTCGATGATAATGTCCCCTCAATAGCTCGATAGAAATGCCCCCTGAAACTGGAGGTCCGGTTGGGAAGGACATGGATGAGCGAAGAAGAGATACGCAAGCCCTACCGGCAGAGGAGAACCCGCCGATCGCATTTCGGCGAACTGGTGCAGATGGACGGCAGCTTCGAGAACTGCTGGAAGACCGTGGTCCGCAAGGATGTCTGATCGACATGGTGGACGACGCGACGAGCACCAGCCTGGCGACCTTCGCAGCCGAAGAGACCAGGTGGGGAGTAGCCGACACGTTGCGCGCGTGGGTGGAGAAGTACGGGATTCCGCACGCACTTTATGTGGATTAGAAAACCGTCTATCACCACCAGCCCACGCCCAGGCAGAAGCAGGAAGGAATCGTGACGATCTCGCAGTTGGGACGGATGTGCCAGAAGTTGGGGATCGAACTGATCGGCGCCAATTCGCCACAGGCGAAGGGTCGAGTGGAGCGCGGCCACGGCGCTCATCAAGACCGGCTGATCCAGAAAATGCGATTGCAGAAAACTCGACAGCTACGAGGCTGCCAACCGGTATCTGGCAGAGCGTTACCTGGAGCAGCACAATGCCCGATACGCAGCGCCGCCGCGGATGGACTTGGACCAGGTGTTCTGTCTGGAAGGAGAGCGAAAGGTCTGGCAGGATTGGGTGGTGCAATAGGGAAGCCGCTGGTTGCAGCTCGAGCAGGAGCCAAAGGTGCGCGTGAATGCTGGCAGCACGGTCACAGTGCGCGAGCATCGGGACAGCTCGATCAGCTGATGGTTGGGTCGCGTGAAACTGCGCTGGCACGAACTGGCAGAACGGCCGAGGAAAACGGAGGCGCCAGTGTTGCCCAAACGCCGCGTCGTGCGGAGGCCGGCAGCGAATCATCCGTGGCGACGAGGACTGCTGGGCGGCGTACAGGAAGCATACGGAAAGTCTGTGGAAGATCTTCACTTTATCGTTGACTGAAACGAAGTCTGATACTAAACTTGACCAAACGCGCCTCGGTTGGCGCTCATGCGCCCAACTGGGGAAAAGGAGTCTTCTATGTCGAATGCCCGGCCTGGTCGCCTGTGGTTGCTTCCCGCGCTTGCCGCTCCGGCTGCCAGTTTGGCGCTCGCTCAAATGACGGTTACAGGATCCGTTACGGGAACCGTAGTCGATCCCTCTGGCCAAGTTGTCGCTGGGGCGCGGGTTACTTTAACAAATGAAGCTACGCGCGACGTCCGTCGAACGGCCAGCAGTGAGATTGGCGCGTTCAGCTTCGTCGCCGTACCCCCGGGCGCCTACTCGCTGAAGGTGGAACAAAGCGGGTTCAAAGCCGCAGAGCGGACTGGACTCGTGCTCACCGCAAATGAGCGACTGGCGGTGGGCGACATCGCACTGCAACTTGGCGCCGTGTCGGAGACGGTCAGCGTGGAGGCTGTGGCCGCACAGGTTCAAACCGACAGCTCTGAACACTCCGCCGTGCTCACCAGCCGGCAGCTCGAGACGCTCACAGCGCGCGGGCGGGACGTCGTTTCTCTATTGCGGACCATACCCGGCGTGCAGTACCAGGCCGATCAAGATTCAGTGGGAGGCAGCTACGGAACAGGTACGCCGAGCATCGGCGGAACCTCGAATAACACCAATATCCTCGCCGTCGACGGCGTCGTCAGCAACGATATGGGCACGCCAAACGTGTTCTCGAGCGTGACCACGATGGACGCCATCGGCGAGGTGAAGGTAATTCTGAACAGCTACCAGGCGGAATATGCCGGAAACGGCGGCGCCGTCGTCGAAGTCATCACTCGATCGGGCGGCAGAGACTTCCATGGAAATGGCTACTGGTATGTGCGCAACGAAGCCCTGAATGCGAATGACTTCTTCAACAACCGCACCAATATCAAGCGCCCGCAGTATCGCTATAACACCCTGGGCGCCTCTATCGGCGGTCCGATTTATTTTCCCGGCAAGTTTAATCGCGACCGGAATCTGCTTTTCGGCTTCTACAACATCGAGAACTGGCAGATTCATCTGCCGGGCGCGCTGACGCAATACATGATGCCTACAGCCGCGCAACGCGCCGGCGATTTTTCGCAGACCGTCGATACCAACGGCAAGCTGATTCCTGTTACGGATCCCACGACTCACGCGCCCTTTCCCGGCAACATCATTCCGAAGGACCGCCTGAACCCGAATGGACTGGCCCTTCTGAATATGCTGCCGGCGCCCAACTTCATCAATCCTGCGATCACGGGCAATACGTACAACTATCAGATTCAAGAAGTGCTCAACGATCCGAAACGCAGCCAGCTATTCCGGATTGACGTCGTACCGTCGGACAAGGACCGGTTCTACGTGCGTGGGAAGACCTGGATGGCGCAGCAGAACGGCTACGCCGTCGCTTCAGGCGCAAGACCAATCGGCTTCTTCGCGCAATGCTATTGCTTTACAGAGTCGGGTCTGGCAGTGGGGGAGACGCACATCTTCAGCCCCTCCATTGTCATGGAGATTACGAGCGGCATCCGCCATAACCATGAGGCCTGGTACGCCAACGATCCGCTGAGTAGGGTTCTCCGCTCCGGCATAGGATATAGCCTCGGTCAGTGGTATCCGCAGGCGAATCCGCAGGGCATCATTCCTCGCATGTCCTTCGGCATCCAAAACTCGCCGGATGTCACCTTCGACGATCGCTTCCTGACCGGCGGCGCGGACTTTACGTTCAGCTTCAACGACAACGTAACCGTCACGCGCGGTCCGCACACCATCAAGACCGGAGTAGCGATTTATCGAATGAGGGAATACGAGGGCGAGCGGAGCGTTTTCAGCGGCACGTTCAATTTCTCAAGAGACGCCAATAACCCGTTCGATACCAATTACGCCTTCTCCAACGCGGCGCTTGGAGTGTTCCAGTCTTACACCGAATCGAACGCGCGCTACGGCGCCAACGAGCGGCAGAGCATGGTCGAATGGTTTGTGCAGGACACATGGAAGGTGAATCGGCGACTTACGCTCGATTATGGGATTCGGTTCAGTTGGTACAACCAGATGTACCCGAACAATCCAGGCCAGCAGTCGGTGCTTGCGCTGGATTTGTACAATCGGAAAGATGCGCCGACCCTGTACCGTCCGGCGTTTGGCTCGAACAACGTCCGCATGGCTCAGAATCCGCTGACGGGACAGCTGCTTCCGGCCGCCTACATCGGCGCATTCGTGCCGAACACGGGCAACCCGGCGCCCGGCGGGGTGCTTTCAGGAGACAAGAATTATCCACGCGGCTTTGTGGACCAGCAGCCCGTTTTGTATGGTCCGCGACTCGGCTTCGCCTACGATCCGTTCGGCAAGGGCAGAACGGCCATCCGCGCCGGTGCAGCGATCCTCTACAACATGCGCGTCAGTAAGTGGAGCGCGACAACCAACAATCCTCCGGCGATTTTTACTCCCATCACGTACTACGGAACCATGGATACTTTCCTCCAAAGCGCCGGCGTCCTCGCGCCGAGCAATACAAATAGCTTTTTCCGCCGCGCAAAGACCCCCGACATCTACAACCTGACCTTCGGGATTCAACAAGATCTCGGACGCTCGCTTCTCCTCGACGTGTCTTATCTCGGCGTCCTGGGGCGCCACCTGACGCAGACGGTCGCCTTGAACACGATTCCCTACGGCGCGCGTTTCCTGCCGCAGAATCAGGATCCGACAAGTCCCGGTAAGCCGCTGCCGGACAATTTTTTCCGGCCATTCCCAGGCTACAACAACATCACGTTCTGGGATAACGCCTGGACCTCAAATTACAACGCACTGCTCGTATCTTTGAACCGTCGTTTCTCCAAAGGGCTGCAACTTGGCGTGGCCTACACCTACTCGAAGTACCTCGATTACACTGGAATTCCTGTCTACATGCCTCTGCGCCAGTGGAGCTATGGCCCGGACAGCGCGGACCAGACGCATAATTTGGCCGTCAACTTTGCCTACGATTTGCCCCGCGCCAGCGCGATCGCGGCAAACCCTGTTGTGCGCGCCGTATTCGACAACTGGCAATTGAGCGGCATTGCCCAGTTCGTCACCGGCACGCCGAGCGGGATCAGTTTTACGACCACCGATGGCGCGGACCTCACCGGCGGCGGCGACGGACAGCGCGTGAACGTAGTCGGCGACGCATTCTCCGGCGGCCACACGTTCTATCAATGGTTCAATACTGCGGCATTTGCGCGGCCTGGCAAGAATGATCCCGGCAACGCCGCAAAGGTGGTGGTGCGCAATCCCGGCGTGAACAACTGGGATCTGGCCGTCGCCAAGCGATTTCCTGTGGCGGGCGAGGGACGCTATTTCCAACTGCGCTGGGAGGCGTACAACGCTTTCAATCACACCCAGTATTCGTCGATCAACACATCGGCGCGCTTTGATCCGACGGGCGCGCAGGTCAATCCACTATTTGGACAGGTTACAGCGACCCGTTCTCCTCGCGTAATGCAAGGGTCGCTGCGCTTCACCTTCTAAGCTATGCAACAGTCGATTACCCGGCGCACGGCTCTGGGCGCTCTCACCAGCGCCTTCTCGACGCTATGCGGGCAAACCCGCGCGCTTTCGATCGAGCGCGGCCCGTTTCAGGGCACGCGCGAGTCCTTGAAACGATATCGCGCGCCCGAATGGTTTCGCAACGCAAAATTCGGAATCTGGGCGCACTGGGGCCCTCAATCGGCGGCCGAAGATGGCGACTGGTATGCGCGCAACATCTACATCGAGGGCAGCGAACAATACAAATTCCACCTGGAGCATTTCGGTCATCCCTCAAAGGTCGGCTTCAAGGACGTTATTCCCACGTTTAAGGCCGATCGCTGGGACCCCGAGCACTTGATGGACTTATACAAGAACGCCGGAGCGAAGTACTTCGTGAGCATGGGCGTTCATCACGACAATTTCGACATGTGGGATTCGAAATATCAGCCGCGCTGGAATGCCGTCAAGGCCGGTCCCAAAAAAGATATTGTCGGCATGTGGAGGGATGCCGCGCGCAAGCGCGGACTCCGCTTCGGAGTGAGCGAGCACCTGTCGAACAGCTTCGACTGGTTCGCGACGGCTCACCGCGCCGACAAGGCGGGGCCCTATGCGGGCATTCCGTACGATGGAAACAATCCCGCATTCGCAGATCTTTATCACGACTACAAGGACATGCCGCCTGATTTCGCCGAAACGGCGCAGGCCATGGGGCGCCTCGCTCCAGAGCGCTGGAAACAGCAATACTTCAATCGCATCAAGGACCTGCTCGATCAGCACGAGCCCGACCTGCTGTATACCGATGGCGCTATTCCGTTTGACGAATACGGGCTCAGCCTGGTGGCGCATCACTACAACATCAGCGCCCGGCGGCACGGCGGCAAGGTGGAGGCCGTCTATACCAGCAAGAGCCGCGAAGACTGCGCCGGCGGCGTCTGCGCCCTCGATTTAGAGCGTGGCATTGTGGATCAAATCTGGCCGGATCCGTGGCAGACCGATACCTGCATCGGCAACTGGCACTACAAACGCGGCATCCGCTATAAGACGCCAAAACTCATTGTCGATATGCTGGTCGACATCGTGAGCCGGAACGGAAATCTGCTGCTGAATTTTCCGCTTCCCGCCAGCGGCGAGCTGGATGCGGAGGAAATGCGTATTCTCTCGGCATTTACTGCCTGGATGAAGGTGAACAGCGAGGGGATCTATGACACGCGCCCGTGGAGGATTTATGGGACCGGACCCAGCACGCTGCCGCCGCCTGAAAGACCCGGTCGGATGGGATTCAACGAAAGAAACCGCAAGGACCTCACGCCCGAAGATGTACGCTTCACGATCAAAGGCAGTACTCTATACGCATTCGTGATGGGCTGGCCGGAGAAGCAGGCCTTCATCGCCCCCCTCGGCATCAACAGCGAGCAGAGTCCGGGCAAGATCCACAATGTGGAGCTGCTCGGTTATGGCGGCAGGCTTACCTGGACACAGGAGCCGGCCGGGCTCAGGATACAGCTTCCTGCCGAGAAACCATCGGACTTCGCCGTAACATTCAAAATCTCGCTAGCGTAGGCGCTGAAGATTCGCCACGCCCTGCCTCGGACTTGGCGCACGCGACGGTCTCGTTGTCAACCCCTACGCGCCGAGGCTGTCGAGAATGTCGCTGACTTCTCTGGATGTCGGAGCAATCTCAACCGATGCTCCAACCGCTTCGCAGACGTCCAGAAATCGTTGCAGCGCGATCTTTGCGATGGCGTACTGTTCCCCGGCAATTAACTCCCGGCGATTGGCATCCCGCCAGGGCCGCGTAGCCGAGTCGGCCACAAGCACCGAGGCTTGAAATCGTGTGGACCGGTCGCGCGCCACGTCGAAAACGTATTCGACGGCGCTTTCGCGCGCGCGCTGCCCCGCGAACCTGTAGGTGTACACATATCCGTTTTGAGCGGAGTAGGTCTTGAGTCGCGGACGCCCTCCCGTGAGCGGCGGCTCGGCAGGTTTGCGCCAGGGGAACCAGCGCACAGATACCATGAATTTAACACGCGCGGCGCGTAGGACGGCGACGGCCAGGAGCAAACCCGCCATCGCCAGGAGCAGCCATAGAGGTTTTGCATATTGCCGGCGCAGGCCGCCTACGCCTGCGGCGCCGGGATTCAACGCAGCGCCGGCGGCCGTGCGGCTGCCTTGGTTTGAGGTAATCTCTTGAGAGATTATGGGGCCTTCTCCAAGCGTCACAGCCGACCGGGAACTGATCATTCGGACGCCCGATGGGAAGAGCCGCACTGCGCCGCTGACGCGCGAGCGCGTCTCGCTTGGGCGCGCGGCCGCCAACGATTTGCCATATCCCGATGACGTAGGGCTCTCGAGACAGCATCTCGTCTTCGAACGCCGCGGAGACGAATGGTGCGTCTGCGACGCCGGAAGCAAAAACGGCACATTTCTGAACGGCGTGCGCATCACACAACCTGCCATTTTGCGCCCCGGCGACCGCATTTCGGCAGGGCACCTGTCGATCGAATTCGCAACGTTGGGGGCGGCGTCCACGCCAGGGCAGGTGGAATTTGTGGAGCGTGATGTCGTCACCGCTGCTACAACCACGGTGAAGACGAGTCTTGAAGGCCTGATGGGATCGACCTCTGAGGACTTCGGCAAGACCCGAGTCTTCCAAGGCACGCTTCAGACGCGGGCTCTCATCCGCGCTGGCCAGGAGTTAGCCAGCCATCGCAGTCTAGGAGAGCTGTTCGAGGTCATCCTGGATCTTTCGCTCGAGGCGGTTGGGGCTACGCGCGGCGTCCTGATGACCATTGAGGGCGACCAGCTGGTGGTGAAAGCTATGCGCGGCCACGGATTTCAGATCAGTTCCACGGTGCGCGACCGCGTTCTCGAAGGAAGATCAGAGTTGGTGGTTGATGCGCAAGCCGAGCAAGGTTTTCGCGACCGCGCCAGCATCGTCGCGCAGAATATCCGGAGCATGCTGGCCGCGCCGCTCCAGGCTCAGGATCGCGTCATCGGGCTCATTTATCTCGATTCGCCAAACCTCGTGCGTCCGTTTTCGACCGAGGACTTGAACCTGCTCACGGTGATGGCGAACGTCGCCGCAATCCGGATTGAGCACGCGCGCCTGGCCGAAGTGGAGCAGATGGAACGCCTCATGGCCAAGGAGCTGGAGCAAGCCGCCCAAATTCAAAGGGGCTTATTGCCGCGGTCAGCCCCAGTCGTACCGGGGATGGAGCTGGCGGGCAATACCTCTCCATGCCGCACCATCGGAGGCGACTATTACGATTTCCTCCCTTATCCGGACGGCCGGGTCGCGCTGCTGGTGGGCGACGTCGCCGGCAAGGGCATGCCGGCTTCGCTGCTGATGTCCAGCCTTCAGGCTCGCGTGCAGGTGCTGTTCGAAAGCCCGGACAACTTGGGGGGAAATGTCGCGCGCCTGAACCGCGTGGTTGCGAGCAACTGTCCGGACAATCGCTTCATTACGTTTTTTATCTGTGTGATCAATCCTGCTTCCGGCGAAGTGGTGTACTGCAACGCTGGGCACAATCCCCCGCTGGTCATTCGGGCGGGCGGTCACGTCGAAAGGCTCACCGAAGGAGGGATCATGCTCGGGATCGTGCCGCAGGCGAGTTACCAGGAGGGGCGGTCCTATCTCGGACCTGGGGATGCGGTGGTATTGTACAGCGACGGCGTGACTGAAGCGGCGCGGCCCGGCGCCAATGAAGATTTCGGCGAGGAGCGGCTTGCCGACGCTGTTCGCGCGCACCTGGCCGATCCGCCCGACGCTGTGGTGCGCGCCGTCACCAACGCTGTCGCCGCGTTTACGCAGGGCGCGCCGGCCGCTGATGACATAACTGTCGTCTTTGCGCGCCGCTCCGGCCAATAACGCTGCTCGGTGGCGAGTTGGCGGCCGGGCTCACCCAGGTCCCAACTCCATCGCTTTTCGATCTTCACCGCGCCGTGTTGCGCTGAGATTGTACGTTCCTGGCGTACTTTTGCGTCATATAGCTTCGACTGGATGCATACAGGTCATGGAGGGTCTAAATGCCGCTGACGATACTGCCGGGGAAGCCGTATCCGCAGGGAGCAACCTGGGATGGCATGGGCGTCAATTTCGCTCTGTATTCCGAGACGGCGGCCGGCGTAGAACTGTGTCTTTATGATCGGGACGGGAATAGCGAGAACATTTTTTTGCCCGAGCGATTCGGCGGAGTCTGGCACGGGTATGTTCCCGGACTGAAGCCCGGCCAGCTCTATGGGTACCGCGTGCACGGTCCGTTCGACCCTGAACAAGGGCACAGATACAATCCGGCGAAGCTCGTGATCGATCCGTACGCGAGGGCTCTCTGCGGGCAGGTGAATTGGGACGCCCCCGTCTTCGCATACAACTTCGGCGACCCTGCGGAGGATTTGTCGTGTAACGCAGAAGACGACGCGTGGGGCGTACCGAAGAGCGTGGTGACTGCGCCCCATTTTGAGTGGGAAAACGACCGCCCGCCGCTGATTCCCATAGACGAATCGATTATCTACGAAGTGCACGTCAAAGGCTTTACCGCGCAACATCCCGACATTCCAGAGCCGCTGCGCGGCGCCTATGCGGCGTTGGGGACGGATGTCTGCGTCAGCTACTTGAAAAAGCTGGGCGTCACAGCCGTGGAGCTGATGCCGGTGCACGCCTTCCTCGATGATAAGCACCTGGTCGATCGAGGACTGCGCAACTACTGGGGCTACAACACCATTAACTACTTCGCTCCTGACGCACGGTATTCGAGCTCCGGAGACGCCGGCGAGCAGGTGGCTGAGTTCAAGGCGATGGTCAAGACGTTACATGCCGCAAATATCGAGGTCATCCTGGACGTTGTGTATAACCACACCGCCGAAGGGAACCACATGGGCCCCACGTTGAGTTTTCGGGGCGTGGACAATCTCACATATTACCGCACTGTCGAAGGGCAGCCGCGATATTACATGGATTACACCGGCACCGGAAATACGCTGAACGTGCGTCATCCGCAGGTGCTCAAGCTGATTATGGACAGTCTGCGGTATTGGGTGCTGGAGATGCACGTGGACGGCTTCCGTTTCGATCTGGCGTCGGCGCTGGCCCGCGAACTGCATGATGTCGACCGGCTGTCAGCGTTCTTTGATGTCATTAATCAGGACCCGGTAATTTCGAGAGTCAAACTGATCGCGGAGCCCTGGGACGTCGGAGAGGGCGGCTACCAGGTCGGCAACTTCCCCGCGTTGTGGGCGGAGTGGAACGGCCGCTACCGCGACACGGTCCGGCGGTATTGGAAGAGCGATCCCGGCCAGCTTTCGGATCTGGCCTACCGTCTCACGGGATCGAGCGACCTTTATCAACGCGACGGCCGCAGGCCTTCGGCCAGCATCAACTTCATTACGGCGCACGACGGATTCACGCTCCATGATCTGGTCAGCTACAACGAAAAACACAACGAGGCGAACGGAGAAAATAACGCCGACGGCGCCAACGACAATCATTCTTACAACCATGGCGTCGAAGGGCCGACCGATGATCCGGAAATTATCGAGCTTCGCGAGCGGCAAAAGCGGAATTTCATGCTCACGCTTCTGCTGTCTCAAGGCGTTCCGATGATTTGCGGCGGGGACGAGATCAGCCGCACGCAAAACGGCAACAATAACGCATACTGTCAGGACAACCCGACGAGCTGGTATGACTGGAGCCTGGACAAGCGCAAACTGGCGCTGCTTGAGTTCACAAAGAATCTCATCCGCCTCCGTTCCTCACACCCGAACTTGCGCCGCCGGAAGTTTTTCCAGGATCGCCCGATCGATCCTGCGCACAAGCAGGAGCGGGAAGTCAGCGGAAAACAAGTTAAGGACATCGCCTGGTACAGGCCGGACGGCGAGGAGATGACCAACGATGAATGGCACGCCGGTTGGGTCCGTTGTCTTGGCGTCCAGCTTTCCGGGAAGATGCTCGACCAGGTGAATCAATTCGGCGCGCCGGCCACGGACGATACGTTTCTGATCATGTTGAACCCGCATCATGAGCCGATCAAGTTCTATTTACCGAAGCCGGAAGACGTCCAGTGCTGGAAACTGGTTGTCGACACGCGCACGCACGAATTCCCGACAAAGCCCGAACGCATTCAGCCAGGCAAGCCTTACGAATTGATGCCCTGGTCCGCAGCCGTCGTCTGCGCGGTCGAGAACGAGGAGCAATAACGCCTCGCGGCGGCCCGATAGCCTTGACGGCAAGAGCTCTACGCAGCCCGCTCTACGGCGCCGGAGCGCTGAGCGAAGCCGCTGGCGCGCACGCTCACACGGAATGTCCGCCGCCGTCCCGCCGGGCCCGCTTGCGGTAGAAGATCTCGCGTTTATTGGCCATGGGGAGAATTGTGATTAAAAAGACCATCAGCAGCGTGGCTGCGGTCGCGACAGTTCCTGCGACCATATAATCGATCGGGCGGCGCGGCGGCGGCAGAACCACAAGCATCACCGCCACAGTGACAGCAAAGGCCGCGCATAAGACCGCGATATTGCCGATCTGCCTTGCCCGCATCAGTCGTATTTCTCGTAGATGATTCGCTTGCGATCAAATCCGAGCTCTTTCAGCCGGACCCGGACATCATCGACCATGAGCTTCAACCCGCAGATATATACATCGACATCACGGCGATCTCCTATAGCCTCGAGCAGGTGCGCTTGGACGTGGCCGGTGCGGCCCGCCCAGGGCGTTTCCGGACGACTCAGGGTGGGCCAGAACCGGAAATTCGGGTGATGCGCTGCAATCCGCTCAAATTCTTCACGATACATAATATTGCGCTCATAACGGACCCCGAACACCAGCGTAAACTGGCGTTCGTCGCCGGACCGTTCGCCAAAATGAGCCTTGATCATTGCCCGGAACGGGGCAATCCCCGTACCGGTGGCAATCAGGACGGAATCACTGAGCGGCTTCCGGAGAACGAAATATCCGAGCGGACCCTGCATTTCGATTGTGTCGCCGACCTGCATCTCGAAAAGGCGGGGTGAGAGTTTTCCTTCCTTGACGCGGTTCAAGCACAGTTCGAAGATATTTCCACACGGCGGCGATGCGATCGAGTACGCTCGGGTGACCTTCTTGCCCTCCACCATCGACGACAACGAAACGAACTGGCCAGGGATGAAGTCCAGGCGCTCGGTTTGGCAGGCCTCGAAGACAAAGTGGCGCACCTCATCGGCGATATCCGTGAATTCCAACAGCTTAGCTTGCAAGGTCAGACTCCGAACCGACGGCTCTGGCGCGATCGAGAACGATCCCTACCAGGGCCGGATGACCATCGAGCGGCGGTGCAACCTGAAACGTTACGGACGGATGCGCGGCTGCGATCTTGTTCATGAGCCGGGGAAGATCGCGCTCCAGGTGCAATCCGAGCGTAAGAAAGTAGGGCACAACGATCACGCGGCGGGCGCCCTGAGCGATGACGGAACAAACCGCGCCGGCCAGATCCGGGACGCCCCGCTCGAGGAACGCCGCCGCCACAAGCGGATACTCGCCAGTACGCGCCAGTTGACCACAAAATGTCCGGACCGCCTCATTCGCGGATTCAACCGGGGAGCCGTGAGCGAAAACGACCAGGGCGGTCATTACTGACTCAGATGATTAAAGATGGCGCCGGTTGCTTCGGCTGGCTTTGCGGGAAATGCGCGCGCATAAAATCAATAAACGCCCGGCCGAGGCGCCGGCCATTGTTCTGCTGAATTTCCATGCGCTGAAGGAACGCACACAGTCCGAGAATGTCGACGTCTCGGATTGTTTGCAGGCCCGAAGCCTCGCGCTCGCGCTTCCGGATATCTTCAATTCGGTCTTGCACGCGGGCATAGATGGCATTTGCAACGGGATTTGACGGGCGCGAATCGTAATACAGCCCGCTTTGGCGCGTCCGATAGGTGCGGACCAGCGCGTCAAGCGTCTCCTTCACATCGCTGTCCACGGCGCCGGGCGTAGCGAGCGCCGCTTCAAGCAGCGCGATGGTTATCAGCAGCAGCAACGGCTCCTTGTCACGCAGGAATTGCTCGGTTACGCGGATATCTTTGTTCGGAAACGTGTCCGGGTCGGCGATGGGCGGCTGTTCATGTCGCCGGGCTTCCTGGAGATATTCACAGTCCAGCGGGCAATGGACTGTCTGCTCCCGTTCCGTTCCGCAGCAGATCGGGCAGATATCGCCCCTCACTCCTGGACAGAAACGGCGCGGCCTTCGCGTTTCGCAGATTTTGCAGAGAACTCGTTCGATAATTTCATCGTATCATCAGGGTCATGCAGCGCGCCGACATCTACCTCAAGCTGGAAATTGAGCTGGATGAACAAGATGACGCCAGGAAGCTGGGTCACGAGCTGTGCCGGCAACTCCTGAAGACTTACGGCGTACGGAGTGCGGAAGTGTCCAATATCGTCGAGCGGGAGTGAGCCGCGGGCGGGGCGTTCAACGCTATGATCAGAATATAGAGGCGGACACAGCCCTCCACGTATGCCTGGACCAATCAACCCAGACTTGGGTGTCAACAGCTGGCTCGAAGATGAGCTTTATCAACAATATCTGCACGATCGCGGAACCGTCGACGAGAGTTGGAAAAGGATTTTTGAAACAAACGGGCGCAACGGCGCGGCCGTGACTACGGCCCCGGCGGCTCCGGCGGCGAATGGCGTTTCACGGGCGACCAATGAGCCGCCTGCAGCGGCTCCGGGCGAAGAATTTGTGCCGCTCCGCGGCGTTGCCGCGCGTATTGCCGAGAACATGGCCGACAGCCTGTCGATTCCCACGGCGACCTCGCAACGCACGCTCGCCGTCAAGGTCATCGACGAAAATCGCCGGGTCATCAACCAGTACCGGTCCATCCACGGTCAGAGCAAGATCTCTTACACCCATCTGGTCGGGTGGGCGATCGTCAAGGCGCTGGCGAAAGTCCCAGCATTGAACAACGCGTTCTTCGCGGAGAACGGATCCACATTCAAAAGAGTGCGTAGGCAGGTGAATCTGGGGCTTGCCGTGGATGTCGCCGGCAAGGACGGGGGCCGCTCGCTCGTCGTGCCAAATATCAAGAACGCGAATGCGATGACTTTTGATCAGTTCGCAGCGGCATACGACGATATCATCGCGCGCGCCCGCGCCGGCAAGCTGACCGTATCGGACTTCGAAGGCACGACCATTTCGCTGACTAATCCGGGCACTGTCGGAACTGTCGGATCCATCCCGCGGCTCATGCCGGGGCAGGGCGCTATCATCGCAACGGGCGCGATCGACTATCCGGCCGAGTATCAGGGCGTAACAGAGGAGATGCGCGCCCTGCTCGGTCTGAGCAAAGTAATGACGGTGACGTGCACCTACGACCACCGGGTCATTCAAGGCGCCGAATCAGGCGCGTTTCTGGGCCAACTGGCCGCGCTGCTGCAAGGCGAGGACGAGTTCTACCACCAGATCTTCGCCGACCTGAAGGTTCCGTATCGTCCGGACGTATGGGAACCGGCGCGCCCCACCTCGCTCCCGGGTTTGTTTGGCGCCGGCGTAACGCCGGAACTTGCGCGGCAGGCGGCGGTTCTGCAGCTGATCAACGCCTATCGCGTTCGCGGCCACCTGATCGCTGATCTGGATCCGCTCGGCAAACCTTTGGCGTATCATCCAGAGCTGGATCCGGCATCCTACGGGCTGACGATTTGGGACCGCGATCGCCAGTTCATCACCGGAACGCTAATGAACGGCAAGAGCGTGGCCACCTTGCGGGAGATTCTGGAACGCTTGCGCCAGACCTATTGCGGCCGGATCGGGTGCGAGTACATGAATATTCAGCACCCGGAGCAGAAGGAGTGGCTTCAGTCTCATATGGAGCCCACGGGCAACTCCTGGCCGCTGGATGTAACGACGCGAAAAAAGGCCCTGCAACGGCTGATCGAGGCTGAAGAGTTTGAACATTTCCTGCACGCGCGCTTTGTCGGACACAAGCGGTTTTCGCTCGAGGGCGCCGAGGCGGCCATGGTCATCCTCGATGAAATCCTGGACTTGGCGGCGAATCAGAACGTGCACGAGATCGTGATCGGCATGGCCCATCGCGGGCGCCTGAACGTGCTCGCCAATCTGGTGGGCAAGAGCATGATCCAGTTGTTCTCGGAATTTGAGGGGGATATTGATCCGACCAGCACGCAGGGGTCAGGAGACGTCAAGTATCACCTAGGCGCAACGGGCCTGAAGAAGTTCCCGAACGGCCGCGAAGTGGCCGTGTCCGTCGCCTTCAACCCCAGCCATCTTGAGGCTGTCGACCCCGTCGTCGAAGGCATCGTACGACCCAAGCAGGAGTGGCTTGGCGACGTCAAGCGGAACCGCGTCATTCCACTGCTGATCCACGGGGACGCGGCCTTCGCAGGGCAAGGCGTTGTGGCCGAGACTTTGAACCTGTCGCAGCTTGAAGGATATACGACCGGCGGCACCATCCATCTGATCATAAATAACCAGATCGGGTTTACGACCAACCCCAGCGAATCGCGGTCCACGCCGTATCCGACGGATGTGGCGCGCATGGTTCAGGCGCCGATTTTCCACGTGAACGGCGACGATCCGGAGGCCTGCATCCGGGCGGCGCAGCTCGCGTTCCGATATCGGCAGCAGTTCAACAAAGATGTGGTTATCGACATGATCTGCTACCGGCGCCACGGCCACAATGAAGCTGACGATCCGAGCTACACGCAGCCGCTGCTGTATCAAAAAATCCGGCAGCATCCTTCCGTCGCCGTGCTGTATGCGCAG
>Ga0070740_10003481_pt1 | contig 16662 bp, 16 predicted proteins | sample Coa_R2_FD_67286 | JGI IMG/M metagenome (GOLD analysis project Ga0070740, IMG submission 67286) | Surface soil microbial communities from Centralia Pennsylvania, which are recovering from an underground coalmine fire - Coalmine... | ecosystem: Environmental > Terrestrial > Soil > Unclassified ... | reverse complement strand
CACCCGCCAACGGAACAAATACCAATCGTGCCTTCATGATCCTCCATTAATAAAGTTGTCATCCTGAGCGAAGCGGCCGAAGGGAGCGCAGTCGAAGGACCTGCTTTCTCCTCGATCCGCATGAAACAGTGCCCAATTCAAGCCCCCCGTTGGCTTGAGTGTGGCAGTTCACGCTCAACTCGCTTTTCAGAAATACCAACCCACCTTCACTCTCACCCGATACTTTTCGAAATCGTTATCCACAATCCGTCCATCCACAATTCCGCCCGGAACCGTATCCACATGCTGCCCCGCCCACGGCATCTGTTCATAAAATGATCCCGTAGCAAAGAAATGCGTGCCCGCATAATGAATCGAGGGCCCGATATAATGTCCGCTGTTCGATTCATGCGTGAAGTTATAGCTGTTGAACTCGCGCTCATTGATGTATTCCACAGCAGCCGACCAGTTGTTCATGAAGCGATACGACGCCCCAAGATCAATGTTCGCGTCCAGCTCTTCAGAAATGCTCTTCGTCGTGGGATTGTCCTCCTCTGCCAGCCGCCGCCACTCCGGAGCATAAGTAAAGTTGGCCGAGAGCACCAGCCGGTCATCGCGAAAGTCCTTCTGCAAAATCAGCTTGCTCTCTGATTCAATAAATCCCGCCCCGAATGTCGGCTCTTCGTAAACAGCGATCCCGATAGGCCGCTCATACGGACTCCAGATCCGGTAGATCGCCTCTCCCGCAATACCGATAAATTTGGTTGCATTGAAGTGGTCATTCGGTCCCGGGTTGTAATACGAAAACTGCTCAGGAGGCGTAGTCTCTCCAAAAGGACCGTTGTGATACGCCGCCGTCGAGTTGTATAGCTGATACAGCGAAAGCTGCAGATTGTCCCGAAAGCCGTACTCTTCTTCCGTCCTGTTCTCTAACTGCCAGTAGTCGCCGCCTGGATACTTTGAAAACCGCACCGTGGCCCATTGCGTCAGCTCAAATTTGTGCTTCGGCAGCAGATCGGTCGTGTAGGTAAAGCCAAACAGCGGCTCATCCGCCCGGGCCCTGGCTACGGATAACGACACAAAAATGAGCGTTAACATGGAAAAAAAGCACAGATTCCTGAGCTTAAATGCGCTGAAACTCCGCCGAAAAATACCACTCAACTCTTTCGTTCTCCTTCAATCGGGTATCAAATCAACACAGACTGATTTAGTCTTACTTGCCTGTCCCAGCATATCAGACTATTTAAGTCGTATTTAATAAAAGGAAATTTTCTTTCTCCTCCAGATCGTTCTTGTCCTGCGAAGCAGGGCTGGTAGGGGCACCGACCTTTAGGTCGGCGAACAGGCCGGATGGAAAAAGGGCTTCAGCCCTGGGCTTTCTTATCGCAATCATGAATTCACGGGGAGAGAGATGTTTTTAACAGCCTCAACCCCTGTTGCTGGAAAACCTTGTCAAGTCCCTCCGTTGATAAGCGCCACATCATCAATAACTTAAAGTCTGAAGATAGGTACCATGAATCTGCTATAATGAGTGAAAAGGCATGGCCCAAAAGCCATGCCTTTTATGTTTGCGACGTAAATACTTGAAAATAAACGATCTCCGTACAGAATGTGCGCTCTAAGTAGCTGAAAACAAACAATCTCCGTACAAAAGCAGGGGGAGGGGGGTAACATAGGGGTTGCCGAAGGAGGCAAGATGGCCTACGACGACCTGCGCGATTGGATCAAGGCCCTGGATCGGGCCGGGGAACTGAAGCGCCTCCGCGAAGAGATCGACCCCATCCTCGAAATCGCCGAGATCACCGATCGCGTCTCCAAATCCCCAGACGGCGGCCCGGCCCTGCTCTTCGAGAACGTCAAAGGCTACCCCGGCGTCCCTGTTCTGATGAACCAGTTTGGCAGCGAAAGCCGCATGAAATTGGCTCTCGAAGTCGATTCTCTCGACGAAATTGCAGGCAGAATTCGCGCTCTTCTCGACGTTAAATCGCCCGAAGGCTTCCTCGAAAAGCTGAAAATGCTGCCGATGTTAGCCGACATCGGCAAATTCTTCCCGAAAACCATCGCCGCCAAAGACGCAGCCTGCAAAGAAGTCATCCTTAAAGAGAACTTCAGCGTCCTCGACTTTCCCGTCCTCCAATGTTGGCCGCTCGACGGAGGACGCTTCATCACCCTTCCCTGTGTCATCACCCGCGATCCGAAGACAGCCAGGCGCAATGTCGGAATGTATCGCATGCAGGTCTACGACGGCCAGACCACCGGAATGCACTGGCAGCGCCAGAAGAACGCCGCCGAACACCTCCGCGAACGCCTCCGTGCTGCTTCCGGGACGAGCGCTTCAGCCCATGTCCATGCCATGGCCGAAACCGCCGGAGGAACGCAGAACATCACTCTAACCAGAGAGATAGACGACCGTCTGGAAGTCGCCGTAGCCGTTGGCACCGACCCAGCGACGACCTTCGCCGCCATCGTCCCAGCTCCCCCGGAAGTCGAGGAGTTCATGATCGCCGGTTTCCTCCGCCAGAAACCGGTAGAGCTGGTGAAGTGCGAAACCGTCGACCTGGAAGTCCCCGCGCATGCTGAGATCATCCTCGAAGGCTACGTCAGGCTGGATGAGCTGCGCCGCGAAGGCCCCTTCGGCGACCACACCGGCTTCTACACCATGGAAGAAGACTACCCCGTCTTCCACATCACCTGTATTACTCACCGCAGGAACCCGATCTACGCCTCAACCATCGTGGGCAAGCCGCCCATGGAGGACGCCTGGATGGGCAAAGCTGTCGAACGCATCTTCCTTCCGCTTATGCGCCTGACCTTGCCCGAGATCGTAGACGTCAACCTGCCCGTGGAAGCCGTCTTCCACAACCTGATGATCGTCTCGATCCGCAAGAGCTACGCCGGACAGGCCCGCAAGGTCATGAACGGCATCTGGGCGATGGGGCAGGCCATGTTCACCAAGTGCATTATCGTAGTCGACGAAGACTGCAACGTGCAGGACCTGCGTGAAGTCACCCTCCGCGTAGCCAACAACATCGACCCCGAACGCGATATCCAGTTCACACTCGGCCCCATCGACTCACTTGACCACGCCTCCCGGCTGCCCAACTACGGGAGCAAGATGGGTATCGACGCCACCCGCAAGTGGGCTGCCGAAGGCTTCACCCGCCCCTGGCCCCCCATGATCGAAATGGATGCAGCAACAAAATCCCGCATCGATGTGATCTGGAAAAAGCTGGGCATCGACTAAAAATGGCATTTTTAATTGGCAATACCATTTTTCTATGCCATCCTTGAGACATGCATGTGAAGGTAGACCAGGCTGGAAGAATTGTGCTTCCTAAGAAAGTCCGAGAACGCTTCGGCCTGCGCAAAAACAGCGAACTCGAATTGAGGGAGAGCGCTGAAGGCATCGTACTAAAGCCTGTGAGCGAAGAGTCTCTATGGAGAGAGGAGCATGGATGGCTGGTTTTTCATGGCCGTCCAATTGGGCGCGTTAACTGGGACCGTCTCATCGAGGAGGATCGTGAAGAGCGCATGCGGCAGATAGGCGGCTGGTGAAAGTCTTCATTGATACGAATATCGTGATTGCCAAAACGGTGGTCACGCATCAGCATCATCTGAATGCCGACCAGTTTTTGCGGCAAGCACAATCGCGACGATGGACTCCTGTGATGTCTGCGCATGGAATCGTAGAAATCTTTTCTGTGCTCACAAGAGCGCCTTATCAACCGCGTATATCAGCAACTCATGTCTGGCACATGCTTCAAAAAAGTGTACTTCCCTGGTTTGAAATTGAAACATTGACGAAGAATGATTACCTCAATCTGATTCGAGAATCTGCTATGCAGGATTGGACTGGTGGCCGCATTTATGATGCGATTCATATTCAGATTGCACGCAAGGCAAAATGTGATCGAATCTACACATTCGATGTCCGCCATTTCCGAAGCATAGCCCCTGACCTCAGCGATCGCATTATGGCCCCCTGAATTCTCTTTAAGCTCCTTAGCTATTCGTTCCACAAACAGCGTCTAAACTCGTAACCGGGACCATTCTTCAGCGGAGCTGACTTTGAGAATTGCCGCCAGAATCTTTCCTCTCTGCCTTCTTTTCCTTCTCAGTCTGAAGGCCTCTCTCGCTCAGGAAAGTGCAATTCGGTCACTTCCGCAAGGTACGTTCGGATACACATGGAAGCTCGATGACGTTCACCACCAGCCGGAAACACGGCAACTCCCAACAGAACCCATAGCAGAAGAAAAAAGCAGCTATCACTGGAAGGGGCTCCTGCTGCAATCGCTCGAATTCAACATGATCGAGAACGCCTTCCGTCTCGGCCAGGATGATGTGCTGCGCTCTCTAACAGCCAACAAGCCCTTCTGGCATGACTGGCTTGCATCCATGAAGCAGTTCAATATGGGCCGCTGGAATGACGGCGACAATTTCCTCGTCAACTACATCGGCCATCCGCTACAGGGATCAGTTGGAGCATTTATCGAGATTCAGAACTCGCCCACGCAATCTCGCATCCGCTGGAACGAGCCGGGCTACTGGAATTCGCGCGGAAAAGCATTTCTTTGGACCACGCTCTACAGCACACACTCTGAAATTTCGCCTATCGGCGAGGCAGGATTAGGCAGCGAAGGCGGCTACACTTACGATGTCAAGTGCATCCTTCATTGCAATACCACTACCGATCCGCCCAGCGGTAAGTACACCAACAACACCGGCTGGGTCGACTTTATTGTGACGCCGACCGTCGGCATGCTTTGGGTCTTTGGAGAGGACATCATCGACAAAGAGATCAGCGACCGTATTGCCGATCATGCAAAGCCAAATGCAGTGATGCCCAAGATTATCCGCGGAGCGCTCAATCCAAGCCGCACATTCGCCAACGCGCTGCGCGGACGCAAGCCCTGGTACCGCGATTACGATTATGCGGAGTGGGGCGCGGGCCCGGGCATCCACTTCACGAAGCTCGAGAATTCAGGCGATTATTCGCCAGACCGCCCCTGGCCGCGCATTCAGATTGCGCCATTCTTCCGCGGTTACTCGACTACCGTAACCACTGCAAGCTGCCTCTATTGCCGTCGCATGGTCGTGGGCGGAGGCGTCCAGGCCTCCGCGCACCTCTGGCACTGGTTGTATGCCGATGCCGAAATCTCCCGCTACCCTGGCGCAAGCCCGCATTCATCCGACCGCGCCGGAGGCGATCTCGTTACCGGCTACTTTGGTTTTCGCGGAGGCGTCAACACCCCCAACTACGCGCTGAATCTGTCCGTCCGTCCGGGCTTCCAGCGCTTCAATGATGCTTACTTGACCAGCCCCGACCCGGATCATCCAACGCCTGAAACCGGAACCATCACACATTTTGCCTGGAATTTCATGCTCGCAGGCGATTACAAGCTCACTCGCAATCTCGCCGTTCGCGCCGGTATTCAGGAGACAATCGTGCGCTATCGTCACGCGTGTTATGACGCATCAGGCATCGGAACGCCCCAATCGCTGGATTGGCTGGTGCAGGGAACGGAATGCTCTCAGGCACCGGGCATCGGCCAGCCACCGTATCTTAGTTGGCTTTCGCATGAAGACTTCGTTAACCGCGGCAGCTGGGGCTATCAGATTGGTCCCGTCTTTAGCTTTTGAATCGAGTGCCTGCAATGCATTTGCTCAAATCGCCTATGCTCTCTAGTAGCGGCAAAAATCAGCAGATGGATGAATGTGTCGTCATTCTGACGACCAACGAGAAGAAGAATCCTGATGATGTTTTAATCGCCGAAATTAAGGTGTCAAAAGGCTCACAAGAGTTCCAGTAAAATATGCTCAAGGCTTTGTGGTCGATTTATGCCCTACTAGGTTTTTCTTTTGTTACAGCTCTCGCACCATGTTCGCGAGGACAAAGGATATCCGATACTTCTCGCGAGCAACAGTATTCCTTCCGTCGCTCATGGAGCTTTTTCAGCGAATACTCACCCGATTCCAGCCACATCATCTTGGGCGGGGCTAGAAAAAGGCAGTTCTTTACGATCGGCGGTGCATTTACGCAGAGATTCTTTGCACAGCGCTATGCTGCCTTTTCATATATGGCGGAAATACGGCCATTTATGCTGGAGAGCGATCCAGTGCTGAAGGGATTGTTCTATAGCATCAATATTCCGGGACATCAGGACAAAGGCTACTACGACTATCCACATAAAATCCCCGTGCTCGATACTGAACCAAAAATCATTAACCACGATAGCGGCCAATATTATCAGGATTACCAGCTTGTCTATGATCGCCGCTGGACCTACTCTTTCGGCCTCAGTCCGGTGGGCTTCCAGGCAAATTTTCTGCCGCGCTCACGTATTCAGCCAGTGCTCACAGGTCTCGGCGGCTTTGCCGCTTCTCCACGGGATATACCTATGTTCGACAGCTCGGCTTTCAATTTCACATTCTCCATTGGAGCCGGTGTCGAGATCTACCGTACAGCACATCACGCCTCACGCATCGAATACCGCATCCAGCACCTCTCCAGTGCAAACATCGGTGCTACCAACCCCGGCATCGATTCCCAGGTGATTCGCGCCAGCTTCAGCTGGGGGCGCTAACTACTCCGCCGCCTTCAGCTCCACGGAAACCAGGTTCCGAACTGACCGCGCAGGCCGCTTGTCATCGGAAACAACCAGCCGGAACGGCCCGGTTTTCGCGTCTATTGGCTTGCCGTTCATCGTATCGGCCACCAGTACATCACCGGGATGGAAATCCGGCTCAATCTCAGCCAGCGCCAGGACTGCTTTGTATCCATCCGAACCCGTAACCACAACATACTCTCCAAGCGCCTTGCCATGGACATCCTTGCCCACCGGCGCTCCAACCTGCTTGAGCAGTTCAATCAGCGGCACTCCAGAGTACGTTTCGTCTGCATTCTCGTGCGGGTTGTGGATGGTGACTGTCTTGTGCGGCAAAGTTTTCAGAGCGTCAAGTGAGAGGCTGCTCTGCTGACTATCATTTTGGATTTTGAGCAATGCTTGAGCGTTTGCCATCAGGCTGGCACAGATAAGAGTCCAGACGGCAAGCACAGAATAGCCCACAATCTTCATTCAAGATCTCCTCGGTTCAACTCCATCATACAGAGGCGCCAAAGGCGCGCTTGCCCTGACGACCAGTCCTCCCTCTATACTAGAAATATGTCCATCGTGCGCAATATCGCGGCCATTAGCAAAGGTATGAGCATCACTTTTAAGGAGATGTTCCAACCCACGGAAGTTGAGAACTATCCTGACGGGCCCGGTCCAACGCGCGGCGCTGTGCTTCAGGAACGCTTCCGCGGTGCGCACGTCCTGCAGCGCGATGAGAACGGTCTGGAAAAATGCGTGGCCTGTTTCCTTTGTGCGGCGGCTTGCCCATCAAATTGCATTTATATCGAAGCCGCCGAAAACACTGCTGAACAGCGCATTTCCAGTTCCGAGCGCTACGCTAAGGTCTATAACATCGACTACAACCGCTGCATCTTCTGTGGTTACTGTGTTGAGGCCTGCCCCACCGACGCTATTACTCACGGCCATGGATTCGAGCTTGCCAGCCTCAATGCCACAAACCTCGTTATGCGTAAAGAGGACATGCTGGTACAGGCCGTTGGTATGCCAGGCGAGCTGGCTGCGCATTCTGATTCGGTGAAGTAAACCGGGCACTTCAAAAGATCAGGGCGAGATTCTTAGAATTCGTGAAGCAAGTGAAGAATATTGGAGTGAGTTAGGCTCAAGGTTTTTAACCCCGAGCCAAGCAACTCTCATCGTTTCATCAACCGCAGGCAAAATCCCTCGTCGTGTGATACGCGACTCTGCTATGCTACAGCGTGCCCCCGGAAAAACAGACTATTCTCCACGTTTGCAACCGCGATTTCATCCGCGAGCTGCGTGATCGCATCCTCTCATTGCATGGCTATCAGGTCATTTCAACGCTTTCCATGTCCGAAGCCAAAGACGTTTTCGCCGGATCGCGCTTCGATCTGGTACTGATCGATGTGGAAGGTGACAATCGTATCCCTGAGGCAGAACAATTCTGCGAAGACATTCGCCATAAACAACCCGATCAGAAGATTGCATTTGTTTGCAACTACCGCGTTTCCAAATACAGTGACTGCCCTACGGAAATCATTCACAGCGAATTTAATCCTGATGCCCTTGTTGCAGGCGTGAAGGAAGTTCTGGGTTAAGGCAGAACTCTGCAGCCAGCAGGTTATCCTGAATAAGTGCTGAGCAGAGTTGTCCTCAGCTAATTACACGCGGCTTCAGCCGCTTGAGGAGCGTCATGAAGCTGCGCGTTCGTGGGATTCTCTTTGACATGGATGGGGTACTCGTCAGCTCACTCGGATCAGTCGAGCGCAGCTGGGAAAAATGGGCACAGATGCGCAACGTCGATGTCGGCCTCGCAATCAAGACAGCGCATGGACAACGCGCGATCGAGACGGTGCGCCGCCTGCGTCCCGATCTCAATGATGTCGAAGAACTGAAATTAATTGAAGAAATCGAGATCGCCGATAAAGAGGACATTCAGGTCCTCGCAGGCATTCCGCGCATTCTTGCCGCGCTTCCGCAGAAGTATTGGACAGTTGTTACTTCCGCGACTGAGAAGCTCGCACGCGCCCGCCTCGGCTATGCAGGCCTTACCGTTCCGGAGCGCATTGTCACTGCCGATGACGTTACTCACGGCAAGCCCAATCCGGAGCCTTATCTTAAAGGTGCGGAGATCCTGGGCCTCAGACCCCAAGACTGCCTCGTTATCGAAGACTCAAGCGCAGGAGCTGTAGCCGGCCACGCCGCCGGATGCAAAGTGCTGGCGACGCTCTTTTCGCATACCGTTGAAAGCCTCACAGCCGCCGACTGGCTTGTCCAGTCGCTCGATCATGTGTCTGCGCGACTGGTTGAGGATTCGGTGGAACTGGAGTTTGATCCTTTATTCCAGAGCGAACGCTGACCACTCGAAATCCTAATCGAAGAAAACGCCTTCTTTTCTCACGCTCATTTCGGTGTTTCTGCGGGCCGCGCTCTACAAGCGTCTGTCTGTGTTGCTTTCGCAGCACCATCTGGCAAAACAATGCGTTGACAAGCATATTTCCCATTTGATAAAAATCTGCGAATTGAGAAAACGATTTCTTATATTGCATTCGAAATTTAATCTTTGGTTGCATCCATGCAGTGCCTGTCAGGGAGGTATCTCAAATGAAACGTCTTTACCTGCTCCTTCTGCTCATCGCCATCCTTTGCCCGTTGCCGTATGCTCATGCCCAGTTCAGCGGAGCCATCACCGGAGAAGTACAGGACCCATCCGGCTCCCTTGTTCCCAATGCCAGGCTGATCCTTACGAAAACCGATACCGGCGAGCAGCACACTGCCACGTCTAATGCTTCCGGCGTCTATCAGTTTGTCAGCCTGGCCCCCGGAAATTACGACCTTTCTGTCAACGCCCCAGGCTTCGCACAGTCGCACAGCAGTATTCTCCTGCAGACCGGTCAGACTTTGAATTTTCCCATCAAACTTGCCGTCGGGCAGGCCAGTCAGACCGTAGAGGTCACAACCGAAGCGCCGGTTCTGGACACTGCAGATACGCGCTTGCAGGAAACGTTATCAACACAGACGCTGTCTTCGCTCCCGCTGGCTGGTCGCAACATGATTTCCCTGGTAACAATTGCTCCCGGCGTTACCGGCCTCGGCGTGACCAGCAATGGCAGCCCCGGCTCTGGCCGTGACAATTATTCGACGGAAACGCAGGTAGACGCCAGCGCCAATGGTCAGGGCGCAGTCGGAAATATGTATGTCATCGACGGACTTGATGTCACCAGCTCGATCCGTCCGGGCGTGCTGAACATGACGCCGAACCCCGATTCCATTCAGGAAACCAGTATCCAGACCAATCTCTATAACGTGGATTATGGCCGTGCCAGCTCAATCCAGATGACTATGACGACCAAGTCCGGCTCGAACACGTATCACGGTAATGCCAGCGACTACTTCACTTACCAGGGCTGGTTTGCAGGCACCGAATTCAGCAAAAAGTACGCGCCCTTCCATAGCAACAACATTTCAGCCACAATCGGCGGCCCAATTATTCCGCATAAAAATGCCGGGTTCTTCTTTTTCGCCATTGAGCCGCTGCGCGCATCGGCAGCAGTAAGCAGCAGCAGAACCTTTGAAGATCCGGCCTTTACTGCCTTTGCGCAGTCCGCATTTCCCAATTCCATCGGGACCAAGCTGCTCACAAGCTATCCGGTCAGCAAAGTGTCCAATGTGACCGTAGCTTCCACGGCTGCCGATATCTATCCGGACACATGTGGCACCCCCGCAACAAACAACCTGCCCTGCGGCCTACCCTTGATCGATACCGGCAACTACACCGATTCTTCTTACCGAAACGGATTGCAGTACAACATCCGTCTTGACAAAGACTTCTCCAAAGATCGCCTGTATGGCACCTACTACCGGACAACGTTGAATACGAATGGCGTAAATCCCCGAGCGGCTTTCGATACCACCAGCAAATATTTCCAGTACGCCATTCAGGTCAATGAGACGCATACCTTCAGTCCAACAACCTTGAACGAAGGCTCATTCGCCGCTATGCGTGTGGAAGGTATTTCGCCCGCGACAGGACTCTTCACTGTTCCGGTTGTCAATGTCACTGGAATCGGCTCTGGCTTTGGCGCTGGCTTCGCTCAGGGTGATTTCATCCAGCACAACTACCACTGGCGCGATGTGCTTACACACACCTTCAAGAACCATGTCCTGAAATTCGGTTATGAGGGTCTCTTTGGCGATGATGTGGAAGTCTTCAACGGCCCTTACGATCAGCCGACGTTCAACTTCAACAGTCTGCTCGATCTGGCCAAAGACAATGTCTACACAGAGAGTGGCCTCGCCTACAACCCGCTGACCGGCCAACGCGACCAATACAACTGGAATGCCGCAGGAGTAACGAACGGCGTCTTTGCGGCAGATACCTGGAAGGTCACGCCGCGTCTCACCGTAAACTTCGGCCTCCGATGGGATGATTTCGGCAACCCGTGGTCGAGAAGCGCGAACACAGCCTTCTCCAACTTCTATTATGGTCCGGGACAAACCATTCAGGAACGCACGGCGAATGGTGTACTCATCCGGCATAATCATGCGCTCAACCGCTCCATTACGGATGTTTTTAGCCCGCGCGGAGGAGTTGCCTGGGATGTCACAGGCGACAGCAAGTGGCTGGTGAAGGGCGGCGCCGGATTCTTCCATAACTGGCCGACGCTGGCAAATGTGCAGGAGCAATATCGCGGTAATCCGCCGGGTGATATTTTCCCAACATTCTATGGTGGCCAGACACCCGCGCCTGTATTCGGCTTTGGCACATCAAATACAAAGCCTTATAACTTTCCTGCGCCTGACGTTTCTGCCTACACGCTCAACGCAAAAGGCGGCATTAATGGATTGCAATTCGGCGTAGGCGGTATCGACCCGAACCTGCATTCACCCGTTACCTACACTTACTCCGCTTCTCTGGAGCATTCGCTCTCGTCCGCGTTGGTGGCCAGCGTAGCCTACTCCGGAGCAAACGGCAGAAGCCTGCTCTCCGGCGGTGGTCAAGTCTACAACGTGAGCTATGGTCAGAACATCAACGAGCTTCCCGGCGACCTGATTATTCACAACAGCACCACGCCAACCCGCCTGAATACCAGCTTTGGCCCGGTGTACTACACAGCGAATGATCGGGTCTCCAACTACAACGCGCTCATCCTTGCGTTGCGAGGACGTTTCAATCGCGCATTCTTTACCGCTTCCTATACGCACTCGGTATCGAAGGACGACACGCAGGTCTACCCAACCTACATCAACCCGCATCAGTTCTATGGCCCGTCCCTGTGGGACGTGCCCAATCGCTTCTCCCTCGGATGGAACTATCAGTTCCCCGACGTAAATGGCGGTCTCGGCTTCGTTGGGCGCGTAGCCAGCGGATGGCAGGTCAGCGGGACGACTATCCTGCAGGACGGCACTCCGATTTTCGTTTCCACCAACGCGGCCTTCGCTCCTCTTACGGACGCGAATGGCACATTCACCGGATATGCGCCCGGCAGTGGTGACTACAACGCAGACGGCGATAACTTCGACTTTCCCGATGTAGTCAGCTACCACTATCCCAATGGCCGTCACAATTATCTTCAGGGAATCTTCTCGAAAGACAATTTCCCCGCCCCTAGCTTCGGCTCCGAAGGCAATGAGCGTTATAACGCCTTCCGCGGTCCCGGCTTTGAGCAGTGGGACACATCCTTCATGAAGAACACAGCTATCACCGAGCGCGTCTCGCTGCAGATGCGTCTTGAGTTCTACAATTTATTCAACCATCCGAACCTCAACAATGTAGATACCAACCTCCCCGACGGAAACTTCGGCAAGGCCACCGGCCAATACACGCCGCGTTACCTCCAGGTGGGAGCCAACGTTGTCTTCTAACCAGAACGTCACACTGCAAATAAGAACGGAGCAGGCTCACACGGCCTGCTCCGCATAGTTTTGCCCTGTCTCTTTCCTTCATGTCCTCAAAAGACAATTGACAATCCATCCGGCGTAAGGTCTATTTGTTCGGTTGCTCGCGCAACATTACCTGGGCCTAAAAGCCGGCAGCAGCCATCTGATTTGCGTCCCGTTCCGGCAGAGCGCAAACTAGCTTCATGAAGCGCGTCCGCTATACCAAATATGAAGGCGGCCTGGCCGGGGAAATGAGCATGGAAGACCTGCTCAATGCCCTCTCCGATTATCTGCTCGACTCCGGTTTCCAGAATCCCTGGATGGAATTCAGCGACCTGGATCGCACCTTGGACGCGCTGCGGGATGCCCTGAAACGCGCTCTGGAATCAGGCGAATTATTCGATCAGCAGATGCAGGACCAGATTGATGAAATGTCCGCTGAGGGCAAGCTCGAGGAACTGATTGAGCAGCTTATCCAGCGCATGGAGCAGGAAAATTACATCTCTGTCGAGCGTCCCCGCGACCCGACACAGACTCCAAACTCATCCGGACACATTGGAGAAAACGAAGGACAGGTTCGCTTCGAAGTCACTGATAAGAGCCTCGATTTTCTCGGCTACAAGACATTGCGCGATCTGCTCGGATCGCTCGGCAAGTCAAACTATGGACGGCACGACACCCGCCACTGGGCCACCGGCATCGAAGCCAGCGGCGCTTCGCGGCAGTATGAATTCGGCGATACGCTGAACCTCGACGCCGTCGCCACACTGACTTCCGCGATCATGCGAGAAGGCATTTCGCTGCCTCTGAATATGGAGTACAGCGATCTCCACGTGCACCAGTGCGAATACCAAAGCTCCTGCGCCACCGTTGTCATGCTGGACTGCTCGCACTCGATGATCCTTTACGGCGAAGACCGCTTTACGCCGGCCAAGAGAGTGGCGATGGCCCTTTCACATCTCATCCGCACACAATACCCCGGCGACTCGCTCTCGCTCGTGCTCTTTCACGACTCAGCCGAAGAGATGCCCGTCTCACAACTGGCGCGCGTTAAAGTCGGCCCATACTACACCAACACCCGTGAAGGTCTGCGCGTCGCCCAGCGCGTGCTCGACCGCCAGCGAAAGGACATGAAGCAGATCGTTATGATTACCGACGGCAAACCGTCAGCGCTCACGCTGCCCGATGGCCGCATCTATAAAAACGCCTTCGGCCTCGATCCGCTGGTTGTCAGCGAAACGCTCGAAGAAGTCTCCCACTGCAAACGCAAAGGCATCATGATCAATACCTTTATGCTTGCCTCAGATTTCGGCTTGGTTCAGTTTGTGCAACGCGTGACGCAAATGTGCCGTGGCAAAGCCTACTTCACTACTCCGCATACTCTCGGCGAATATCTGCTGATGGATTACATGCAGCGCAAGATGAAGACCATCCATTAGGTTCATACTAGGAGTCATGATGTCGTTGAACCCTCTGCCCCGAACGCTTGGTGAGCTGCGCAAGAGCGCCGCCTTTTCTGAAGCGCGTCTCAAAACACGCAGCGTGAAAGATGAGCTGCGCGAAAACCTGATTGTCCGCTTGAAATTACGCGAGACAATTTTCCCCGGCATCATCGGTTACGAAGACACCGTCGTTCCGCAAATCGTGAACGCGGTGCTTTCAAAGCAGAACTTTATCCTGCTGGGCCTGCGCGGACAGGCCAAGAGCCGTATCCTGCGCGCGCTCACTGCGTTATTGGACGAGCAGACTCCCTACATCACAGGATGCGAAATCCGGGATAATCCTTACCAGCCTTTGTGCAGGCGATGCCGCGATCTTATCTCTGCAAAAGGCGATGCAACTTCAATCGCATGGATGGGGCAGGATGAGCGCTACGTGGAGAAACTGGCGACTCCGGACGTAACCGTGGCTGATCTGATAGGCGACCTCGATCCCATCAAGGCCGCGCGTGGTGGTGAAGACCTATCAAGTGAGCTGACCATGCACTACGGTCTGCTGCCCCGCGCCAATCGCGGTATCTTCGCTATAAATGAGCTGCCCGATCTCGCCGGAAAAATCCAGGTGGCTCTCTTCAACATCATGCAGGAAGGCGACGTGCAGATTAAGGGCTATCCAGTCCGCCTGTTGCTGGATGTTGCGCTCGTCTTCAGCGCCAATCCGGAAGATTACACAGCGCGCGGCAAAATCGTCACGCCGCTCAAAGATCGTATCGGCTCGGAGATCCGCACGCACTATCCTGAAACCATCGATGAAGGCATTGCCATCACAACGCAGGAAACCTGGAGCCAACGCGGGCTGGGTACACTTGAAATCCCGCAGTACATGCGTGAGATCGTTGAACAGATTGCCTTCACTGCGCGCGAAGACAAGAAGGTGGATAAGCGCAGCGGAGTAAGCCAGCGCCTTCCCATCTCCACGATGGACCTCGTTATCTCTAATGCCGAGCGAAGAGCTCTTATCCATGACGAAACGCTGGTGATGCCGCGTGTCGGAGACCTCTATGCAGCTCTGCCCGGAATCACCGGCAAACTGGAGCTCGAGTACGAAGGCGAGATGCGCGGCGCCGACACTGTCGTTCGCGAGATATTACGCACAGCCATTGGCAAAATCTTTGACAAATACTTCGGCGAAACAAACACCCAGCAGATCGAACAATGGTTCAATCTTGGCGGAACGATCAAGTTCGATGAGGACCAGCCGGCCCGTGCCATTGCTGCGGAATTGAAACAAATCCAGGGGCTGACTGAAAAGCTCTCACCTTTAAAAATCAAATCCGGTTCCGATCCGGAGCATCTTGTTGCCGCTGCCGAATTCCTCCTTGAGGGCATGTACGCTCATCACCGCCTCAGCCGCACAGAAGAGCGCGGCTTTGCAGCGCAGGAGAAGACTCGCGGTCCATCCCGCAGCGAACGCGAGCCGGAACGTGAAATGGAAGACTGGACGCAGCGCCGGACACGCCGCGGTTTTAACTAGGGACTAGGGCTACATTACGTGGCCATTGTGGGCCGCGACGCGGTTTGCCGCTACGCCCATGCGCAATTTTGGCAGCATGGTTTGATAGAACTCACACAGAAGATGCGTGCGTTCCGCATCCGAGCGAATGCTGAGCAATTGTTGCTTGAATCCAAGATCAGCCGGCAGCGCCCACGCAAGCTGAAACGCGATTGGCGCATCCAGATCAACATGCGCCGGCTGGTGTCCCAGGCCCGCCAGTTCCAGCACTTCAAAGTGCAGAGCCAGACATTCCGCCCGCAATTCGCGCGTGGATTCTGCGCCTTCGTCCAGAAAGAAATCGACTTCGGCCTGCAGAAATGTGCGCGAATTGTCGAGCTGCTCAATCTCAAAGCGGTTGCCGCCATCGCATAAAATATCGAGCCTGCCGTCTTCATACTCATGCAGAACGCGCACAATGCGCGCCATGCATCCGATCACTGCAAGTCCCTCGCGTTGCGCGCGCACTACTCCGAAGCCGGTCTGCAGAGAAAGACATTCGCCGATCATCTCCTTGTAACGCTCTTCGAAGATGTGCAGCGGCAGAGGGGTCCCTGGGAACAGAACAACATCCAGCGGAAACAGAGGGACTTTCATGACCATGACATTATGCGCGTTTTCAATTTCAACGGAAGCTACGGGCGTCTCTTCGTTTTGATATCCGCGAATGGTTCTGAGTGGCCCGGTAAGGGAAAAGCTTTAGCCTGCCAGCTCCAGCTCGTCAAGCATGGCCTGCATCTCGCTCAAGGCATGCTGGTTGCCGGTGCGGCGCGCGCTGGCAATGCCCTCGGCCAGCTGAGCTTTGGCTTCGTCAGTCCGGCCCGCTTTGGCCAGCGTTTGTGCCGCCATAAAGTATCCGGGCGTGTAGTCGGGATGGTCCGTCACCAGCTGATGAAATTCCTGCAGCGCAAGCTCGGTGTTACCCTGGCTCGCATGCTCCATGGCAAGGCCATAGCGGGCAAAGGCATTGGCGGGATCCTGTTCAAGAATTTCGGTGAGCGCGGCAATTTTGTCCATCGGTCTGATTATTTCATGCAAACTCCCTGTCCTTGCTTTAATCAGCGCGATTGCCGAAACTGAAAGAGGACACTTCAGCGTGGTTTTTGAAGGGGAATTTGGAAGGGCTGATATTGATGAATTTTTCAGGGCACTCGCTCCCGGTTCGCACAGTTGCCGAATCGCAGTCGGAAATGACGGAGCTGATTCTGCCGAATGACAC
>Ga0070740_10003480_pt1 | contig 16673 bp, 15 predicted proteins | sample Coa_R2_FD_67286 | JGI IMG/M metagenome (GOLD analysis project Ga0070740, IMG submission 67286) | Surface soil microbial communities from Centralia Pennsylvania, which are recovering from an underground coalmine fire - Coalmine... | ecosystem: Environmental > Terrestrial > Soil > Unclassified ... | reverse complement strand
TGTTGAAGAGATTCAGGAAGGCGCCGACGTTGGCGGCCATCAGCCAAAACGGTTCGTGCAGCTGCAAGCCGTAGACGTAGCAGATCGCCGAGACGCCCAATCCGGTTAGCGGACCTGCCAGGGCGATGTACGCGTCGTGTTCGAGATCCTGCGGAACGCCGCCCATCGTATACGCGCCCAAAAACGGCACGAAGACGGGAAGCCGCGCGGGCAAACCGTAGCTGCGGATCGTGACGTAGTGGCCCATTTCATGCGCGAGGATCATCAGTACGAAGACGACCGCGAACTTCCATCCCCAGAACATCGCGTAGAAGAAGAGCGAGATGAAGAACGACCCGCCGTACCAGAAGACCTTGAGCAGCGCCAGCGCCCATTTGAGGTTGAGCAGCAAGAGCAGCACGGTTTTGAATTTAGCGAGCAGAACAGCCAACCCGACGCCCGCAGCGCCCAGCCCTTTCGCGGTGCTGCCCTGCGCGCGCTGACGGTTCGGATCCGGCGGGAGATATTCTCCTTCGGTAACGTCGTACTGCTTATTTTCGGGCCGCTCGGCCCACCCGGTCTCGCGTCGATCGCTCACACAGCGTAGTATTCGTTGGAGTGCGCGATGTTCCGGCGGGAGCGGGCGGCGTACCGCAGAAACGCGCGGTCGTGAAGCGCATCGTCATACTCGGAGGCGGCTTTGCGGCAATCGCGACGGCGCAGCGCCTCGAACGGCGTCTGCGGCCGCACGAAGCCGAATTGCTGCTGCTGAGCCGCGAAAATTTCTCGCTCTTCACCCCGATGCTGCCGGAGGTCTCTTCCGGCGCACTCGACGTGCGTCACATCGTCACGCCGATCCGGTCGCAGTTGCGGCGCACGACGTTCGTGCTGGCCGACGTCACCGAACTCGACGTCGTGCGGCGGCGCGTTTCATATACGCACACGCTTACCGGCGATCGCGCTTGGGTAGACTTCGATCACGCCGTGGTCGCGATCGGGTCGGCCACGTCGACGTTCGATCTGCCCGGCGTCGCGGAGCGCGCCTTTGCGCTCAAGACGCTCGAGGATGCGGGCATCCTGCGAAATCGCTTCATGTGGCTGCTGGAACTGGCGGACTCGATCGACGATCCGCTCGAACGGCGGCGTCTGCTGACGATCGTGGTCGTCGGCGGCGGTTTCACCGGGGTGGAAGCTACCGGCGAACTGGTCGAGCTCTTCCACAGCGTGCTGCGCTTCTATCCGCACCTGAGTCTGCGCGACGTCGACATCGTGCTGGTGGAAGGAGGCTCGACGCTGTTGCCCGGCCTTCCGCCCAAGATGGGCGAGTATTCGGAACGCGATCTGCGGCGGCGCGGCGTGACCGTAATAACCGGAGATGGAGTTCGCTCGGCCGACGACGACGGTTTGGAGCTTGCAAGCGGCAAACGCATCGAGACGCGTACGATCGTCTGGAGTGCGGGCGTTAAGCCGCGTTCCATTTCGGTCACCGGAGATTTGCCGCGCGGCAAACACGGTACCATTGCGGTCGAACGCGACATGAGCGTCTCGGGACATCCCGGCGTCTGGGCGCTCGGAGACTGCGCGGCGATTCCCTCCGGCGACGGCGGATATTACCCCGCGACCGCGCAGCACGCGATTCGAGAAGGGCCCGTGCTTGCCGACAATATCGTCGCCAGTTTGCGCGGCATGCCGACCAAGCCGTTCTCCTACTCGTCGCTCGGGATGATGGCTTCGCTGGGCGCCCGCAAAGCCGTCGCGCAATTGCCGGGAAACCGCGTGCTCACGGGCTTTCCCGCATGGTTCCTGTGGCGCACCTACTACTTGTCGCGCCTGCCGGGCCTCGATCGCAAGCTCCGCGTCGCCTTCGACTGGACGCTGGAGCTCGTCTTTCCACGCGATATCTCCGAGCTGCGGGTGTACACGCGGCGCGCCCAGTCGAGCGCGGCCGCCGACGCCGGTCTGATGACCCGCGACCAGGTGCTGTGAAGTAAGCCGCGGCCCGCGAATCGAAGTCCGTTAGGGCCATGGAGTTCCGCGAACCGATCGACCAGCTCATCCGGAATCCGCGCGAGTTCACGAAGGATTTGCCCTTCCCGGATCCCGCCGAGATCCGCATCTACGACGAGACGCTTCGCGACGGCGAGCAGATGCCCGGGGTCTGCTTCACGCCGCAGCAGAAGTTCGAGATTGCAAAGCAGCTCGCGGATATCGGCGTGCACGTGATGAGCGTCGGTTTCCCCGCCGCATCGGCCGGCGATCGGAAAACGCTGCAACTGGTCATGGAAGGCAAGGCTCGCGGGGAACTGGGGCAGACCGAGATCGTCGTGATGTGCCGCAGCAACCCCAAAGACGTCGACGTAACGATCGAGACGCTCGACGAGATCGGCGTTTCACCCGCCGATGTCACGTTCTTCATCTTCACGAGCGGCAGCGATCTCCATCTGAAATACAAGATCGGCAAGACGCTGCTCAAGCTCGAAGGCCGCGACGAGCGTGAGTGGCTCGACCTGCCGCTCGACTTTTACCGGCGCGCGAACATCAAATTGCAGTGCGATGCGATCCGCTATGCGCGCAGCCGGGGAGTGACGACGATCGAATTCGGCGCCGAGGACGGCAGCCGCGGCGACGTCGAGTACTTCATCGAGTATTTTAGGGCCAGCCTGGAAGCAGGCGGCGACCGCCCCGCCTGGCCGGACACAGTCGGCTGCCTGACGCCCGAAGCCGCGCGCTGGTACTGCTCGCGGCTCGTTGCGGCAATGCCGCCGGGTTTGCCGATGGTCTGCCATTTCCACAACGACTACGGCTTGGGCACGATCAATGCCATCACGGCCGTATCTTGCGGATTCAAGGTCGTCTCGGTAACGGCAAACGGCTACGGCGAGCGCGCGGGAAATGTCAAGTTGCACGAGTTCGTCACCGCGCTCAACGTCCTGTACGGCATCGAACTGCCGGGATTCAAATATCACAAGTTGCGCGAACTCGCGCGCTTTATGGAACGCATGAGCGGCATCCCGATCCAGCAGCACGAACCGATCGTCGGCGAGAAAGTCTTCGCGCACGAATCCGGCATCCACACGCACGCGATGCTGATCGACCGGCGCATGTACGAAGCCGTGCCCGCGCAGCTGGTGGGCGGGCAGATGAGCTGGGTCTTCGGCAAGCACTCGGGCGTAGCGCTCGTCGAGGATACATTGCGCAAACATTCCGCGTTGCTGGCATCGCAAGGGGTCGACGTGACTTCGGATCTCGCCCATCGCGTCACGAACGAAATCAAACGCCTGCGCGAGGAGCGCGCGGCTTCGAGCACGAGCGCCGAGACGATCGACGCCTACGAAGCGGCCATGCGCCGCCTGTCGATCGGCGAAGACGAAGTCTGCGCGATCGCCGCCGCATTGGGAGCAGCCAAAGAAGAAGTTAAAGCCGGGTGAGCTCGGGCAGCCCGGCCAGAACGGTGCTGGCGGTCTTTTTGGGCTATCTGACGTTCCTGATGCTCGAAATCGTGCTGGGCTTTCTTGCCGCTGCGTTTCTGCATTCGACCAACCGCGCGTCCCTTGTAATCACCGCCGAGCTGTTGACGTTTCTGAGCGCGGCCGCCGGGGGCGCCGTCGCCGCGCGGATGGCGCCGGAGCGGCCGCTGGCCCACGCCGGCGCGCTCGGCTTGGCCGTGCTCACCGTAACGATCGCGGTGAGCGTACTGGTGCCCCAGCGCGCGCAGTCGCCGTTTCCAGCGTGGTTTCCGTTTGCCAGTGCCGTCTTCGGCGGCGCGGGCGCGTTTTTGGGCGGCGGACTGGTAACGCTCTCGCGAACGCAGCGCGATTAGCTTCTTACGCCGGCTGGTCCGCGAGCGCTCCCATTCGGAACGCGGCGACGAAGGCTTTGAACACCGTCGGATAATCGTCGTGCGCAAAACGCACGCGACGGCTTGCGACCCGTTCGAATCCGGGAATGACCGCGATCCAATCCGCCTGCTCGACGCGGGCAACGTCGACCTCGAGCACGATGGGCGGTTCGAAGACGAAGGGTTTGGCCGCAGGCGCGTTGCGCACCGCGCGCTCGGCTCCCTCGCGAATCGCTCGAACTGCGGCTGCCGGCGAGAGCGAATCGACCGCGTAGTTGCCGATGCTTTCCTTCACGATGACGCCTTCGATCCACGGCATTTGCGCTTTGGCACCCTCGACCGTCGTGCGGTCTCCGGTGATCAACAGCACGGGGACGCCGTAGTATCCCGCGGCAGCGGCGTTCAGCGTCGCTTCACTGCAGCGCACGCCGTTTACGAAGGCGTTGTAGACGACCGACGGCGTGTACGTGTGGCAGAGGGTTGCATCGGCGTCGCCGATCGCGCCGTGATAACCGACGAAGAAGACGCCGCCGAAACGCGCGTTCAGGCCTTGCGTCATCGAAAGCGGCTTGCGGTTGCCGAACAGGATTCGCACATCCGGCGGCAATTCGTCGAGCAGCAGGTTGCGCATCGGTCCGTGCGAGTCGTTTATCAACACGTCGCGGGCTCCCGCGGCGCGGGCCCCGTCGATCGATGCGCGCACTTCCTGCGTCAAATAGCGCTGGTAGATGAAGTATTCGGGCGGATGCGTGCGCGCGTCGACCTGCTGCCAGCTGCAGACGCCGGCAACGCCTTCCATGTCGCACGAGACGTAGAGGTTCACGCGGGCACGTTCGCGGCGCTGCCCAAGCGGAACGCGGCGACGAAGGCGCGGAACGCTTCGGGATACTCGGCGGCGCGATAGCGCACCGTACGCCCGGCGGTCCTTTCGAAACCGGGCATCAATTCGATGAAGTCGGCTTGCTCGCTGCGCGCGGTATCGATCTCCAGTACGACCGGCGGTTCGAAAGTGAAGAGTTTGGCGGAAGCCGCCGCGCGAATCGCGCGCTCGGCGCCTGCGCGAATAGCGTCCTGCGCGGCCGCGGGCGTCATCGACTCGGTAGAATAATGACCGATGCCGTCTTTGACCGCTACGGGCGTTACCCATGGCAGATGGCCGCGAACGTGTTCGACGGTCACGCTGTCCCCCGTGATCAGCAGCACCGGAATGCCATAGTGGCCGCACATTGCCGCATTAAGAAGCGCTTCGCTGCACGCCACGCCGTTGACGCGCACGTTGTACAGGGTCTCGGCCGTGTACGTGTGCGCGAGCACGCCGTTTTCGTCGCCCACGCGCGCATGGTACCCGGTGAAGAAGGCGGCGTCGAATCCCGAACTCATGCCTTGCGTCATCGAAAAAGGCTTGCGCGAACCGGAGATGACGCGCACGTCCGCCGGCAATTCGTCCCAAAGCAGGTTGCGCATATCCCAATGCGAGTCGTTGACGAGCACGTCGCCCACGCCGGCCGCGCGCGCGCCTTCAATCGCGGCCGCAACCTCGCGCGACATGTACCGGCGGTAGATTGGATACTCGGCCGTATTGGAGGGATCGCATTGCATCCAACTGCAGACTGCGGCCGTCCCTTCCATGTCGCACGAGACGTACAGCTTCACTGCGAGCTCTTCAGATCGTCCTGGGCTTGGCTGAGCCCCTCTTGCGCGGCGACGTTCTTTGGGTTTGCGGCCAGCGCGCGCCGGTAGTACGGAATGGCCTGCGCGTATTTTCCGACCGCGAGATACATGTCGGCGAGCTGCGTGAGCGCGACGTCGTCCTTCGGATTGGCCGCGATGCGGCGCTGCAGCTGCTCGAGTTGCACGCGTACCGCGACCGGCGGGCCGCCTCCCTCGACGTTTACCGCGGGCGCGCCGGGCGTCGCCTCGCTCGCGTGCGCCGCGCTGCCCGTTCCCGTTCCGAACACGGAACCGCCGGTAGCGAAACCCTGGTGCACGAGCCAGCCGACCGCGGCCAAGAACAGTGCGCCGGTTATCAACAGGATCGGGAGATAGACGCGCGGCGGAAGACCGCGCTGCGGCGCATTTTGGGGTCTGAGCACAAGATTCGTTTGGACGCGGGGCGAATAAACTCTTCGTGCTGCCCTCGGAGACCGATCTCCAGCTGCTGTTCGCCGAGCTCAACAACTACTATTTCAACGGCGAAGTCCCCGTTTGCCGCATCCGGTACAACGCGCGCTTTTCCAATTCGGCCGGCCGGATCACGTATAGCGAACGCCCGCTGCTCATCGAGCTCTCGCCCAAGCATTTCCGCGAGAACTTCCAAGCGATGCGCGAGACGCTGCTTCACGAGATGATCCACGCTTGGCTGTTCGATCGCTGCGGCGATACCGGCCACAGCTCGGCCTTCCGCAAAAAGATGCGCGAGTGCGGAATGACCTCGATCTACCACGACCTGGGCAACGTCAAGCCGATCAACGAAAGCGCGCGCCGCTACATCCTGCGCTGCGAGCGCTGCGCGCTGGAGCTGCTGCGCAAGCGCCTGCCCTCGGCGGCAATGAGCTGCGGCCGCTGCAGCAAGCGGGGGTACGATCCGCGCTTTCCCCTGACGGTGCTCGAGATCGTGGAAACCCGCGAGCTCGGCACGACCGTAGGGCGGGCAGCCTTCAAAAGCCGCTGAGGCGGCGGTTTCCGCAGGGCCCCTCGGCCGCAGCGTGAAACAGGCGTGCCGTCTGCGCCGTACTAGTCTGCGTACATGGCGTCATCATCATGAGGGATGTTTTATGAAGCAATCCGCCCATTCGGCATGGGGTTCCATTGCCGGGGCCTTTTTTCTCGCATCGGCCCTGCTCAGCGCGGCGCCGGCGGCAGCCCGCGTGAGCGTAGCTCAAGCGCCGGGGCCGCTTCCCAAGAGCGTGGTTCCGACGCTCTACGACATCAGTGTGGCGCCCGATCTCAAAACGATGAAGATCAAAGGCCGCGAAACGATCTCGATCAACGTGCTGCAGCCGGTGACGAGCATCACCCTCAACGCCACGCAAACGACGATTTCGTCGGCGATCCTGGACGGTAAACCGGCGGCCGCGATCTCGGCCAATCCGTCGCGTCAGACCGCGACCTTCCGTTTCGGCCGCGCCGTGCTGCCGGGTCCGCATACTTTGACGCTGGTTTACACCGCGACGGTGCAGTCGACTGCGCAGGGCCTGTTCGTGCAGAAGTATCAGGACACGCAGGGCAAGCCCGCGCAGCTCATCGGGACCCAAATGGAGGCAACGGACGCGCGCCGCATGTTCCCGAGCTGGGACGAGCCGGTCTTCCGCGCTCGCTTTCATCTGAGCGCGACCGTGCCCAAGGGCTGGACCGCCGTCTCGAACATGCCCGTGCAAAAAACCGTCTCCGCCGGACCCGAAGTCAAAACCGTGACGTTCGGCACGACGCCGTCGATGTCGACGTACTTGCTCGTGTTCTGTGCGGGCGATTTCGACGTGCTGACCGGTTCGGCCAACGGCACGGCGGTGCACGTTTACGGCACCAAAGGGAAGGGCCCGGAACTAACCTACGCGCTCAGCTCGCTCGAGCGCCTGATTCCGTATTTCGAAAATTATTACGGCATCAAGTTCCCGTTGCCTAAGCTCGACCTGATCTCGATCCCCGGCTTCTTCGGCGGCGCGATGGAAAACTGGGGCGGCATGACGTTCACCGAAGACGGGGTCGTCTACGATCCGAAGCTGCAGCCTCCCAGCGCAAAACGGCGCGTATTCGACGTCATCGCGCACGAAACGTCGCATCAGTGGAACGGCGATTTGGTTACGATGGCGTGGTGGGACGGCCTTTGGCTGAACGAAGGCTTCGCTACTTGGATGGAAAATAAATCGACCGCCGAGTTGAACCCCGATTGGAATTGGCGATTGGGCTTCGACCAAGCCAACGACGGCACGATGGTCTCCGATGCCCGCCGCACGACGCATCCGGTGCAGATGCCCGTGCACAATGAAACCGAAGCCAACGAAGTCTTCGACGAGCTTTCCTATCAGAAAGCCGGCGCGTTCTTGCGCATGATGGAGCAGTATATGGGCCCGTCGGTATTCCGGAAAGGCCTGCATAACTACTTCGTCGCCAACGCATACGGCAACACGGTTCCCTCGGATCTCTGGTCCGCGCTGACTGCCGCGTCCGGACAAAACGTCGCGCGCATCTCCGATTCCTGGATCAATAAACCCGGGTTTCCGATTGTCAGCGCGACCGCGTCGTGCTCGAACGGGCGCCGTACGGTAGCGCTCTCGCAGATGCGCTACACGTCGGACGGTTCGCCGGCCGGGTCGACGGTCTGGGCGATTCCGCTGAACATGGAAACTGCGCCCGGAACGTTCACGAAAGTGCTCTTCGACAGCGCACACAAGAGCGTCGCGGCCGGCAGCTGCTCGCAGCCGCTCGTGGTCAACGGCGATGCCGTCGGCTACTTCCGCGTACGGTACGATGCCGCAACGCAGGAGTTGCAGCGCCGCCACTTCCGCTCGCTCAGCGTAGCCGACCGGCTCTCGCTGCTCGGCGATTCATGGATCTTCGCAGAAGACGGCAAAGCCAAACTGAGCGATTTCCTGGCCTACGTCAAAGCCGACCAAGGCGACACCGATTCGCACGTCGCCGGTGCGATTTTGGGCGACTTCGGAAACATGCAGCAGTACGAGTACGGTAAACCCGGAGAAGCGGCGTTCAAGCAGTACGCAATTACGTATCTGCGCCCGCTGCTCGACGCGCTGGGCGGCTGGGATGGACCGACGTCCGACGTCGAGCGCACCCAACTGCGCAACCAGGTGATCGGCGATCTCGCCGAAGCCGGCGATCAGGCAACGATCGCCGAAGCGCAGAAGCGCTTTGCCGCGTTCCAGCAGAACCCGGCGTCGCTCTCGCCCGAGATGAAAGACACCGTGCTGACGATCGTCGGACGCTACGCCGACGAAAAGACGTACGGGCAGCTCATTCAAATGGGCATGAGTTCGCACAACCCCATCGAGATGCAGTCCTACTTCCAGGCTGCATTCGTGGCTAAGGATCCGGCGCTGGCCCAGAAGAGCCTGGACATGGCGCTGCATCTGCCGCCGCAATTCCAATCGTTCGGACCGATCATCGTCGCGATCGTCGGACAGGATCACCCGGAGATGGCCTGGTCGTTCTTGCAAAAGAATACGGACAAGCTGTTCGGAGGCATGAGCGTCTTCGACCGCCTGCCGTACGTGAGCGGAATCGCCGGCTCGTTCTGGCGCGGGGTGTCCGCCGACGAGATCAACGCCTATCTGAAGGCGAACATGCCTGCTTCGGCCAGCATGGACGTCAATAAGGCCATGGAAGGCGTCCGCCTCAATCAGCAGCACCGGCAAGTGCTGGTGCCGCAGATCGACGCGTTCGTCAAGGCCGCCTAGACCGCGACAAAAGCCGCAACTCCAAGGCCGCCCGCTGCCAAGCGGGCGGCCTTTTCGCCGGGGAACGGGGGTTCCGGGGGCGCTTTCAGACCTTTATCCGGGCAGAAACGGGCGCGTTCGCGCGAAGATAAGCGGGCAATGACGACGACGAACGTTCAAGGCTCCAACGGGGCCGCCGCTATGCGTACCGAGAGCGACTCCATGGGGCAAATCCCCGTGCCTGCCGACAAATATTACGGCGCGCAGTCCGCGCGATCGCTGATTCACTTCGACATCGGCGACGACGAAACGCCGCGTGACGTGATGCCGCGCCAAGTGATCCGCGCGATGGCCGTGCTCAAGAAGGCGGCGGCGCTGGTCAATCGCGATCTGGGCAAGCTCGACGAAGAGAAGACCAAGCTCATCACCGCGGCCGCCGACGAAGTCATCGCCGGAAAACTGCACCCGCACTTCCCGCTGCGCGTCTGGCAAACCGGGTCGGGCACGCAGACGAACATGAACGTGAACGAGGTCATCTCCAACCGGGCGATCGAGCTGGCCGGCGGCGAGATGGGCAGCAAGAAACCGATTCACCCGAACGACCACGTCAATATGTCGCAGTCGTCGAACGACACGTTTCCGACCGCGATGCACATGGCCGCCGCCGAAGCGGTCGTCCAGATGCTGCCGGCCGTGCGCAAACTGCGCGACGCGCTGGATGTTAAAGCCAAACAGTGGTCGCACATCGTCAAAGTCGGCCGCACGCATCTGCAGGATGCGACGCCGCTCACGCTCGGTCAGGAATTTTCGGGTTACGTCACGCAGCTCGATCGCGCGATTCACGCCATCGAACTCTCGCTCGATCCCCTCTTCGATCTCGCGATCGGCGGCACGGCGGTCGGCACCGGGCTGAACGCACACCCCGAATTCGCCGAGCGTGCGGCCAAAAAGATCGCGGAACTGACCGGTCTGCCGTTCCGCTCGCATCCCAACAAATTCACCGCGCTGGCCTCTCACGACGACTTCGTCTTTGCCTCCGGCGCACTTAAAACGCTGGGCGCAGCGCTCATGAAAATCGCCAACGACATCCGTTGGCTTGCGTCCGGTCCGCGCGCCGGCATCGGCGAACTGACGCTGCCCGAGAACGAGCCCGGCTCATCCATCATGCCGGGCAAAGTCAATCCGACGCAGTCCGAAGCGATGACGATGGTCGTGGCCCAGGTCTACGGCAACGACCTGGCCATTTCGTTCGGCGCCTCGCAAGGCAACTTCGAACTCAACGTCTTCAACCCGGTCATGATCTACAACTTCCTGCACTCGTGCAATTTGCTGCGCGACACGTGCACGATGTTCCGCGAGCACGCCGTCGAAGGTCTGCAGGCCAACGAAGACGTGATCGCGCGCTATTTGAACGAGTCGCTGATGACCGTCACCGCGCTCTCACCCAAGATCGGGTACGACAAAGCGGCGGAAATTGCCAAGAAGGCGCATCACGAGAAAACCACGCTCAAGGAAGCTGCAGTCAAACTGGGGCACGTCACGGCAGAGGACTTCGACAAGTTCGTGGTCCCCAAGGAAATGACGTATCCGAAGTAGCGCCGACACTGTAGTCAGAGGCAATTAAAAAGCCCGGCCGTGGCCGGGCTTCTCTCTTGCAAGCGACTTGCAATAGCTTTAGTTTTCGCGCACCAGGATGGAAGCGTAGGTGCCGCTGACGCCGCGCCACATCTTGTCGTTCCAGCGATCGGACGCGAGGCGCTCCAGACTGTACAGGTCGAGCATCCAGTCGTTGAAGTATGAGTCGTCGGTGTCCAGCGCGACGAGAGTGCGGTCGTTCATGTACGCTCCTTCGTTTCTATCCATTCAACGTATCCTATCGGCGTTCCGACGCAGGAGCTTCGTTCGTCTTAGGACTTTCGGCCCAGCCCGTTACCGAATCATTACAATTAGCGGACACCCGCCCGCCTGCTTGGATGAGGAGGGCACGCGAGCGCCAGCGCACGGTACGGCCGAAGGCGCTCGCGCACCACTGCGCAAGGCTCATCACGTCGCGAAGCGGGATCAGCAACGGTTCGGGGCGCGACTGCGGCGCGAACGCGGCGCGCGCCTCGTAGTGCAGACACACGCGCAGCGCGGCCGCCGCACAGAGCAGCGCGGCTGCTCGACCCGTACGTGCAACCACTGCGTATGCGATCGCGAGCGGCAGCACGTGGGTGACGACCGAACCGGCAAAGCCCGCGGGACGTTGTGCGAGAATCGTCCGCGCCCAGCGCAGCTCACGGTTCCAGAGCTCCGGCAAGCGCCGCTCCGTAATTGCCGTATGCACCAGGCACGACGCGAGGCGGACCGAATAGCCCGCGCGGCTCACTGCTTGGCCCAGCTCGTAATCGTCCCCGATTCGGCCTGCAAGCGCGGCAAAGCCGCCAATTCGTTCGAGCACGCCGCGGCGCACCGCCATCGTTGCGCCAAAACAGTAGCGCAGCGGTTCGAGCATCCCGGCGACGAGTACCGACGGAGCAAATCCCTCGTTGACGTACATCGCGCCCAACTTTGAGACCAGATCTGTTCCAGGCTCGCTCCCGTAGAGGCACGTGACCGCGCCCGTTCCTTCATTTTCGAAGGCGGCGGCAATTGATTGCAGGTACTCGCGCGGTACGCGAATATCGCTGTCGGCCACAACGATCAGGCCGTGGCGCGCGCGATGGTAAGCGGCCAGCACATTGGCGATCTTCGGATTGGGCTCGTCGCGCGCTTGTCCGCAGACGACGTCGATTTCGCGATCGGGAAACTCGCGCTGCAGGCGCAGCGCCGTTCGCAGGGCCGGATCGCTGCAGTCCGCCGCGCAGAAGACGATTTGAAATTTCGGGTACACTTGGTCGCAGAACGAGCGCAGGTTTTCGTACAAGAACGGCTCGTCGCCGTACAGCGGCTTGAATACTGTAATCGGCGGCGAAGCCTTTGGCGGCGGATCCGCTGCGCGCCTTCGATATCTCCGCACTCGCAAGAGCGCCAATGCAGTGTATGCCAGGCCGCCCGCGGTCGCAGCCAGCAGCAACGTGCGGGCCACCGAGCGGACGTTACGCGCCATGCGCTGCCAATTCGCCGAACGTCACGGGTTCAACCGCGGAGCGCCGCAGCGTCCCGGCAACGCGTTCGTCGACCAGAGCGGCGAACTCGCCGGCAAAGTCGTACTCGGGCGGAAACGCCTCGGGCCACGTGTGCGTCGCAGGATGCACGTACAATTCGGAGACGCCGTCGGGCAGATGCTCCAGAAACGACTCGACGAGGGCGGGACGCATGCGGCCGCTGTCGTTCATGCCGAAGACAAAGTCGTTCGTCGCGACGCCGGCGCGGCGAAGGCGCAGCCGCATCAGCGCCAGCCAGGGCGCCAAGAAGGCCGCATTGGCCATTCTCGCAGCAGGCGCGGTGCGCGCCGCGCGCCACGACGGCCAAAACGGTTCGCGCGGAATGCGGATCGCCCGCACGCCGAAGTCGCGTCCGACTTTGAGCACGAGCGAAAGCACCGTAGGGTGGACGTGCAGATGGTTTTGCGCGTTGACGTGGTCCATCGTCAGGCCCGTCGCCGCGAAGGCTTCGAATTGCGCGCGGATCTCCGCTTCGAGCTGCGCGCGGATACCGGGGGTAAAGAAGTACCGCACGCCGGCACGGAAGAGGCGGTCGTCGAATGCGCCCCTCTCGTTCACGAGCAGCGGCACGCGTTCGGGCGGCAAGAGGGGATGTCCGTTCACGAGGACCAAGTGCAGACCGACGCGCAGACCGGGAAGCCGGCGTGCGCGTTCGATCGCATCGAGCGTCGCGGGAGCCGCCACCATCAGACTTGCGGTCGAGAGAATCCCGCGGCGGTGGCCTGCTTCAATGGCTTCGTTGACCGCGGTCGCCAATCCGAAATCGTCCGCGGTGACGATGAGTCGTTTCATGCTTCCCTTCGTGCAGCAAGAGGGCAGTGGCGCTGCGGCATCCAAGCGCGACGCGTGCGTCCCCTCTTCGCCGCCAGGAGCGCCGCGCTAGACGGCACGCTCGAACCGCTGCTGCTCACACGTCATCGCGCCCGTATTAGCGCATGGATGCGCGAACGCCGCTTGCCGGATGCTTGGCTGTCGGGCAAGATGGTGTCCTACCACATGGGATGGACGGATGCGTCCGGCAATGAGGTGCGCGTGCGCACGGGAAAACTCGTTCGCCCGAGCCTCTGCCTCTGGGCGTGTCAGGCCATGGGCGGCGAGATCGAATGGGCACTTCCGGCTGCCGCGGCGATCGAATCGTTCCATAACTTCACGCTCATCCACGACGATATTCAAGATGAAGACGGCCGCCGCCATCATCGCGCGACGGTGTGGTCGCTTTGGGGCGTGCCTCAAGCCATCAACGCAGGCGACGCGCTGCAGACCCTGGCGTTTTCGGCGATGGCCGAGCACGCGCGCCATCCGCGCCGCATGTTGCGGGCGATTTCCGCGCTGGCCCAGGCCGGGCTGGTGGTGATCGAGGGCCAATGCCTGGACCTTGAACTCGAGGGGACGCAGTGCGGCGGTTTGCGCGACTACGTTCGGATGGCCGCAGCCAAAACCGGCGCCCTGCTCGGCGCCAGCCTCGAAACGGGGGTCTTGCTTGCCGGGGCGGATGCGGCAACGGCCGCACGTTTCCGCCGCGCGGGCCGCCTATTGGGGACCGCATTCCAGATTCGCGACGATTGGTTGGGGGCGTACGGCGACCCGGCGCTCACCGGAAAGTCCGCGCAGGCGGATGCGCGCCGCCGAAAGATGACGTTCCCCGCGATCGCGGCAACGCGGCTCAAATCGCAGCAAGTGCGGCGCAAGGTCAGCGACGTCACGCGCAGCGCCGCACTTCGCTATGCCGAAATGGCCGTCTTTGCGCTTTCGCGCACCGCGATTGAAAAGAGCGCGCTGGACGAGTTCGAGGAGGTAGCGTACTACGTCGCAACGCGATCGCAGTAGCGGCATCTCGTCGCGAAAGTCCGACCACATCCGGATCAGTTTGGAAGAGAACGTCACCTCCAAAGGTCTGACGAGCGGCTTTGAGCGGTGGCGTTTCGTGCATTGCGCGCTGCCGGAGATCGACCTGAGCGACGTCGACACGAGCACGACGTTTTTGGGGCGCCGCTTGGCCGCACCGATTTTGATCTCGTGCATGACCGGCGGAACGAGCGAAGCCAGGGCGATTAATCTCACCCTCGCGCGCGTCGCGCAGGAGCGTTCGCTGGCGATGGGCTTGGGTTCGGGCCGCGCGCTCCTCGAGGACCCGTCCTTACTCGAGACGTTCGACGTGAGGCCCGCTGCGCCGGACATCCTGCTGTTCGCAAACTTGGGCGCGGTGCAACTGAACAAAGGTTACGGCGCGGATCACGTACGCCGGCTCTTGGATCTGCTGCGTGCCGACGGGATCGTACTGCATTTGAACGCGCTCCAAGAAGCGGTGCAGCCCGGCGGCGATACGATGTTCGGGCAGCTCATGGATCGCATCGCGTCGCTGTGCGAACGGCTGGATGCGCCGGTGATCGTCAAGGAAGTGGGTTGGGGCATCGATGCCGACACGGTGCACGCGCTCTTTGAAGCGGGCGTGGCAGCGGTCGATCTCGCCGGTGCCGGCGGGACGTCGTGGAGCGAGGTGGAGCGGCATCGAATCGACGATCCCATGCGCGCACGCGTGGCCGCCGCATTCGCGGGTTGGGGTATACCGACTGCGCAAGCGTTGAGCGCCGCGCGCCGGGAACGCTCCAACGGGCTGCTCATTGCAAGCGGAGGCATCCGTACGGGGATGGATGTTGCCAAAGCGATCGCGCTCGGCGCGGATCTGGCGGGAATGGCGGCGCCGTTTTTAGAGGCGGCGGCCGAGGGGTACGATGCGGCGCTGCAATTCGCCGACGAAGCCGCGGAAGTATTGCGCATTGCGATGTTCGCGCTGGGCGAGCGGACAATTGGAGCCCTGCAGCGTACGAAAAGGCTCGTGCACGTAAAGGAAGGCGAATAGCGCGTGGCGTCCACGCCTTTGACGCTGCGCGCGGCGGACGAGTATTGCCGCATGCTCACGCGCGGCCACTACGAAAATTTCGCGGTCGCTTCGTGGTTCGTACCGCACGCGCTGCGGCGCGACCTCATGCGTTTCTACGCGTTTTGCCGCACTACGGACGATCTCGGCGATGAAAGCGGTTCGCCCCAAGTTGCGCTGCGCCGGCTGCAGCGCTGGCGCGACGATACTCAGGCGCTTTTTTGCGGGGAGGCGCCGGTGCATCCGGTGCTCTTCGCCCTGCAGGATACGATAGCGCGCAACGCGCTGGATGCGGCTCCGTTCTTCGATTTAATCGCCGCGAACGAACAGGATCAGCGCGTGACGAGCTACTCGGTATGGCCCGAGCTGGAACGCTACTGTCAACTTTCGGCCGCACCCGTCGGACGCGTCGTCCTGCGTCTTTTCGGAATTGCGACGCCCCTGACCGAGAAACTCTCCGACGACGTCTGCATCGGCCTGCAGCTGGCCAATCACGCGCAGGACGTCAGCCGCGATGCGCGCATCGGCCGCTGTTACCTGCTGCAGAGCGATTTGGACGAGCTGGGCCAGGCGGGAGCCGTTCGAGCGATGGTGCAGCGCGCGCGATCGCTGCTGGCTTCGGGCCGCGCCTTGGAACCGTACGCGCCGGGTTCGCTGCGGCTGCAGCTGGCGTCGTACCGCTTGGGCGGCCTGGCGATTTGCGCGGAGATCGAGAAGATGCAGTTTGCCACGCATCAAGCGCGGCCGCACGTCGCCGCGCGGAGCAAAGCGCTGCTGGTGCTGCGCGCGTTGCTCGAGGCGCTCTTCCATTCACCGCAGGCGGGCAATGCTGAGACCGCTTGATCCCGTTCGCTACGTCCGGCGGCCGCCCCGCATCGAAACCGATGCGGAGCGTTTTTGCCGCGACATGGCGCGCCGCGAGGCCAAAAATTTCTATTGGGGTTTTATTTCGCTTCCGTACGACCAGCGGATGGCGATCTACGCGCTGTACGACTTTGCGCGCGAGGTAGATGACGAGGTCGACTCAGCCGAGGACCCGCGCTCGATCCCGATGTGCCTGGCGGCCCAGCGCGAACGCATCCGGCGGTGCGTGCGCGGCGATACGCGCGATCCCATCGGCGAGGTTCTGTACGAAGCGACGCAGCGGTACGGCATTCCCGAAGAGGAGTTGCAGTCGCTCATCGACGGCGTCGAGCGCGATTGCACGCAAACGCGCTACGAAACGTGGGAGGAGCTGCGCGAATATTGCCGCTTGGTCGCATCCGTCGTCGGCCGCATGTGCGTGCGCGTGTTCGGCTTCGACGATCCGGTCGCGCTCGAACGTGCCGACGATCTGGGCCTGGCGCTGCAACTAACCAATATTCTGCGCGACGTCCGCGAAGACGGCGAGATGGGGCGGGTCTACCTGCCGCTCGAGGACCTGCGCCGTTTCGCCATCGAGC
>Ga0070740_10003479_pt1 | contig 16675 bp, 3 predicted proteins | sample Coa_R2_FD_67286 | JGI IMG/M metagenome (GOLD analysis project Ga0070740, IMG submission 67286) | Surface soil microbial communities from Centralia Pennsylvania, which are recovering from an underground coalmine fire - Coalmine... | ecosystem: Environmental > Terrestrial > Soil > Unclassified ... | reverse complement strand
AGGTTGCAGTGCATGACCACGGCCTGCACAGTGAGGCTGCCCTTGATCTGGCCGGTGATGGTCCAGCGCAGCATGGCCACGCTGCGCGCCGCCTCGACGCTGACCGAGGCGCTGAACGTCGCCGGCACGCCGGGCGTGAACGGGATGTTGTAGCTGCCCGAGATGTTGTAGCTCAGGCTGTTATCGGAGCCGGGAGGCCCGAAGTCGAGCGCCTTGAGATTGATCGGCTGCGGCGGGAAGGTGAAGGTCCCCTCGTAGCCGGTGCTGACGACCAGCGGTGGCGAGACGGAGCCGAAGCCGATGAGGCCGCGCAGCCACAAGGGTTGTTGGCACGAGCAGAAGGTCTTGTCCACGGCCTTGGACTGCTTGCCGTCGGTATTGACGGCCACCATGCGCAGGTCGTTTTGCCCGTCGATGAGATCGGGGTCCTTGCCCATGTCCAGCGTGTACTGGGCGGTGGTCCCGCTGGTGCCGACGGCGTGCGTGGTGCGGCCGTTGAGCGTGAAGTCGACCTCCCGCGGCGTGGTGCCGCCCCAGTCGACGGTGACGATGACGTTGTTCTGGACGGAGAGGTCCTTGAGATAGGCGTCGCCCCAGTTGTACTGGGCCTGCACGCGGATGATGGTCGGCGTGCCGGGCGTCGGCGTGCCCGGGGTGTCGGTCGGCGTGGGCGTAAAGGTGGGCGGAGGGGTCGTGCAGGGATTGCTGCCGGCATTGGCATGCATGCGTGCGCTGAGCCGCGCGCTTGCTGACGGCGCGACGTAGCCGAACTGGATGCCGCCCAGGTAGGGAGCGCTATCCGACGGCGCGTCGACGCGGCCAACCACGTAGATGGAGCAGGTCGAACCGGCCGGTACTCCGGCGCCCGCGCTCGCCGTGGGCGGCTGGAAGAAGGTCACGGCGCCAGGACCGAGATACTGTCCGCCCGGATCGTTGGTATTGACGGTCCAGTTGGGACAATTGTAGTTGTAGGTCAGGTACATGGTGTGGGTGATGACATCGGGGTTGCCCAGCGTCGGCAGGTCGCCAGACGTCACGGTGATGGCATCGCTGGAGCCGATGCGCGCCGTGGCGCCGCTCGGCGACGGGGCGCGGATGGTTGTGGCGCCGGCCGGCAGCGATGCGTCGCTGAAGGCCGTGCGCGGTGCCAGGTGTCCGATGGCCGTACTCGTAGCCGTCGCTGTCGGACAGGGCGTCGTCCCGGGTGTGGCCGTCCCGGTCGGACACGGCAGCACGATGATACCCGAGGTGGGCGTAGCGGTCGGCGTGTTCGTCGCCGTGTCGGTCGGGGTATCCGTGGGAGTGTCGGTTGGGGTATCGGTCGGCGTATCTGTCGCCGTGTCGGTCGGGGTCGCCGTGGGCGTGTCCGTCGGCGGGGTGGTGGCCGGGGCCGTGGTGGCCGGCGTCGTCGGCGGCTGCGTATCGCAGGCTGTTGGCGTAGCCGTCGGCGTGGTGGTCGTCGGCACATCGAAGTTGCGCTGGCCGCTGGTCTGGCCGCCATTGTTGTTGGCGTTGGGCTGGGCCGACTGCTTGACCAGGGCGTTACCGGGCAGCAGGCCGCGCGAGCGCAGCTCCATGGAGACGTGTCCCTGTGCATCGCGCACAGCCGTCAGATGGTCGGCAAATAGCGCATTGAGCTGGGCTGCAGTGCGATGCGCCAGTTGAGCGGAGCTGCTGCCGCTTGGATGAATGTAGACGACGACGCGCGCGCAGCGGTGGCCGGTGCTGGTCGGATGCCAGATGGCCTGTAGCACGATCGAGCTGAAGGCGCCGATGGTGAGATTGGTGACGCGGCCAATCGGCACCCATACCGCCTGACCGATGCCCAGAGGCGCAAGCTGGATCTCGGCATCCACCACGATGGGCTGTCCGGTGGGGTTAGTCAGTAGCGTGGAGACAGTATTGTCCACGCCAAGTTGCGGCGGGTCGGGCGTGATATTGATCGAGCCCAGGGAGAAGATCGGATCGTTCGAGCCGAAGATGGGATTGGGTGTGGGCACATTGGGCAAGACCGGCGGCGTGCCGTTCACCGGGAACGGCGTGGAGGTCGGAACGGTAATCTCCGTGGGCGTCCCGGCCGGAGTATAGGTCGACGTCGGCGTCGAGGTTGGGCCTGTCGGCGTCGGCGTGGCCGTGGGCGGCGTGCCGGACGGGGTCGGCGTCGGCGTCAGCGTGGGCACGATCGGCGTCGGCGTGCGCGTAGCTACGATGGTGATGCCCGGTACCGGCGTCTGCGTCGGCGCCGCCGGGTTGATGGTGACGCCGGTATTGGCGATCGCCCCGCTGGTGAAGCCCGTGGCCTGAATCGAGGCGCTACCGGGAGCCGGGGGCTGGCCGCTACGCAACTCGGCCGGCACGGTCAGATTTCCGCCGATGTTGCCCAGGTCATCGGCATTGACGTCAAGCTCGCCGATACTGTTGCCCCGGGCATCCGTCATGGTGATGCGCACCCCTTCCCGCGGACGGAAGCCGTTGCCCGAGACCTGCACGGTGTCGCCCAGGGATACGGTATCCGGGCTGGCCGAGAGACTGGGCGTGAAGGGCTGCTCCGTCACCGACGCACTGGCCTTGCCTGCGCTCAGGCGGCCGCGCACCGTGTAGGTCAGCGTGAGCAACGAGGCCGCCGGCGGTGCCACCGCCGTCGCGGTCGCGGTACCGGAGATGTCGGCCGCGACCGTTACAAACGGCATCTGGCCGCTCAGCGCGAAGTCGGCCAGTTCGCCCGGCAGCAGACCCGTGGCCGTCAGGATCACCTGATCGCCCGGCCGCGGCGTGGACGGCTGCGCCGCCAGGGATGGGCTGGTGCTGGCCTGCGTGGCGATGGTGGTGGATACCTTGAGGCCGCTGCGCTGGCCGGTGGCGGTGATCGTGTAGTTGCCCGCGTCGACGGGCGGCACGCTGCTGGTAATGGTGAAGGCGCCGGTGGCGTCGGCCTGTGGCGCCTGTTGCGGCCAGGTCGGCGAGCCGAAGTCGACGATGACGTATTCCAGCGGGCGGAAGCCGGTGGCGGTCACGGTGATGGGATCGCCGACCTTGGCCGTGCCCGGCTGCACCATCAAGACGACGGAGCCGTATGGCTGAATGCCCAGATTGGCCGACGCCTGGCCGCCGCTGACCTGACCCGTGGCCACGATCTGCAAGCTGTTTCGGGAGGTCACCGGCACCAGCATGGTCGTGGAGATGGCGCCGGTACTATCGGCCATGGTATCGACGGCGCTGCCATCCTGGATGGTGATATGGACCGGCTCATTGGGACGGAACCCGCCGCCGTAAACGCCGAGCGAATCGCCGGACTTCAGGATGGGATCGCTGAGCGTCAGGATAGGCAGGTACGGATTCAGCGTCACTTGCGCGCTGCCCAGGGCCAGCGAGTTACCGCCCGTCGCTTTGACGGTCAGGACGGTAGAACCGCCGGTGGGAGGCACGCGCAGGAAAGTCAGGAAGCTACCGTTGTTGTCGGCGTTGAGGTCTGAGCTCGCCGAACCGCCATTATTGCCGGTAGCCGAGATATGAATGGGCTCGCCGGCCAGGAAGGCTGTGCCGGTGATCTGGATGACATCGCCGGCACTGGCGTTCGTCGGTGACACCACCACCGTGGCAGGCGGCGCCGTCACCGTGAACGGCGCGCTGGCACTCGCCCCACTCGTCTCACCGTAGGCGTTGAAGGTCTTCTGCCCCAGGCCGCGGCTGGCCGGCACGCTGAAGGTTTGCGTGAAGGCGCCGGTGCTATCGGCCGTCGCATTGAACGGCAGCACGCCATCGAAGGTCAGATCCACCTTCTCGCCAGGCGCGAAGTTGCTGCCAATGACCGACACGTTGGTTTGCGGGACGCCGCTCGACGGATTGGCCGTGAGCGCGGGATGATAGGGAGTCACGCTGTAATTGGCGCTACCCGAGCCACTGTCATCGCCCGCCGAGACCGTGTGACTGCCCTGTGTCGATCCGGGCGGGACCACAAACGATGCGTTGAAAGCGCCGGTGTCGTCGGTGACGAAGGTGCCGACCTGCAAGGAGTCGAAGAGGATCGTCCCCGGCGACTGCGGCAGATAGCCGGTACCCGAGATGGCGACGGTGTCGCCCGGCCGCCCGAAGGCCGGGGCAAGCGCGACCCGATGCGACGATTGGTCGATGGTGAAAGTGCCGACCGATGTGCGATCCGGCGTAGCGCTGCCGTTATAGCTGTTCTGTACGACCAGGTCATAGAGCCCCGATCCCAGGCCGGAGCTATCCCACGTCACGGCCCACAGCCCGCTGCCGTCGTTGAGCGGGGACAGATTGCCCTCGAAGCTGCCCGTCCCCACCGTGCCGTGCGGCACGGCATACAGCGCGACCGAGCAATAGTAGTAGCTGTAACAGTTAAGCGCCGGGGCCATGATCGACGAAGGCAGTACGGTCAGGCGCACGCGGCCGCCCAGGATGGTGCCCGGCGGCGGTCCGTTCAGGGTGAACGGCCGGCGGGTCAGACCGATCTGGACTTGCACCGGCGCGGCCGCGAGCCCGCTTGCGTCGTCGCCCGCCTGTATGATCGCCGTGTACGTCCGGTTATCGGGGACGGGGTTACCGCTGTCGTCCAGGCCGTCCCAGGCCACCGATCCGGTGCCCTGGCCGAAGGGCAGGTCGGCCACCAGATGGCGCAGCACGGAACTGCCATCGGAGATGGTAGCCGTCACGGCCAGGGCACGGTTGAGCGTGAAATTGATGGTGGCCGTGTCGTTGGTGCCGTCCCCGTTGGGCGTGAACGGGTTGGGATTGGCCGACGCCGCGGTCACAGTCGGCGTATTGTTCAGCGTAAAGGTGCCGAGCACGGCCCGGTCCCAACAGTTGCTGGCGCCGGTGAAGCAGAACTGGATGTAGACGTCGTAACTCCCGTTGGCCTGCTGGGTAGTATTCCAGGAGGCTTGATTCGCTCCCGCCCCGCTGTAGTAGCCCAGGGAGATCGCGTTGTTGAAGGTGCCGTGCGGCGCCGCGTACAGATAGCCGTAGGGGCTGGCCGCGCCGAGAGCCGCGGCCGGCGCGAAGCGAATGGCCACGGTGCCGCTCAGCACGCTGCCGGCCGCGGGCGTTGAAACGGTATATGACGGGTTGGCCACCTGCACCTGCGTGGTGACCGGGGCCGCGCTCTGCCCGTATGCATCGACGGCGGACAGCGTCGCCGTGTAGGTGCCCGTTGCAACCGATGCGCCGTCGGCATCCTGGCCATTCCAGGTCAGGCTGGCCTGTCCGCTGTTGCCGGCGTCCGGCGTCAAAGCCGTTGGGCCGAGCGTGGCCACTGTGTTGCCCGAGCTGTCGGCGATGATCGCCGTCACGGTCAGCGGTTGATTCAGGCCGAAGGTCAGCGTCGCCACATCGTTGGCCGAATCGGCGGGCGCATCGAGCGTGATAACCGGCGGCGAGGCCGAGGCAGTGCCGAGCGCGGGCGCCTGAGCAACGGTCACCGTGGCGAGCTTGTACAACTCGCCGGACGCGTAGTACGAGCCGGCCGGCACGTAATAGAGATTCACATACAGATCGTACGAGCCGTTGGCCAATGAGGGGTGCCAGGTGAGCGACCACGGACCGCCGTTGTTGGTCATGCCGCCGATTTGTATGCGCTTGCTCGCATCTGTTGAGCCGGCCGGATACGCCCACATCACCAGCGGCGAATTGAAGCCGTTGCACAGAGAATAGTAATAGTAGGAGCAGGACGGCGCGATGAGCGGATTGACCGCCGCCGTAATCGTGGTCGTGGAGGTGACCACGGCGCCCGCGGCGACGCCGCCGCTGAGAATGGGCTGCGTGACCAGGGTAACCGGCACCTGGACTTCGGGCGCAGACAGGCCGCCGGCGGTGCCGTCGAGCAAGATCGTATAGGTGCCGTCAGGCAGGAGGACACCCGCGTCGTCGCGGCCATCCCAGGTCACGCTCTGCGCCCCGGCGGCCTGGGCGAGATTTGAAACGATGGTGCGGACGATCGTGCCGGTGCGGTCCTGCACGGTCGCCGTGATGAACTCGCTGCGATTGAGCGAGTAACTGGCCATCGTGGTGTCGTTGATTCCACCCAGGTCGTTGTCACCCGGCGTGAAAGGATTGGGGTAGACGCTGGCACCGGAGATGAACGGCGCATTGCCTACCTGGTAGCTGCCGAGCACGAAACAGGCGCTTTGCGATCCAGTGCCGGAAGCGAGTGATCCATAGCCCATCAGGACGTACGTGGTGTCGTTGCTGAGGTTCAGCGCGCGCGTATCGACGGTGCCCGTCCAGGTACCGTTGCCGAGCGACGTGGGATAGCCGACGAACGTAGTGAAGCAGTAGGGCTGGCCGGACGACGGCCGCGGCGCGATGTAGTAGTCGTACAGGGTAACGCGGCCGGCGATGAGCGGATCAAGCGTGGCCGTGAACGGCACGGTGCCGCTGATGCTGCTGCCGGACGACGGCTGCAGCGTGGCCGGTTGCGCCACCACGCCCAGGCTGATGGCCGTGATGGCGGCAGTACCCGCCGGGTCGGTGCCGCTCAGCGTCGCCGTGTAGACGCCGTTGGCCGGCGAGGATCCGTCGTCGCGCTGGCCGTTCCAGAAGCTGCTGTGGGCGCCCGCACTCAACTGCGCATTGGCGAAAATGGTGGTCACCGTTGCGCCGCCGGCATCCTGGACGGCCAGCGTGGTGGTGAGGGGCGTATTGGCCACATAGCTCAGGTTGGTCCCGCTGCCCAGGCAGCCGTAGTAGTAATAGCAATAGGCCAGGGCCGTGGGCGCGAACACCGGGCTCTGGGACGCGGCCAGGTTGTCGTAGGCCGGCAGATGGGAAATCGCGAAGGTGCCCAGCTTCAGATGCTCGTGCTGCTGCGCGCCGGAGTAGTAGAAATCGACGTAGAGGTCGTAGTTCCCGTTGCCGAGCGAGGTGGGCGGGTCAACGCTCAGCGTATAGGTCGATCCGTTGCGCGTGAAGCTGCCGGCGGCCGTCGCCGGGCCGGACGCCCCGGCCGGCTGCACCATCAGGGTCGGCGCCGGCTTGTAGCCGCCATTGCCGTAGTCGTAGATGCTGTTCAGGATGGCGTTGGAGAAGCCCGGCGACGCCTCCATGGCAAAGGACGTCACGCCGCCAATGACCGTGCCCGAGAGCGGGCTGGTCAGGCTAAACGGCACCGCGGCGACCCCGATGTCGTTGATGTTGGCATAGGTGACGCTGCGGCCCTGCGCGTCGACGATGGTCACGCCCGCGTGATAGTTCGGGCGGTCCGGGACCGGGTTGCCGAAGGCGTCGGTGCCGTTCCAGGTCAGCGTCACCTGCTGTCCGGCCAGGGCCACGGTGCTGGTGGCCGTGACGGCCGTACCGAAGGGGTCGGTGATGTTCAGCGTCGCCGTGACGTCCGAGTTGGCCGTGAAGCTGACCTGCAGTGTGTCGTTGTTGCCGTCGCCATTCGGCGTGATCACGGACGGACGTGCATACGGAGTGCTGTAGAAAGCGAGCGGATTGTTGACGGTGATCACACCGGTCTGATAGGTGTAGTAGTCATATCCGCCGTTGAGGTCCGGGACGTAGAAGTAGACATCCAGATAGTTGCGGCCGTTCAGGGCGTTCAAGGTATTGATGGTGCCGGCCACCTGGCCGCCTTGCAGCGAGGCCGGCCCGGCGTAGTACTGGTTGTTCGGGTTGTTCACCGGGGCCAGGTAGAAATAGTAGGCGCCGATGTTGCCGAGCAGCGGCGACACGCTGACGGCGACGGGGATGTTGGTGCCGCTGACGGCGGTCCCGCTGAGCGGATTGGTCAGGGTCATGGCATGGGAGATCACCGTCTCGCTAATGCTCTGCGTTGCCGGCGCGCCGTTGTAGGACACGCTTGCCGGGTTGCCCGATGCATCGCTGCCGCCGATGGACAGGTCGTAGACGCCGTCGGCCACCGGCTGGCCGTTCGCGGTGCCGTCCCAGCCGATGGAAGGGCAGCATCCCGCGAAGGACTGATATTGCGACACCGTGGTCACCGGATTGCCCAGCGAGTCGGAGATGATCAGGCTGACCGTCATCGGCTGATTGGTCTGGTATGACCAGTTGGCGGAGTGATACGAATTCGGATTGTTCGGCCCTGCGAGCAGCGGATTCGGATAGGGCTGGGCAGCGTTCAAGGTGATGGCCGGCGGGACGCTGACGTTATAGATGCCCAGGTCGTGCACGCCGTGCTGCACGGCGCCGCCATAGGCATACGACAGGAACAGGTCATAGCTGCCGGGCTGGAGCATCTCTGGAATGGAGGCCGTCGCGCTCCAGGTGCCGTCTCCGTTGGGGCTGAACGATCCCAGGGTGAGGTCGCAGTTGCCGGGTGTGGAGCGCGACAGACACAGGCTGACGGAGGTGAGGGTTGAGGCCAGTAGCGAAGACGGCGTCACCGTAAAGACCGTGCCGGTGGCGGCCTCGGTCGCTGCCGGGGCGGTCAGGGTGAACGAGGGGGTGGCCACGCTCACGGCCACGTCAATCTCCGAGAGCACGTTGCCGCCATCGTCGAGAGCCTGCACGGCGACAATGTAATTGCCTTCGGGCACGATGCTGCCGAAGCCGTCGGTACCGTCCCAGGTAATGGTGCCGCCGCCGGCCGCCTGCGCCGCCGGCGCTTGCAGCGTGCGGATGAGGTTGCCCGAGCCATCGCGAAGGCTCACGGCCACGTTGCCGGGAGCGCTCAGGACGTAGGCGATGGCCGCGGCATTGTTGGTGGTGTCGCCGGGCGTCAGGAGACCCGGCGTGGCCGTGGCCGAGACGATGAACGGCGCGAGCCCGGTGGTCTGTAGCGCGCCCATGTCGCTGCCGTCCGAGGCCGCACCGATGGCCGGAGATCCTGACCCCAGGCTGAAGTCGCTAGTGGCCGGGTCATTGAACAGCGGGTCGTCGTTGATGTTGCCCAGCGAGCCGGTGGGGTCGGACAGGCCAACGTAGTCGTTGCCGTCGTTATTGAATACGTCGTTGTTCAGCAGAGAGGGGGAGTCGCCGGCGGACGGCGCGTCATAGATGCCGGCGCTGTTGCCGTAGATGATGGAGTTGGAGACCGTGGGCGAGGCCCGGTCGAGCAGAATGCCGCCGGCGGCCGTCGTGCTTGCCGAGGGGATGTTGAGCCCGGCGCCGGTGTTGTTGGCCAGCGTGTTGTGATCCAGCGTTGGGGCGGCGGGCAGGTCGACGAGCAAGACGCCGGCAGAGCCACCGGCGACCACGTTGTAGTCGATCAGCGTGTTGTCCGCGGCGAGGCTGCCGGCATCGAGCGGATTGAGCAGGATGCCGCCCAGTTGGTTGCCGAAGAGATGGTTGGCGTACACGGTATCGCTGTGCGCGTTGCCCAGGAACACGATGCCGCTGGTCTGGCCGGCCACGTTGCTGATGGTGTTGGCGGCGACCACCGAGCCATCCGCATCGGCGGCGAAGACGATGCCATCCTGCGTCCCATTGGGCGAGCCGTTCTGCACGGTGTTGCCGCTAAGGCTGGCGCCGGCGGCCACGTCGGCCAGATAGATGCCGCTGTTGCCGGTGTCGCTGGCGTTCAAGTCCACCGTATTGCCGCTGATGCCGGTGCCGCCGGAGCGCCCGGCCACCACGATGCCCGACCAGTTACCCTGGCTAACGTTGATGGTATTGTTGGAGATGGTGGTGCCGCTGCCACTGTAGCCGATGCCGTTCACGGCGACGGAGTCGACGTAGACGCCGCTGTATACAGTGGCAGGGTTGGCGCTGCCGGCGGCAACGTTGTTGCCCGACACCGTCAGCCCGCTGTTGAGGGCGCGGACGTAGATACCGCTGAAGCTGCCCGACACGCCTGATATGGTGTTGTTCGAAACCACGGTGTTGGCGAGGCTGCTGTTCGCGGCCTGAACGCCATACAGGTAGATGCCGTTGCTGCCAGAATCGCCGAGATCGGCCAGCGTGTTGCCGTCGATGGTTACATTGGTAAATTGCGACGCGACGTAGGCTAGCACACCGTTTGACGAGTCGCCGACCGTGGCGCCCTCGCCGTTGACGTTGTTATTGCTGATCGTCGTATCCGCCGCGTCGATGGCTGCCCCCTGGCATCCCAGGCAAATACCGGCATTGTAGACATTCCCGGTGCCCTGGGACCTCACGAATTCGGGCGAAACGGCAAAGCTGTTGTTGGTGATGGTGGCGGCGGACAGCGACGGGCCGGAGACCTGAATGCCGCCCAGGGCGCCCGCCTGCACGACGTTGCCGTCGATGGTCACGTTGCTGCCGCCCTGTAAGAGGTCGATGCCTCCGTAGTAGCCGGGCGTATCCAGCACATTGTTGGTCAATGTAATGCCCTGCACGGGTTGATTGAACACAATGCCCGCGAAGTTGGCCGCGGTAGCCGTTACCGTGGAACGTGTGACCCGCTCGTTGGTGATGGTGCCGCCGGCCGGCGCGTAGAACTGCAAGCCCAGGGTGGTGGAGCTAACGGTCACGGCGTCGAGGGTCGGCGACGCATTGTTGTCGACGACGGCCTGGCCGTACAGGACCTGGACGTTGGACAGCGTGCTCTGGCCGATCGCGGCATCGGGGGCGAAGAGGATGGTGCCCCAATCACCGCTGCCGGGGCTGCCGGGGGCGGTGGCGCCGGCAGCGGTGGTATCGCCACCATCGGCCGCACCGGTATCGTTGTTCGAGGTAAAGGTGATCGGCTGGGTCGCCGTGCCGATCGCCACCAGGGCGCCGTCGACAATCAGGCTGGCCTGATCGTTGTTGATGCCATCGGCGCAGACGGCCGAGGTGCCGGGCACGAACTTCACCACCACGCCCGGGTCGATGCTCAGTGTGGCGCCGGCGGCAACCTGCAGGCAGGGGTTGACGATGTACGGGCTTCCGGCCGGCGTCCATTCGGTGTCCGCGGCGATCATCCCCGAGACCGAGGTGCCCGATGGCGTGCCGCCCCCACCGCCTCCGATGTGTGGACTGATGCCGTGCTTAACCGACGTGCCGAGGGCCAGGGGAGCGGCGCTGTAGGTCGCATGCGTGGCCAGATGGTGCGAGCGACGGCGCCGCCGTGCCGCGCCTTCGACCGCCCACAGCGCCTGCATCGACCGGCTGAGCGCCCGGTGCAGCGCGCCGTCGCCTGCTGTGCGACCCAGGGCTTGCAGCCGCTTCTGCACGCGTGCCCGCGCGGCCTGTTGTAGCCGCTGCGCACGCTGTTGCTCGGCCGCGACGCGCGGTGACCTCGGCACGCTGAATAGATCGAAGCGCGGGATGGAGCGCTTGTGGAGCTTGTGGCGCAGGTGAGGCCGCGGTATATGGGTACCGCCCGACTGCTGGGCGCTGCGCGCATTCTTGCGATCTCCGGGCGAGGGCTTCCGGCCTGTCCCGACGGCGGTGTGCCGCGACAGGCCCTTGATGCCAGGTGCAGCGCTGACCGGCGCGGGCGCCGCCGGATGGGCGAGGATGGGATTGAACGAGCTGGCAATCAAGACAAGCGCGAGCAGTAGCCCGCCGCGGCGGCGCAGCCCAAAGGACATCAGCCTAGCTCCTTACAAGGGGGTCAGGATGACCGAATCGACATAGAGGCCGACAGTCACGCCCTGGGCTGGAAAGGACGCAACGCACGTGATGGCTGTGTGTGCGGGAAAAGCATAGCATCCTCAAGATGCCGCTGTAAAGACCGTAGCTATACTGGAATCTATACTGTTGGCGCGCCGGCTGATACTGTTTGGGCGGTGCGGCCTACGATCCAATCGGCTCGGCGGCAGCGCCCGTTCCGCGCGTCACGGCGGTCGGCAACTCCTCGACCGGGATGTGGCAGAGCACCATGTGCCCCGGCGCGGCCGTGCGCAGTGGCGGGAACTCCGTATCGCAAATCGTGCCCAGCCTGCGGTGGCAGCGGTTCTTGAAGGGGCACCCGCGATCGTCGGCCCCGGACTCGGCCTTGATCTCGCTCTGCAGCGCCAGCCGTGTGCGCGGCGCATCCGGATCGGGCAGCGGGATGGAGGCCAGAAGCAACTCCGTATAGGGATGGTTGGGCCCGGTGAAAACCTCGTCGGAGGTCCCGGTCTCCACGATGTGGCCGCGATACATCACCGCGATGCGGTCGGCCAGGTACTGCACCACCTGCAAATCGTGCGAGATGAACAGATAGGCCGTGCCCCAGCGGGCCTGCAGCTCCTGCAGCAGATTCAGCACGGTAGCCTGGACCGAGACGTCGAGGCCGGAGACCGGTTCGTCGCAGATCACCAGCTTGGTCCGCGTGGCGAAGGCGCGTGCGATGGCCACGCGCTGCTTCTCGCCGCCGCTCAACTGGCCCGGGTAGCGGTCCATATAGCTGATGTCGAGGTTGACCGCCCGCAGCAGATCGCGCGCCGCGTCTTCCGCCTCGCGGCGGCCGACTTTGGTCAGCAAGCGGATGGGCCGGGTCAGGATAGTGCGGACGGTATGCCGTGGATTGAGCGACATATCGGGGTTCTGGAACACCATCTGCAGCTCGCGCAGCATCTCGGCATTGCGATCTTCGATCTTCAGCGGTAGATCGCGCGCCTTGAAGGAGATGCGCCCGCTATCCGCCGCCGTCAGCCCCAGGATGCAGCGCGCCAGGGTGGTCTTACCGCTGCCGCTCTCGCCCACCAGGCCGATCGTATCGCCCTCGCGCATCACCAGGCTCACCTCGTGCAGGATGCGCGCGTTATGCCCCGGCCCGCCGAACAGGCCGGCCGCGGTGCGGTGGAACGACTTGACCACGCCGGTCACGTCCAGCAATGGCTCCGCGCCGTTCGGAGAAGCGGCGACCGCGGCCGGCTCCGCTGGTGCGGCAGTTCCGACGCGGACCTCCTCCCAGTAAAAGCAGCGCGACAGGTGGCCCGGCGAAGTGGCGACGAGGTCGGGATGGCGGCGTGAGCAGTCTTCCCGCACGTAGCGGCAGCGGGGCTGAAAGATGCAGCCGGGCGGCAGGGAGGTCAGGCTCGGCAGCCGGCCGGGTATCGGCGTCAGCGGCTGGCGTGCCGCGGCGACGCCGCGCGCCGGCAGGCATTCCAGCAGGCCGGCGGTGTAGGGGTGCCGCGGGTTGCGGAACAGGTCGCGCAAGGTGGCCTCTTCCAGCATCTCACCGGCGTAGAAGACGGCGATGCGCTCGCAGATGCGCGTGATCACGGCGAGGTCGTGGGCGATGAAAATGAGTGAGGTGCCGTACTCCTGACGCAGCTCTTCCAGCAGCTCCAGCACCGCGGCCTGGGTGGTCACGTCGAGCGCCGTGGTCGGCTCGTCCAGGATGATCAGGTCGGGCCGCAGGGCCAGGGCCATGGCGATGATCGCGCGCTGCTGCATGCCGCCGCTGGCCTGGTGCGGGTAGAGGCGGGCCGTCCCTTCCGGATCGTGCATGCGCACCTTCTTCAGCATCTCCAGGGACAGGCGCTGCGCTTCCTGCTTGGGGACCTTCCTGTGCGTGGTGAAAACTTCGGCGATCTGATCGCCCAGCGGGATGGAGGGGTTGAGCGAGGCCTGCGGCTGCTGGTAGACCATGGCGATGCGCTCGCCGCGCAGCTCGCGCATCTCCTGCGCGGACATCTGCAGCACGCTCTTGCCGCGGAACAGGATGTCGCCGCCCACGATGCGCCCGTTGCTGCCGAGGTGACGCATAATGGCATAGGCCAGGGTGCTCTTGCCCGAGCCGCTCTCGCCGATGATGCCGTAGGCATCGCCCTGTTTCAGCGAGAGGGAGATATCGCGCAACGCCGGGATGGACGTGGCGCCCTGCCGGTACGCTACCCGAAGGTCGCGGACCTCCAGCACGGTATCTGCATTCACGATGCTGTCTTCTCCGGGTCCCGGCTCATCTGCTCCCGCTGCCGTCCTACTGCCCGAGACAACGGTAGCGGGATGCCGCTCCGGTAGTGTGAGAGTAGCATCCTTGTCGCAACTATGTCAACCGATTGGCAGATTTACGACCATTGTAGCCGTTGACAAGAAAACGGGCGCCAACTAGAATGAGGGAAACCGATTTCCATACAGGGGAAGGGCATGGCTTCGATCGCCGAGGTGGCGAAGCGCGCGGGCGTCGCGCGGTCGACGGTGTCCAAGGCACTCAACGGCACGCGCCCGGTGCATCCGGCCACACGCGAACGCATTCTGGCTGCCGTCGAGGAGCTTGGTTACCGGCCGAATGCCACCGCCCAGAACCTGCGCGCCCGCCGTACCCGCACCGTCGCCCTGTCCATCCCGCTCGATATCCCCGGACGCAGCCTGGGGCAGGGGCCATTCGCCCCGTTCCTCGAATGCATCGCCGACTGCCTCAACGAACGTGACTATAAGCTGCTGTGTTTGGTGTCCCGGTCTCCGGAGGCAGACGAATTGGTCCGACTCGCGCGTGAGGGCCATGCCGACGGTCTGCTCCTCCTGCAGATCCGTCTCCATGACGCGCGTCTGTCGGCGCTGCAGGCAGAGGGCCTGCCGTTTGTGGCCATGGGCAGGTGCGGGGACCAGTCCGATCTCGTCTGGGTGGACACCGACCTGGAGGGCGCCGCTGAACTGGCCGTGCGGCACCTGCTGGAGGGAGGTCATCGGCATATTGCCTTCCTCGGTGCGCAGCCCATCTTCGGCTATCAATACCACGCGCTGAAGGGATTCAAACGCGCCCATGACGTCGCCGGCCTGCGCCTTCGCCCGGACGATCTGCTGCCGTATGACCCCGCGACCGGCGTACAGGCGGCCCTACAGCCGTTCTTGCGCCGGGATGATGGCCCAACCGCGCTGATCACCAGTGCCGATCTGGAGGCGGTTGAAGCGTTGCACTTCTTCAGCGCGCACGGGCTGCGTGTGCCCGACGAGGTCGCGCTGGTCACGCTGGGCGACAGTCCCCTCACGCAACTGGCGCAACCATCGATCACCGCCGTCTCCTATGCGATTGAGGACTATTGCCGGTACGCCGTCGACCTCCTGATCGACCTGATGGAAGGGAAGGACCCACCACACTGGCAGGTGCTGCTTCCCGAGACGCTGATACAGCGTGAGAGCAGCGCGCCCACCCCGCGGCTGGCCGCGGCGAACGTCGGGCAGCATCCGGGGCATCGCGCCAGGGAGCACGCGACCGCGCGGGAGGGGCGCACCAAGACGAGCCGCGCGGGCATCCTGCTCGACCGGAGGGGCGAACGCGGGTGAGCATCAAGAACGAGATCATGACCCAATTGCCTGTTTCTGCGTTGAGCCGGAGATCTAGGAGCTGCTGGCGTGGGCACAGTCGCCCCTGGAGCCCTCCGGTGTCGCGATTCTGCCCGAAGTCCACGAGCACTACACGCTCCAGATGAAACTGGCCGCACAGGGCTGTTGGGTCTACGACTTCGCGCTGCCGATGCTCGTGCCGCACGCGTTGCATACGGGAGCGACGGGGCGGCTGGCCCACTGGTTGCGCATCTGCCCGCGACGGCAGTTCACCACCCTGGACACGCACGACGGGATCGGGGTGGTGGATGTGCGGGACCTGTTCAGCGCGGAGGAGATCGCGCGAACACAGGAATCCATCTATACCAGGGGTGCGAATGTCAAGTCTTGACATGGAAACCGATCCCCCCTTATATTGGTGGAAATCGGTTTCCATGAAGGCGGGACGGTGCCCGCGCAGCGACCGCTCGCCGACGTGAGCGCCCCTGGTCGGGATGTCGGTCGACACACGAGAAAGGAGTGCTGCGGAGCGAAACGATAGACACGGCTAGGAGGAGTTGTGGTCGGCTAAATCGGCGCGGACATCTAGGGCTTCGAGACAGTGGAGTACAAGGATGAGCAAGATGAGGATCCTCTTGGCAGTATGGGGCGTCGCGGCACTGGCCGTGGCCGCCGGCGGGCCGCGCGGCGCGGTGCGGGCGGCAACCGTCAGCGCGATCACCTCCTGGGTGCATCAGGGCACGACCGCTGAGGTCGCCGCGTTCGGAGCGATCGGCCGGGCATCGTCCCTGCCCACTTTCCAGTCGGCCTGCGGGACGAAGCCGGTGACGATGGAGGGCTACTTCGAGACGGGGTTCCCCGACATCGTCGATCTCACGCAGGAGTTCACTCGCCAGTACCCGAACGTGAAGTGGCACATTCGCGAGGATCAGTTCGCGATTATCACGCAGAACGCGCCCCTCACCCTGTCGGGACCGAACCCTCCGGACCTGATGCGCCTGCCGCAGGTGAGCGGTCTGGTCCACGACCGCCTGCTGAAGAACCTCGATGGGTATTTCAAGGCCTACCATTGGGATCGTTTCCCGAGCTCCCAGCTGGCCTCGATTCGCGCCGCGCCGAGCGGCCGTCCACGCGGGTCCGGCCCGCTGTGGGCGATGGGCGTCAACTTCAGCTTGACCGGCGTCTTCTACAACAAGACGCTCGCGGCAAAGATCGGGATGACGACGGTGCCGACGACGCTCGCCCAACTCGACGCGCTGCTCGCGAAGGCGAAGGCGGCCGGGATCACGCCGATCGTGCAATTCAACGGCGGCGCCACCGGCGGCCTGCTGTTCCCGCTCCAGCAACTGATGGCGGTGTATGGGCCGCCGGGTCCGATCAACGACTGGATCTTCGATAAGCCGGGCGCCACCATCGACACCCCCTCGAACCTGGCCGCGACCGAGCACCTGCAGCGGTGGATCAAGGCCGGCTACTTCAACGCGGACGCCAATGCGACGGACTATCCGACGATGATGAGCAAGTTCGAGCACGGCGGTGGCCTGCTCATCTTCGATGGCGACTGGGAATCGGGGAACTTCGACAAGGTGATGCCCGG
>Ga0070740_10003475_pt1 | contig 16682 bp, 14 predicted proteins | sample Coa_R2_FD_67286 | JGI IMG/M metagenome (GOLD analysis project Ga0070740, IMG submission 67286) | Surface soil microbial communities from Centralia Pennsylvania, which are recovering from an underground coalmine fire - Coalmine... | ecosystem: Environmental > Terrestrial > Soil > Unclassified ... | reverse complement strand
GTTACACCAGCACCACCAGTTTCATGTACAACCATATCGGACACTTTGCCGCCGCCGGTGAGGCGATCTGCAAATCGCTGTTCCTGGGCGGGGTGACGCGCCGCTTCCCGGTCAAGTTCGCGTTTCTGGAAGGCGGCGTGGGATGGGCGCGCAACCTGTTGGCCGGGATTGTCGGCCATTGGAACAAACGCAACGTGGCGGCGCTGGCCAACTACGATCCGCGCAATCTCGATCTCAGAAAGTTCGCCGACCTGATGGCCCGCTATGGCGATGAGCGCACCGCAAGCTTCGGGCGCGGCAACGTCACGCTGAGCGACGTCGCCCACAGATTTCTGCCGGCGGCGTTCAAGGCGTTCGATGCCGAACTGCCCTCCCAAGATCTGAATCTGCTCGATGAATGGGCGGAATGCGGAATCGAAAGCGTCGAGGATATCGCCCACCTCTTCTCCCCATTCTATTTCGGCTGCGAGGCTGACGATCCGGTAACCAGCTCAGCTTTCGACTCGAAGCACAACCCGCTCGGCGTCCGGCTCAACGCCGTCTTCGGCTCGGACATCGGCCATTGGGACGTCCCCGACATGACCGAGGTGCTGGAGGAAGCCTGGGAGCCGGTGGAAGAGGGCAAGATGACCGCCCAGGACTTCAAGGACTTCGTGTTCACCAATCCGGTCAAACTATGGACCGGCGGCAACCCGGACTTCTTCAAAGGCACGCGCGTTGAGAGCGCGGTAAACAGGGAGTTGACGTGACATCGCAGGGGCGGGCAGATTAGGATTTTCAGAGGTTATTGGCTGGTAAAACCCTTCCGTTTGGAGGAGCGACGCAGATGGCATCGAAAGCGCAGGACCTCGACCTTTCTCCGATGGATACCTCGGATGTCGACCGCTGGGTGGGCGTGCCGCTGGCGGGTATGCAGCTCAAGGAACCAATCTCGGTCAACGATATCCGGCGCTGGGCGCAAGGGATGCAGAATCCCAACCGCCTGTATTATGACGAAGCGTTCGCCGCACAGAGTGCGTTTGGAGAAATTGTTGCGCCGCGCTCGTTTACGGTTTGCTGCACCGTCGGACACGGCGCGCAGCCCGCGATCCAGGGCAATGTGCCCGGCTCGCACATGCTGTTCGGCGGCGATGAATGGTGGTTTTACGGGCCGCTGGTCCGCCCCGGCGACAAGATCCGCTGCGACCGGATGCTGGTCGATTACCGGGTTACGCACACCAAGTTCGCGGGACCGACCATGTTTTCCCGCGGCGATACGACCTACATCAATCAAAAGGGCGAAATTGTCGCCAAGCAGCGCTCCACCTCGATCCGCTATCGGGCGGACAATGCGCGCAAGATGAACTCCTTCGGCGAACAGGCGCGGGCGCCGGAATGGACGATGGAGAAGCTGCAGCAGATCGAGGATGAAAAGTTCGCCTACTATGCCACCTTCCGCGACCACGTGCGGCGGACCTTCAAGGACGTCAAGGACAACGAGGAGCTGCCACGCCGTCCGATCGGACCGCACACGCTACAGACTTTCACTACTGAATGGCGTTCCTACATTTTCACTGTCTGGGGTTCTAACGCCCCCGACACCGACGCGCTGACCACCACGCTGGACGCCGGATGGCTGCCCGAGATGAGCCGCAGCAATGAAAAGGCCCTGATCGATCCAACCTACGGCGACGGGCTTTATTACGGCGCCTCGCGCGGCCATGTCCATCAGCAGTACGCGCAGTTGATCGGCGTGCCGCGCGGCTACGGCTACGGCGCGTCGATGGGAGCATGGATACTGGATTACCTGAGCAACTGGGCCGGCGAACTTGCAACATTACGCCACTGCAACGCGCGTTACATCTTTCCAGCCTTCGTCGGCGACGTCACCTACCTGACCGGCAAGGTGATCAAAAAGCAGGCCGACCAGGCGGCCGGCAAAGGCATCGTCACTATCGACGTGGAGATGAAGAATCAGGACGGCTTCCTGATGGCCAAAGGGCCGGCGGAAATCTCCCTGCCGCTGTGACATGGCGTTACGCGGCTTATGGATTCGGAAAACCTCAGTTCGGCATACCGAACCTGCTGGCTCGCAGCGTATCTGCACTCTCACCCGGCGTGCAATTTGCCAGGCAAATCGCACGGCGGCCTCTCCCAGTTTACGCCTGCGCACCGGGTCCGCAGGCGCGGGCGAGACCATTGTTTGTCTCCTCTCCCACAATTTATTGTGGAAAAGGCACTCTTTTTATCCCCTTTCCTGACCAGGGAGAGGGCAGGGTGAGGGTCTCGAGGCCTTTCAGTCAAAAAAGAGTTTCAGCTTTAACTCAGCTCCACTCCGTATAGCCTGGCGGCGTTGTCGCAGACTATCTTGCGCTTGACCGCTTCGGGGATGGCGGCGAAGTCGCGCTCGATGACTTCGCGCGAATGGGGGAACGTGGAGTCGGTGTGCGGATAATCGGAGGCCCACATGAAGCGTTCTTCGCCGAAGTACTGCCAGGTCAGCGGGCCGATCGGGTCATCCTGGAAGGTCGCCCAGAGCTGACGCCTTACATACTCGCTCGGTTTCATATCCAGCTTGGTCTCAAGGAACACGCCGAATTTTTCGAACGCGTGATCGAGCCGATACATGTAATGGGCGATCCATCCGGTGTCGTTTTCCGCCGACACCAGCTTCAACTGCGGAAAGCGCATCAGCACGCCGCCCAGGATCATGTCGGTGAATGATTGCTGGCAGTCCAGCGGCAGCTTCATGTACCGGATCACGCGCGTGGCGCCCTTGAGCTTGGCGGCGGGCTTTTCGGTTGCCGCACGCGGCGTGCGGCCGCTGGTGCCGGGAGCGCCGGTGATTACGTGCAGCGACAACGGCATCGACAATTCCTGCGCCGCCGCCCAGAACGGGTCGTACAAGCTCGACCAGAACGGCTTGTCCGGCGGGGCCGCGCCCCAGATCATCGCGCCCTTAAGGCCGGCCTTCGCCACCCGCCGCAACTCGGCGGCGCCCTGCTCGACGTTGGCGAGCGAAATCAGCGCGATACCCACGAAACGCTTGCGATCGTAGGAGCAGAATTCGCTGACCCAGTCGTTGTAGGCGCGAAAGCAGGCCGCCTGCAACTCGGCGTCCTCCAGCCCGAACAGCGACATGCCCAGCGACGTGTACAGAACCTCGGCGCACACCCCGTCGCGGTCCTGGTCCTCGATGCGCAGGGCGGGGTCGCGATAGCGCTGGGCCTGTTCGTCGGTGGCATGATCGATGAAGTCCTGCATCTCGTGCCCGCTGCGTCCGGCCGCAAAAGCGGGCGCCACCGGATACGGCGCCATCCCGGGCGCGGTGAAAATCGGCTGCGATTTCTTATCGTGAGTGATTACGCGCGGTGCGCGATCCTTGAACTTGTGGTCCAGCCGCTCAACCCACAAATCTCCCGGCTCCATCATATGCGAGTCCGCCGATATCACTTTGAGCGCGGTCATGGATAACCTCTCGAATTTGATTATGAAAATTTCTATTCAGCCAACAAGTCAAGTCCACCGCTGAGCGGCCGCCGCCCGGCCTGGAGTTGGCCGCGCCGCCTCAGATCGCCCGGTAATTGGCGAACGCGGTGGTGCTCGAGCGCGCCTTGGAATCGGTGATGACGTTGATCACCGAGGGCTTGCCCGAGGCCTTGGCGCGCTCCAGCGCGGGCCGGATGTCGTGGGGCTTTTCGACGAATTCGCCGTGGGCACCGAATACTTCCGCCATCTTGTCGTAGCGGCTGAACTCCAGGTCACGCCCCGCGCTCATCCCGCCCACCGACGCCCAGCCGCCATTGTTGCTGACGATGGTCATCACCGGGATTTTGTGGCGCATCATGGTGTCGATTTCCATGCCGTTGAAACCGAAGGAGCCGTCGCCGCTGAGCACGATCACCTGGGTGTTGGGCTTGGCGACCTTGGCTCCCAGGCCGAAGGGCACCGCCACTCCCATGCATCCGTTGGGACCGGCATTGACGCGATGGCCCGGCACGAAGGTGGGAATCGACTGGCGCGCGAAGTTGAGGATCTCATGGCCGTCGACCACGATGATCGCGTCGCGATCCATGAACTCGCGCACCTCCTTGCACAGGCGCAGCGGATGAATGGGGACGGCGTCGGAGTTGAGCAGGGCGGCGGCCTTCTCGGCCGAGCGCTGGTCATAGCCGCGCAGCGTTTCGATCCAGGGCAGCTCCGTGTGCCCCTTAAACGCGTCGCGCCCTTCTTCGATCAGTTGGCGCAAAACCATTTTGGCGTCGCCCACGATGGCGACGTCAATGGGGCGGTTGCGGCCGATCTCTTCGTCGCAGATGTCAACCTGGATTACCTTGAGGTCGGCTGCCCATCGCGGCGGCATACCGTAGCCGGCGATGAAGTTAAGCCGCGTGCCGATCACCAGTGCGACGTCGGCTTCCTTCCATGCCTGGTTGCGCGCGCCCAGAAAGGCCAGCCGATGATCCTCGGGGATGACGCCACGACCCTGCGGCGTGGTGTAAAACGGGATGCCGCTCAGTTCGACAAACTCCCGCAGTTCCTCCGTCGCGCGCGACCACAAGATCCCGGTGCCGGTCAGAATGACAGGCCGCTGCGCGTCCTTAAGCAGCGCGATCGCCTGTTTGACCAGAGCCGGATCGCCGGCGGTGCGCGCCACCGTATGGGGCCGTTTGGGAAACATCACTTTGCTCTCGTCGGCGACGTTGTAGAGCACGTCGGCCGGCAGATCGATATAGACCGGGCCCGGCTGGCCGCCGGTGGCGATGCGGAAGGCCTTGTTGATGATCTCCGGAATGCGGCTGACATGCATCACGCGCTCGGCCCACTTGGTGATGGGCTTGAACATCGCGACCTGATCCATCTCCTGGAAGGCGAGCTTGCCGACCTCCGACAGCGGACTGGCGCCCCCCAGTGCCACCACCGGCACGGCGTCCAGGTAGGCGTTGCCCACCCCGGTGATCAGGTTGGTGGTGCCGGGTCCGGAGGCGGCGAAACATACGCCCGGCTTGCCGAGCACGCGGCTGTAGGCGTGCGCCGCCATCGCTGCGGCCTGCTCATGGCGGACGTCGACGCAGCGAAACCCGGCTTCGATGCAGCGGGCGGCCACGTCCACCATCGGCCCGCCCGTCAGATAAAAGACCGTATCGACCCCTTCATCCTTAAGTGCTTTGACCACCAGAGAGTTGCCGTCGATCTTTGCCATCGGGGAATCCTCCTGTTTGCTGCCAGCATTAGCGCTAAACCACCGGGGTGTCCAAAGCGTCAACTGATCACGGCCCGATCCTGGGCCGCTTCGGCGCGCGGGAGCAGGTAGCGGCGGATGAAGTGCGGACGCCACCAGGCGATGAAGGAGGGCAGAATCAGGCAGCCCGCCACCATGTTGGTGCCCATCAGGAATATTAGCAGCACGCTCATCTCGTTATGGAACAGCAGCGGCGAAAACGCCCACGGCAGAATGCCGCCAATCATCACCGCGAACGTACTGAACACCGCCGCCCCGGTCTGGCTCAGCGCGGTGATAATCGCATCTTCGATGGTGGCCCCGCCGATGACCTCATCCTGGATGCGCGCCACCACGTAGATGCCGTAGTCGATGCCCAGGCCGATGCCCAGCGAGATGACCGGAATCGTATCGATGGTCAGCCCGATCGAGCGCGCGTTCATATAGATGAAGGCGCCGAAGTTCGCCATCACCGCCGAGACGATGAACAGCGCACCGGCAACCGGCGAGCGGAAGGAGAACGTGCAGCACAGGTAGATGACCACCAGCACGAAGGTGATGTTGATCAGGTCCAGGCGGTACAGAACGTCGTTGGCGGCCAGGTACAGCCCCGAGTCGCCGCCCAGGAAGTGGACCTTCACCTGGCTGAGTTCGGGGTTGTGTTCAACGTGCGTTGCGACGAAGTCGCGCAGTTCCTGCCTGACCCGATTGAGCCGATCATAGGTGTGATCGGGCAGGAACAGGCGGATGCAGGCGCTGGTCATCTTGGGGCTGTGGGCGAAGAAGCGTTCGATCTCACCCGGCGCCGTACCGCCCAAAAACATGTACCACAAGGCACCGTTGAGCTTCACCGAGGAGGGGATGTTGCGATACTTGGGATGGCCGTTGTGGAACATCTGGTTGATGGGCGCGATGCCCACGCCGCCGAAACTGACCACCGCCAGCACGTCGCCGCGCTTGAGCAGGTAGTCCTGCATCGCGTTGACCATCCGCAGCACGTTGGGCGCGATAGTGGACTGCGGGCTGGGAAAGTCGGGCGTCTGCAACACCACCCAGCCCTCGTCGGTGGGCATGTAGTGACTGATCACTTCCATGTCCTTGTTGACTTTTGAATCGGGTTTGTAGATGGGCGTTCCCGGATGCTGATAGCCGATGCGCGCGCGCTGCCCCGAGGAGATGCCCCACACGATGAAGGCGGCACCGCCCACCAGCAGGGCGCCGCGCAGCGCACCCGGCGTCACCGGGATGTGGATCACCCAGCGCGCCAGCGCGTGCAGTGGGGTTTCGCGCCGGCTAGGCGACTGGCTCTGCCACCAGCGCCGCTGCCTGATGCGCGGGCGCGGCAGGTAGCTCATGAAAATCGGTTGGAAGACGAACACCATGGTCACGCTGCCGGCCAGCCATACCGCCCCGCCAAAGCCAATTTCCTTGAGCACCGGAATGCCGCCCAGCGAGATGAAGATGATGCCGGCGATGTCGGCCAGAATCGACAGCAGCCCCGGCGGCAGCATCACGTTGGTGGTGGTGATGCAGGCCAGGATCTTGTCGTCCAGCGCGTCAAGCTCGTTGTAATAGCGGCCCTGCCATTGGATACCGTGGCTTAAGTCGCGCGCGGTCAGGATGAACGGGATCACCATCATGACCGGGTCGAAGTTGTAACCCATCAAGCCAATGAATCCCAGGCCCCAGATGGCGGAGAACGAACCGGTCAGGATCGGCGCCCACCAACTGCTGCGCTGCCCCAGGCTGAGGTAGAGGATGACCAGCATCAGCGCGATGGACAGGAAGAAGATCACGGTGATGCGCGGCAGGTAATGGTAACCCCATCCTGCCACCACCGGCAGGCCCGCCACGTAAATCTGCGTGTTGTCGTCCTGGTACTTGCGGATGATGTCCTGGATACCGTCGAACAGCTTGCCGTAGTCGAGCTTGTCCTCGACGAAGCTGGCGGTGATTACGGCGCCCCGGTTGTCGTAGTTGACATAGGGCGTGATGCCCTCGCGATGGGCGTCCACGATGCGCTTGAGCTGGTCGATCTCCGCCTGCGTTTCAGGCACGAACGGATACATGTAGCACTTGGAAATCAGCGCGCCGGGACGCGCCTCGGAGTACACGTTGCGCAGCGAGGCGAGCGAGAAAATCTCGTTGTGATTGACGCCGGGCAAAGCGTTGGCGTCAAAGGTCATGTCCTGGATCTTATGCAGCGTTTTGGCGTTGAAGATGTCGCCGTGTTTAAGCCGCATCAGGATCACCAGCGTCTGCGCCCCGCCGTATTGATACTGGAACTCCCGGTATAGCCTGGTATCCTCATGATTGGCGGGGAAGAAGTTGTTGAACTGGGTCCCGACCTGCGCGTGCGCTGCCCAATACCCCATGAACGCCGTGATCGCAATCAGGAGAATCCCGATCGGCGCCCGATAACGGATGATGTACTTGCCGATCCCCTCGGTGTTGCTGCGGGCTGTACCTGCCATCAGTAGCTCACCTCAACTGCGGCCGCGCCAGGACGTAGCCGGACCGATTTGCCCCACGGATTCGAGCGTTGTGCCATTTGCAAAACATCCCCTCACGTTTTGTCAAGTCGCGCCGGAAAACCTACCAGAGCGTTGCCGGTGTGCGATAGTCTGGCGGCCACGGGCAGACAACCCGAAATTCGGGCGGTATCTTAGCATGTCGGCGGAAAAACCAAAGGTTTGGGGCCGGGGCGCGCTGCCGCCCCCGACATGCAGTTGAAGGAAGAAACTTGGCGCGGACAAACCTCTTTGACCTAAGCGGGCGGATTGCGGCGGTAACCGGCGGCAATCGCGGAATCGGGCGCGCAATAGCGCTGGGATTGGCGCAAGCGGGCGCGTCGGTCGCGGTGCTGGCGCGCAAGGCGGACAACAATCGCGCCGTGGTGCAGGAGCTGAGTAAATTGGGCGTCGCGGCGATGGCGCGCACGCTCGACGTGCGCCAACGCTCAGAGCTTGAACCCGCCATCGCCGAAGTCGAACGAACGCTTGGTCCACTGGATATCCTGGTCAACAACGCCGCCATCGCAATCGTAAAAGGCGCGCTGCAAGCCGACCAAAAATCCTGGGATACGGTCATCGAGACCAACCTCACCGCGGTCTTTTTGCTCTCCCAGATCGCAGCGCGCTCGATGGCCAGGCGGCGGCGCGGCAAGATCATCAACCTGGCCAGCGAATACTCGATTTTCGGCTCGAGCCTGATTCCCGGCTATTCGGCCTCCAAGGGCGCCGTAGTGCAGTTGACCAAGTCCATGGCGATCGAGCTGGCGCCTCACAACATCCAGGTCAACGCCATCCTGCCCGGATGGATCGACACCGACCTGACGGCGCCGGTAAAGAACACCGCGCAGTACGACGAGATAATCCTGCGCACCCCGGCCGGCCGTTTCGGTGCGCCCGAGGACGTTGCCGGCACCGCGATCTTCCTGGCCTCCGACGCCTCCAACTTCGTAACCGGCAGCGTGGTGACGGTGGACGGCGGCTACTCGGCGCGCTGATTACCGAAACATGGGCGGACTCGAACCGGCTTTCCAGCCCGTCAGGACCGGCTTCCGGCCTAACTTTTCTGCAAGGCTTTTGCCTGTCATCCCGAGCGAAGCCGCGAAATCAGCGAAGCGATTTGCCTGGTCACCCGAATGCTAGCCGCAACCTTCTAAATCTGCGCTGGCGCCGCTCCTGCGGCCGTGGTGCGATGGACATGGTCGGCAGCCAGGATGACTCTTGCCTCCGCTTCCACTCCGGTGCCCTTGAAGAAATCCTTGTTCATCCCGCCGTGCAGGCGGACAGGATTGTCCCGTGCGAAGCACCGGAAGTCCTGCGGACTCATCAGGCCGCGGCCGACCAGTTTATGCGCCTCCTCCGAGACCCCGCGCATGTCTTTCACATCGAAATGCCCGATGCCGGAGCGGAACATGGGGTTCAGGCACGCGTCGTAAGGGTTCACCCTGCGATCGAAGGCGGCGGCCGGGCGGTCGTCGCCCTCGGCGGCATGGTTCTCTACCCCTCGGTGGCCCTGGCCGCGCCGACTGCTTCGAGGTCTCGGCCCGGCAGTATCAGTTAAAATTGCAAAATCATTGCATAATCTGTTGCAGTCCCGCCGGCAGAGCGTATCTGTTCACATCGTGATACTGGCGCGGGGCGTTGGAATTGAGCAGCACCTTCCCCTCCCACGAAACGCTGGAGTGCTGATTTTGCAGGTCGTAGATAACGTTTTCGCCGCCGTTGCGCGCGTAAAAACCGCCGCCAGGCACCGGTATCGGCGTGGTAAACCCGGTGAACACCTTCCACAGCTTCATCGACGGGTCATAGGAATCTATCTCCACGGCGCCATAGAATTCCTTGTCCACGTAGTAGATCTTTTTGCCGTAGCAGTAGCCCGCGCGCTGGGAAGGTATGCGCTTAATTTCCAGTACCCACACGTCACGCAGTTGCCACTTGACGTCCAAAGCCGCCTTGGGCCAGTACACTGGAAAATACCAGTTGTGGGCAAAGTCCATGAAGGTTGTGCCCTCGGCACCTTGCGGACCCCAGGCCGCGAGGACCTTCCTTTCCCCCAGCAGCCGGGCCTGATCGATCGTCGGCGGCAGTGGCACCGAGGACGAATCGTCGTTGGTAAAGTCCGTCCCGAGCAGCGGTGCGCAGCGCGCGGCGCTCGAAAGCCTCAGCGAGCGGCGCAGCGAAGGCAGGAACACGTAAACCTCCGGGAATTTCAGCACATCATCGTATTGACTCTGCAACGAGGTGGTATACTTCGATTGTTCCGGCAATATCACCTCGACGTATAATGTGAAGTATACACCGGAAGCGGCCGGATTCGTGATGTCCCACCCCGGGTCGCTGACATGGGCGAGGCGGCGAAACACCACCGTATCCAGCATTTCGAGAACGCTGCCGTATCGATCGACGTTGTGGCTGCCGGAGTACTCGTAATTTACCGCGGGGGTGTAATTGTAATACTGGTCGTACAGCAATTCCTCACCGGCCAGAGGTCCGCTGGGGTTCAAGAACGGCTCGCCGGCGACGTAGCCGTCGATGGTGTAGCCGCCGCTTGGAAGCCGGCGCAATTTCACCTGCGAGCCATACTTCTCGGTGGCGCGCTGGAAGGAAGGCGGCAGCGGATAGGATTGCGTCGGGCCGACTTCCAGCACCGCCTCATCCGGCACCTTCCAATGATACTTGCCGCTAAGTAGAGCCTGATACCCTTCGGTCAGGTAATCCTTGTATTGTTGCCAGTTGCGCGTGGTGATTTTCGTGCCGACCGGGAGCGTACGCAGCCCATTTTGCGCCAGCGCCATCCCCATCCACGACACTGCCAGCACTACCCCGAGAATCAAGCCGGCCATTGTGCGAACCATGACGAACGCCCTCCTCTGTAGCCATTGTTGTAATAGCTGTGACCCCAGTTGAGCAGTCGCGCGACTGCGTAAACCTCCTAAGCAAACGAAGCTCATGCGTTCTGCGCCGGCGCAAGATCGAAGAGTTCAAGCGGGGGGTTGCAAATGTCGCTCTGCGTATTGAACAGGAGCGGCTAACGGGGTTGGCGAGGATTCTCGTCTCGTTATCAAGCGTCTGATGGATCGCGCGCATTGCACGACTCCGCCGGCGCACTAAGGTCGCACGTTCTACATCCGTTGGTCAAGCGTGAGCGTACGTCAATGTAACCAAGCAGCATCCCCTTTCCGGTCCCGCGCACAAGCTTGTGCGATTCATCCGGTTCGGCGGCCAACAGTCCTTGGCCTGTGGGAGCGGTTGTATACAGTTTGGAATGCAATGGAGGCACGAATAGCGCCTTCTTTTAAGGCAAATAGCACCGTCAGTGACGAAAAGCAAAGACCCGGAGCTGTCGGAGGCTTGTTCGGTCTCAAGCATCCGGTGGTCGCCGGGGCGAAGTTTTAAGCCACCCGTCGGGCAGCGCCTACGGACGCCGGCCCGGCACTTGGACAGGATTTTAGTCGGCTGATTGTCGCGTGGCAGAGCAGGGCGCATCGTCCGCAGACGCAGCGTTTCCCGCTGTCCTTATTGCGAGGGCACATTGTTATACTGCACTCTGAAGACGGTGATCGGATAGGAGGACGCCGCAAGGGCGAATGCGCTAGCTGGTGAAGATTGCAACCTACAATGTCAACGGTGTCAACGGGCGGCTGCCGGTGCTGCTGCGCTGGCTTTCGGAATCAAAGCCCGATGTCGTGTGCCTTCAGGAACTGAAGGCGCCGCAAGATAAATTTCCGCTGGAAGTCATCCGCGATGCCGGCTACGGCGCGGTATGGCATGGTCAGAAGAGTTTCAACGGCGTGGCGATCCTGGCGCGGGGCCGCGATCCGGTGGAGAATCGCAGAGGCCTGCCCGGCGATCCGGACGACCTCCACAGCCGCTACATCGAAGCGACGATCGGCGGCGTACTGGTCGGCTGTCTTTACCTGCCCAACGGCAACCCCGCGCCGGGTCCCAAGTTCGACTACAAGCTGCGCTGGTTCGAGCGTCTCATGACGCATGCGCAGGATTTGCTCAAGAGGTCGGTGCCGGTTGTGCTGGCCGGCGATTACAACGTGATACCCACCGAACTGGACGTATATAAACCCGAAAACTGGGTGCGCGACGCGCTTTTTCTGCCCGAGGTTCGTCAGGCCTTTGCCCAATTGCTGGCGCCGGGATGGACCGACGCCGTGCGCAAGCTGCATCCGGGCGAACGCATCTACACCTACTGGGATTACTTCCGAAACGCCTGGCAGCGCAACGCGGGACTGCGCATCGACCATCTCCTGCTCAGCCCGTCAGTCGCTCCCCGGCTGGTGGCGGCGGAGGTCGATCGCGAAGTTCGCGGCTGGGAGAAGACCAGCGATCACGCGCCGGTGTGGGTGGAAATCGCGGACAGCGCCGCAGGCTGAGTCTCGCGCAGGCTATTGACGGTCGCATCGTGCACGATTGAGCGGCTAGGCGATGCCCTGGGACGAAACATATTATCCCCGTTCGATGCGCAACCTGCCGCCTGAGGTGCGCCGCAAGGCGATCGAGATCGCCAACGCCCTGCTGGAAGAGGGTTACGAGGAGGGCAAGGCGATTCGCATTGCGATTGCCAAAGCCAGGGAGTGGGCCGCACGCGGCGGCGCGGTCTGGCCGCGTTGATCGGCGTGTGGCCGCAGCACGATTGGCGTCGTGCGCAATTTGTTGCTCAGCGCATCAAACGCGCAGGTTTGCCGGCCGGGCGGCCGAACGTTCTGCCGTTGGCAACTGGCGGAGTATACATGCATGTATTCCTCTGGCTTGGGGATTTACTGAGTTACCCCGAGTGGGCAATCTCATAGCGCGCGACGGGCGCCAGCGTCAATTGCAGAGCTGGAGGGCTCGCGTCTGATGATTCCGGCCCATTAAGACAGGTGATAATATCGCGGGCAAACCCAGGAGGTGCGCGATGCCGCTCGATCCGCAAGTCAAGGCGATACTCGACCAGGCAGCCAGCCTGCCGCGCTTCGAGCAGTTGTCGGTCGAAGAGGCGCGCAAGCAGACCATCGAACGCAGCGCGGCGGGCAGCTTGCCGACACTGCCGGTAGCGTCGGTCGTCAATCGGGTCATACCCGGGCCGGGCGGCGAGCTGCCGGTGCGCATCTACACACCAAAGGGCAGCGGACCGTTTGCACTGATGGTGTTCTTTCACGGCAGCGGCTTCGTGATCTGCAATCTCGACACGCACGACGGCGCCTGCCGCAACCTGTGCGGCGGCGCCGGATGTGTCGTGGTGTCGGTTGATTATCGGCTGGCGCCGGAGCACAAATTTCCGGCCGGTCCCGACGACTGTTACGCCGCGACCAAATGGGCCGCCGCGCATGCGTCCGAACTCAACGCCGACGCGTCGCGGATAGTCATCGCCGGCGACAGCGCCGGCGGAAACCTGGCTGCCGTCACCGCCTTGATGGTGCGCGACATGGGCGGTCCGGGGCTGCGCGGTCAACTGCTGATCTATCCGGTTACCGATTACTACCAACCCGGCCATCCCTCCTACGTCGAGAACGCCGAGGGCTACGGCTTGACGGCGGCCGGCATGCGATGGTTCTGGGGCCATTACCTCAACCATGAGGCCGAGGCCGACAATCCCTACGTGTCGCCGTTGCGCGCCGCCAATCTAAGCGGGTTGCCGCCAGCCTTGATCATCACCGCCGAGTACGACGTCTTGCGCGACGAAGGGGAGCGCTACGGCCAACGCCTGGCGCAAGCCGGCGTGCCCACCCGCGTCACGCGCTATGAGGGAATGCATCACGGGTTCTTTCAGATGTACGGCATCGTTGACAAAGCCGGGCAAGCGCTGGAAGAGGTTTGTGCCTGGCTCAAGGAGCGCTGCGCATGATGATCGTACGCACGGCAACGTCGGCCGATGCCGCGGTGTGCGGCCGGATCTGCTACGAGGCGTTCAAGGCGATCGCCGAACAGCACAATTTCCCGCCCGACTTCCCGAGCACCGAGGACGCGGTGCATCTGCTGGCGATGCTGATTGAGCATGCCGGGTTCTACGGGGTCGTGGCAGAGCGCGACGGACAAATCATCGGCAGCAACATTCTCGATGAGCGCAATCCCATCTCGGGCGTGGGTCCGATCACGGTCGACCCGCGCGCGCAGAACGCGGGCGTGGGGCGGCGGCTGATGGCGGCCGTGATCGAACGGTCGCGCCAGCGCGGCTTCGCCGGTATCCGGCTGGTTCAATCCGGCTATCACACCCGCTCGCTGTCGTTGTATCTCAAATTGGGCTTCAACGTTCGCGAGCATCTGTCCTGTATGCAGGGCAACGCGATCAACGCGGCGATACCGGGTCACACGGTGCGCGCCGCCACCTTGGCGGATATCGACGCCTGCAACGATCTGTGCGTGCGCGTCCATGGCCATCATCGCGGCGGCGAACTGCGCGATGCCGTGGAGCAGGGCAACGCGACCGTGGTCGAGCGGATGGGGCGCATTACCGGCTACGCCACGATGATCGCGTTTTTCGCCCACGCCGTGGCGGAAACCAACGACGACCTCAAGGCGTTGATTGCCGCCGCGCGCTCGTTCGGGGGTCCCGGTTTTTTGGTGCCCTCGCGCAACAGCGAGCTTATGCGCTGGTGCCTGGGCCAGGGGTTGCGCGTCATCCAGCCGATGACCCTGATGACGATGGGCCTGTACAACGAACCCGCGGGAGCTTATCTGCCCTCCGTCACATACTGAAAGCCGGACGCGGTCAGGCAGCCGCTTCGCGGTACATCCAGGCTCCAATTTCGGTGCCGATTACAATCGGTATCAGCCCGTAGAGCGACCATAGGGCGGCCAGTTTGAGGCTAAAGAAACGCATCGGCGCAAGCCCGATTACCGGCACCGGGATGACCAGCAACCAAACCGTGAGCGCGGCTGCCAGCGCGGTGGCAGGTCCGGGACCGAAGCGCGGGCGCATCGCGCTGTAAAGCCACAGGGCGAGCAGTCCTTTGAGCAAGTCGTAAACCAAAAAGTACAGCAGAGCCTGCATACTGACATCGCCGCCGCCGCTTCTACCCAGCGCCGCCATCGCCGCGGCCCAACCGGGCTTGAGCAATACGCCATGCACCACGGCATCGCCGGCAAAGCAAATCAGGCCGGCAGCGCCGCCGCCGACCATTATTCGACCGATGTTGACCCTCGCCATCGCAGTCTCCCCGCAGGCCGAGACTCGGGGCTCACGCCCCTTGCAGGAACTCCACGATATTGCCGTCCGGATCGTTGACCATCGCCATGACCACACCGGGCCGGTTTTCCGCTGGCGGCACCAGCAGTTTGATTCCGCTTGCCTCCAGTTGCGCGACCAGGGCGCGCACGTCGGCGACATGAATCGTGAAATATCGCAGGCCATAGCCGCGCCCAGGTCCGCCGCCTACCGGCTTACCCTCCGGTTCGCGATCCATCTTGACCAGCTTGATCAGACTGTTGCCGCACATTAGGCGATACATCCGCCCGCCCCGCACTTCCATCTCGCCCTGGTCCTCCATCCCCAGCATGTCGCGATAAAAGGCCAGCGACCGGGCGGGGTCGGAGATGACGATGCCGAGGTCGATCGATTCTTTGGATAGCTTCACGTTGTTCTCCTTATCAGCGTAAGCCCGCATGGGATGTATCCGGGCACGGCTTGGTTTACATTAGTAAAGATGGAGCTCGAAGCCAAAATTCACGCGCGCGCCGGCGTCGGATCGGAACCGCGCGACATTCGCGATCTGCTCTTGGCGGAACTCGAAGCCTGGGTTATCGCAGCCGGGCAACCGCAATTCAGGGCAAAACAGCTCGCGCAATGGCTTTATGGCCGGCGCGTGGAATCCTTCGACGCGATGGCCAATCTGCCTTTTCCGTTTCGGCAAGACCTAAAGTTATACTTTAACTTATCCCCGGTGCCGGTGGCGGCCGTCAAGCGCTCGGTAGACGGCACCGTCAAGCTCCTGCTGCGGCTGACTGATGGACGCGAGATCGAAAGCGTAATCATTCCAACTCCAGAGCGCACCACGTTGTGCATTTCCAGTCAGGCCGGATGCGCGATGAAATGCGCGTTCTGCGCTACCGCCCGGATGGGCCTGGAGCGCAACCTGAGCGCCGGCGAGATGGTCGCCCAGGTAATCACCGCGTCGCGCTATTTGGAGGCGGGGCAGCATCTGACCAACTATGTGTTCATGGGGATGGGCGAGCCGCTGGGCAACTATCCGCGCCTGCTGCGCGCGCTGACCATCATGACCGCGCCGTGGGGGATGGGGATCTCGCCGCGCCGTATTACGGTTTCGACCGTGGGTCTGGTGCCGATGATCGAAAAGCTGATGGCCGACACGCAGGTGCATCTGGCGGTCTCCCTGACCGCGACCACCAACGAACTGCGCAACAGGCTGGCGCCGATCAATCGCCGCTATCCGCTGGAGCAGTTGCTGGAGTGCTGCCGGCGGCTTGACCTGGGCCGGCGCCGGATCACCTTCGAGTATGTAATGCTGGCCGGCGTCAACGATTCGCCGGCCGATGCGGCGCGCCTGGCGAAGTTGATGGCACCGCTGCGCGCCAAGGTCAATCTGCTCCTGTTTAATCCCTTTCCAGGCGCGGAGTTTACGCCCAGTTCGCGCCAGGCAGTGGAGCGCTTTCAGGCTCATCTCTCCAAGGCCAATTTGACCGCGACCATCCGCGAAAGCCGCGGCCAGGATATCGCCGCCGCCTGCGGCCAACTGCGCGTGGAGCATCAGGGGCAGGCGCACTGAACTGTCATCCGGCCTGCGCCGGTATTTGGCGCCGCTTATCGCAGCCATGATGGTGCCTACGGTCGTGGTTTTGTGGCGGTTGAGGCCGGGCTCTCAAGTGCCGTTCAGGTTGAGTGCAGCGACGAAGGGATCGTGCGCACCAAGGATGCAGAGCTTCAAGTGCAGCGCATCCGGCCGGAGGTGCAAGCCTGCCTGTATTCGCCCCAGCGGCGCCTGGCGGAAGAGATCGGCGCGGGAGGCCGCGAACTGAGCGAA
>Ga0070740_10003474_pt1 | contig 16683 bp, 13 predicted proteins | sample Coa_R2_FD_67286 | JGI IMG/M metagenome (GOLD analysis project Ga0070740, IMG submission 67286) | Surface soil microbial communities from Centralia Pennsylvania, which are recovering from an underground coalmine fire - Coalmine... | ecosystem: Environmental > Terrestrial > Soil > Unclassified ... | reverse complement strand
CCTGCGAAGGAGGCAACGTTAGAATATGGGTGTGTTTACTTTTATGAACGGTCGGAAGAAGCCGACTCCTGGCGAGCTGGCGAAGGAACGTCTGAAGGTGGTTCTGGTCCAGGACCGCATTAAGCTGAATCCAGAGTTGTTGGAACTGATCAGGGCCGACCTGCTGGCCGCGATCTCGCGCCGCCTGGAGGTGGATGAACAGCATGTCGAGATTTCGCTGGCCCGCGAGGATCGCTGGGATAAGCTCCATGCCAATGTCCCGATTAAACGCCAGAAGGTTGCCTTCGAGTGGGACCCGCCGGCGCATACTCCCTCAGCCCACCTGCTGCGCGGCGAGAAGCTGCGCGTCGAGGTCGAAAAGCCTGAGGATGAATGAGGCAAGAGGAAAGGGGTGTGAGCTTGCAGGACATCATGAAACGTCTGCCCTGCAAGCTCACACCCCTTTCCTGCCTTCTACACGGGCGCGCATCTGTGGATTTTCCTATGCATCGATTATAAGTATATGCAGGGGCAAATAAATCTATAAAAGGTTAAGAAGTTTGATAGTGGAAAGCTGATTTCTCAACGTAATCTCTATAGTTTCGTAACGGCGATCGGGCATGGGCGCGCTACAATGAGAGTGTGACCGCCGATGGTCAGAGAGAAGAGGGGGAAGAAGAGTGCGTGGAGGAGCGATGGTGAAAGAGGAGTTATGCTTGCCTGTTTAACCCGAACAGGCAAGCTTTTCCCCGGCGCGATAGTGAAGTGCTGGTGTGTGGAAACTGGCGGGTGAATCGGCCATAGATGATCCCGTCGGGCGGTGTGGATGTGGATGGTGGGCATGGCCGCCAGGTAGAGCGCAGGGTGCAGGTGAGGTTGGAAGTGAGGGTGCAGAACGGATAGGCTCGGGCCTTATCTGAGAGTATCTTGAGAACGCCGCGTGGTGGTGTGTGTGGCTGTGGTTGTGTGGAACGCGAGCGATCTCTTGTGGGGAGGACGATAAGGTCAGTACGGGCCTTTTCAGGTCTGAAGCCTGTGGATGGCCAGATCATTTTTTGTGGTGTGGCTGTGGTGGGGCTTCTCTTTGCCTGAATGCTGCACACATGGTGGGACTGCACGCCGAACTCTACCGGGCGAGGTGTGGTGGATGATGGTGAAGTTTTCCGCACTCCAGGCTGGAGTGCAGGCCCCCTGCACCTGCACTTCAGTGTCGCGAGGGGAGTACCGGCTGGGGAGGAGGAGGTAGCGTCTATGCTCAAAGAAGGTGAGAGTAAGCCGCACGTGGAGAGGCGGCCTGTGAATAGAGTGAGCAGCGCCGTCTGGCCGCGGAGTGTGCGCCGTGTGGTGGCGACCGGCAAAGCTGCTCAGAGGCGCCGGGACTGGATTATGCAGGGACGCTGGTGGGTTGCGCTGGCCGACGTTCTCCCCATGCGCATCCTGCTGGTGATCGCTACGCTGCTGGTTGTTGTGAGCAGCCTGCTCGTCGCTGTGCTTGGCCTGCGCTTCTGGTTCCTGTTGCCGCTACCGCTTCTGCTGTTTCTTGCAGTGCTCATGCAGCCCTTGTTCCTGGCGAGCAGGATACCCCCGGAGACGATTCCCTCGTCCTTCTCGGGCCTTACCCAGGAGATGCGAAGTTCGAGCGGCCTGCTTTCGCTCCACTCTCAGGAACTGCGCAGCAATCCCGGTTTCTTACAAGAGCTACGCAGCAATCCCGGCTTTCTGCAAGACTTAAGGAGCAATCCCGGTTTTCTGCAAGAACTACGCAGCAATCCCGGCTTTCTGCAGGACTTGAGGAGCAATTCCGGCCTGCTCTCCTCGGAGGCGCCGGCGACACCTATGCCCGCCGATCAGCCCCTGGTGCGCGTGCTGGAAACCTACGATCTGCGCGAGCCGCATTGCAGGCAGCAGTTGGATGAGCCCCCACGCCGGGAGACGGGGCGCTACCGCGCGGTTCGCTATTCCGACCAGGATGCCTGGCCGGCTGCCGCCATAGAACCGCTTGAGGAAAAGGATGAGGACCCCGAAAATTCAGCAGACCTGTAACCCGCGTGCCTGCATTTTATGCACACAGCCTATGACCTTCGGGTAATCTCGTTGACCGCATGCTGGCTGCTGTGTATGATGCATAGTGAATCATCGATTAAGTCAGGCATCATGCAAGCGGGAGGCAGATCATGAGCGAGCAGCAAGTACAGAAAGTGCGCGTCAGGCGCCTGGCTCACGTCGGGTTGTGGGCTACGGATGTTACGGCCCAGACGCGTTTCTATCGCCAGGTATTGGGATTTCACCTGCGTTCCACCCAGGTGAACGCAACCGAAGATGTGGAGTTAGAAGAGGCCAATGCTTTCCTTTCATTGGGGGATGAGCATCACTGCCTGGGGCTTTTTTATGACACGCGCCTGCTTCCCACCAACGGGCATCTCTCCGCCCAACAGACGCGGCTGCATCATATCTCCTTCGAGGTGGATAACGACGCGGAGCTTGCGGCCCTGGCAGCTCGCCTCCAGCAGTCCGGCATCGAACTCTCCCTGGCCCCGCGCGACGGCGATCCCGAGATGGGCGATACTCTCTGGTTGAGCGATCCCGACGGCAACCGCATTGAGATCTCGGTGACTCCTGAGGGGGCGCTGAGCCTGCCTCCTCCCGGCAGCGAGGGCCGACGCACTCGTCTGCATCCCCACGCGTTGCAGCACCTGGCCCTGCGCACAATCAATCTGGAGGAGATGGTCGATTTCTATACCGAGGCCCTGGGCTTCGATATCTCCGATTGGCTGCTGCGCGAATGCGTCTGGCTGCGCTGCAATAGCGATCACCACACGCTGATTCTGATGCAGGGCAAGCAGGATGTCGATCACGTCGGCTACAGCATTCCCGCCGGCTCCGAACTCCTGGCCTGGGCGGACTACCTTAGCCGTCAGCAGCGCCCGATTCTCTGGGGACCCGGTCGCCACGGCGCGGGCAACGATCTCTTCCTGCGTTTCGCCGACGCGGAGGGCGTGCATATCGAGCTCTCTGCGGAACTCCAGCAGTATTACGATCGCGACGTGACCACCCCGCCGCGCCTCTGGCATACGCGCCCCTCCGCGCTCAATCTCTGGGGCGTCATGCCCTCCTGGGTGCGCGAGGAGGTCAAAGCGTAGCTTTGCCTGCCATAGATACATGCGGATAATGCGAGATGTGTGCAAAGCGTATCTCGTATTATCCGCATTTGTAATTTACCTGCCTGCCACCGCCAGCTTTTCAACTGCCGGGACGACTTCGGTGGCCAGTACGTCGAACGGCTCCAGTTCGTAGACATTCCCCAGGCTGAAGATGGCCTGGTCAATGCCCAGCGCCGCCTGAGAGGCGAACAGATCGATCGCCTGGGCAGGACTAAACGTGCCCTCCCGGCCATCGCGCGTTAGCACAAAGGTGTTGAGCGTCGTCTTCTCGATCTCGCTATATGGACGCCCTTCGGCCTCGCAGTGGGCGCGCAAGACGTCCAGCTTGTGCTGAAGGGTTTCATCGCCCAGGCGCGCGAACAGATTGCACGCGTCCCCATACTTCGCCACCAGGCGCAGCGTTTTCCTCTCGCCTCCCCCACCGATCAGGATCGGCGGATGGGGCTTCTGCACTGCCCTCGGCGAGTTGAGCGGACGTTGTAACCGGTAATGCTTGCCCTCGAACGGCCTGTCATCCCCCGCCCACATCTGGTGAGCAATCTGCAAGGTTTCCTCCAGACGCTCAAAACGCTCAGCCAGCGGCGGGAACGGCACTCCCAGGCCCTGATGTTCCTCCTCGTTCCACGCGGCCCCGATGCCCAGATACGCCCGGCCGTGCGAGAGCACATCCAGCGTGGTCGCGGTCTTCAGCAGGATGCCTGGATGGCGGTAGGTAATCCCCGTGACCATCGTCCCCAATTTGATCCTGTTGGTGCGCCCGGCGGCGAAGGCCAGCGCGCTCCAGCCCTCCAGCATCTCCATCTCCGGCGGCCCGGCGAAACCGATCTGAAAGAAGTGGTCCATTACCCACAGACTATACAGTCCGGCCCGCTCGGCCCGCTGAGCAATCAAACCAAACATATCCCCCAGGTTCTCCTGTCCCTGCGGGTACGTGAATACGGGAACCTGTAATCCCAGTTTCATGAAAATGATCTTCTCCCTGCTAGTAATGATGTGGAACCCGGCAGATAGAGAATTGACCCCCAGGGCATTATACATTACTTCGCAGGAGTGCGGGGCGTTAGCATCCTACCGACAGAGGGACGAGGGAAAACCAGTACTCCCAGGCGGCGATCTCCGTGCTGGTCGCCAGCCAGGAAACCTGTTTGGCGCTGAGCAGCGGAGATTGAACGCAGAGATACACATGTCGTCCCTTGCCCTGGTACCATTCCTCACCTTCACGCAGGGGAAATGTGCGCAGCGCATTCTCCGATGCGGTACTGGTCACAACATGATAAACGGGGCAATGTCTTTCTACGCAAGAGGAGATGGCAGGGTGCCGTATCAACTTATGGTACGCCTCGCCCGGCGTTTGATGACCAGCCAGAACGGCCAGCATCTCATCATCATACCGCTCGGCGCTGATCAGCACGCCCCCTGGATGAATCCGGGCGAGATCCGCCTCTACGAGCTTATGGTCTTCAACCGCATACGTACATATGAGAAGATAGAGATACATTGCTTTCCTCCCTCTCCTGTTCTCTGCCAATCCTCTCTCATTTCTAGTGCAAACCTACACCATCTGTTCGGAACAAGAAGGTCTTGCCCCTTGCTCCACAAGGGTCACTGAGGTCCGATCGTTCGGGGTCATTGCACCATTCCCCAGCGGGTTGGTGTGGGTTGAAACTAGATAGATGCGATGATATAATTGCAGTATAATCGCTATTTTCGAGCGGGACATCGGGGAGTTCACCTATATTTGGTCGATCCCCGGGTTGCAGGTGTGGAGGGTGACATGCTTCATCAGAAACAGGCGGAAGGCAATCTTGCGGCGCTCCTCTGCGCGCTCTCCTTCGCTACCGGTGTGGGCTTCGGCGGCCATATAGAGCATGGCCTGGGCAGCGCCTATCTCGGCCTGCGGATCGCCGATACGCTCCAACTGGCCGATGAGGACCGCGAGGCTGTCTTCTACGGCGCGTTCCTCAAGGATGTGGCCTGTACCGCCTGCTCAGCCGGAATCGCCGCCTTCTTCCCCGATGACGAGCAGGTTTCTCTCTCCGATGTGATTCTCATGGACCCCTCGCGCATGGGCGATATGATCGGCTGGCTCTCCCGCTATTTTCGCCCGGATGCCCACTTCCCCCGCCGCGTTGCGAAGCTCCTCTCGTTCCTTGCGCAGTGTGGACCCATCGTGAGGGAGACGATGCGCAGCCACTGCGAAATAGCGGAGCTTTTTGCCCGACGCCTGGGCTTCCCTGCCCATGTTCAGCACACCCTGCGCTTCCAGTGGGAACGCTGGGACGGTCGGGGTATGGCCTACGGCCTTAAGGGACCCGCTATTCCCCGCACAGCCCGCATTTTGCATCTCGCGCAGGTGCTCGATCTGACCTACCGCTTCGGCGGCCCGGAGGCTGCCCGCCTCCTCGCCAGGGAACGACGCGGGAACCGCTTCGATCCAGAGGCCGTCGATGCTTTCCTGACGCTCATCCAGCAGCCGGACTTCTGGCAAACCTTCGAGAAGCAACTGGCGGAGCAAGCGCTGCTGGCAAATCCACCGGCTACCGCTGCGGACCACGCTCATGAGGACCAGGTCGAGCTTATCTGCGAGGTGCTGGCGGAGTTTACCGATCTCAAAACGCGCGAAACCTGGCATCACTCGGAGGTTGTCGCGGAGGTTGCGCAAAACATCGGGACCCGCCTGGGCTTGCAGACACACGAACTGACCGACCTGCGCCGCGCTGCGTATGTCCACGACATCGGCAAGGTGGCCGTTCCTGTGACGATTCTGGCCAAAGGGGAACGCCGCACGAAAAACGAGTGGGAGACCTATCGCCTCCATCCATACTATACCCAGCGCATTCTGGAGCGCGTTGAGGCCCTGCGCGACCTGGCCCCGGCTGCCGCATCTCATCATGAGTGGGTCAACGGTCAGGGCTATCACCGCCAGCTTTCCGGCGAGCAGATCCCCTTGCATGGCCGCATCCTGGCCGTGGCGAATAGCTACGCCCGGCTGCTTCAACAGAAGAAGAGTCCGCAAGAGGCTCTGCTCCAGATGCATCCCCTGGTTGATCGGCAGTTCGATCGCGTCTGCTACGAGGCCCTGGTTGCCTCGGTGACAGGCAAAAGTCGCCTTCAGGGTCCGTCTCCCGCTGTTCCTAAGATTGGCAATCTGACAGCGCGCGAGATCGAGGTGCTGCGCCTGCTCGCTCAAGGACTGAATACGCCGCAGATCGCCCACACGCTGAACATCAGCAAGAAGACGGTCGAACACCACCTCAGGCATATCTACGACAAAATCGACGTGACCTGTCGCACGGCTGCCGTAGTCTATGCCGTGCAACACAGACTTGTGTAGTCCGCCGGTCTTCTGCCCTGGGAAATACTGATGGCACGCGCCTGACTGTATGCTATAATACTCCAATCAAACAAATAGACAAGCGCCGGCCAGCTTCGGGATGGCGGCGAACATTGAAGGAAAGTGTAAGCGATTATCTTATGTCCACTTCCACTCAACCCGATTCCCAGAAGCTCAAAGCAGGCTCACCCGCTCAGACGCAAATTTCTGCTGGGACAGGCCGGGGCTGGCTGCTGATCCTCCAGGTCTTCGTGGCCGGCTCCTGCTCGCTGGCGGTCGAGGTCTCGGCCTCGCGCTTGCTCGCTCCCTATTTTGGCGATACGCTCTTTGTCTGGGCCAACCTGATCGGCCTGATCCTGCTCTATCTGACGGTCGGCTACTACGTCGGCGGACGGCTCGCGGACCGCTATCCGGGACCCAGGGTGTTTTATCTGCTGACGGTGGTCGCGGCCCTCTTTATTATGCTCATTCCGCCGATTGCACCGCCTCTTCTCTCCTGGATACAGGCTGTGTTCGCGGCGAATTCGCTGGGCGTTTTCTATGGCTCGCTGATCTCGGTAATCTTGCTCTTTCTCGTACCGACGATTCTGCTCGGCTGCGTCTCGCCCTTTGCCATTCGCCTGCGCATCGAGCAGGTGGGCAGTTCGGGCCGCATCTCCGGCAAGCTCTACGCCATCTCAACGGTGGGTAGCCTCGTCGGCACGTTCCTGCCGGTCCTGCTGCTGCTCCCCAATATCGGGACCGCGAAAACGTTCTTCTCCTTTGGCCTGGTCCTGCTGCTCACCTCGCTGCTCGGCCTGTGGACCACTCGCGCGCAGACAACTCCCTTCGCATCCCAGCAGGATGGGCAGGAGCGCACGCGGCTCTCCCTGCGCGCCAGCCTCGCGAGCTATACCTTGCAGGATTGGCTGCTGATTCTGCTGGTCTTTGTCGAAGGCTCTTGCGCGCTGGCGGTCGAGATCTCGGCCTCGCGCCTGCTCGCCCCCTACTTCGGCACGTCGCTCTTTATCTGGGCCAACGTGATCGGTCTGATCCTGCTCTATCTGACGATCGGCTACTACGTCGGTGGACGCTTCGCGGACCGCCATCCACGCGCTTCGGTGCTCTATACGCTGACGATCATCGCGGCCTTTCTGATCGCCCTCATTCCCTTGATCTCGCGCCCGATCCTCTCCTGGTCGCAGAGTTCGTTCTCTACGTACTCGATCGGCGTTTTCTATGGTTCGCTGCTCGCGGTGATCCTGCTGTTCGCCATCCCGGTAATTCTGCTGAGCTGCGTCTCGCCCTTTGCCATTCGCCTCCAGGTTGCGCAGGTCGGACACTCGGGCAGCATCTCCGGCAAGCTCTACGCCATCTCAACGGCGGGCAGCCTGGTCGGCACGTTTCTCTCTGCCCTGCTGCTGATTCCCACCATCGGCACCTATCGCACGCTCTTCGCCTTTGCCGCCGCGCTGCTGCTGACCTCCGTGCTCTGCCTGCTCTTCTCCGGCGGCGCTTCTTTCAACGGTAGACCTCGCCTGAGCCTGCGCCTGCTCTCGCTCCTCCTGCTCGTCCCGATGGTCTGGTCCACGCTGGCCATTCGCGGTCCGATCAAGCCGGCGGACGGCAGCAACGGCGGGGGCACGCTGATTACTGAGCGCGAGTCGGCTTATAATTACATTCAGGTGGTGCAGGTGGGCACGGAAACGCAGCTCATTCTCAATGAGGGCGTGGGGATTCACTCGATTTATGATCCCAATAACCTGCTGACCGGCGGCCCCTGGGATTATTTCACGATCGCGCCGTTTTTCAATCATCCCCCTTTCCAGCCGCAGCAGGTGCGCAGCGTCTGCGTGATCGGCCTGGGCGCGGGCACGATTCCGCGAGAACTGACCGCAACCTACGGTCCCATTCCCATCGATGGCGTTGAGCTGGATGGCGAGATTGTCAACCTCGCCCGCCAGTATTTCCATATGAACGAGCCAAATTTGCATGTAATCGTGCAGGATGGGCGCTATTATCTGCAAGCGACGCAGAAGAAATACGACGAGATCGCCATCGATGCCTATCAGCAGCCATACGTGCCGTTCCAGTTGACGACGCGCGAGTTTTTCCAGACCGTGCGTTCCCACCTGACTCCCACGGGCGTGGCTGTGATTAACGCCGGGCGCACGAATAAGGACTTTCGCCTGGTCGAGGCCCTGGCGCAGACCATGCGCGCGGTCTTCCCCAGCGTCTATATCATCGATACCGCGCGTTTCGAGAATAGCATTATCATTGGCACGAACGCGCCGACGACGCTCGCCAATTTCGCCGCCAACGCCTCCTCGCTGCATAATTCGCTGCTCCAGACCGTCGCGATCAGCAGCATGCAAACCGGCAATATCCGCGAGGAGCGGACCAGCAAGGTCTACTTTACCGACGACCAGGCGCCCGTTGAGCAGTTGATCGACGAGATTATTCTTGACGCGGTGCGTAACCCTGGGAGTTAATATTCTATAGAAGAGAAAGGACGAGAAGAGTTTATGCTCAATCTGAGTGATATGCGCGTGGTGGACCTGTCCCAGAACTGGGATATGCACACGCCAGGCTTCGCGACCTACGAGGGGCCGACCATTAAATGGATTAAGCGCGTGGCCTTCGACAAGGTCGGCGGCCAGCATATTTCTTCAACCCTGCATGTGGGTACGCACCTGGACGCGCCCTTGCACTTTCTGACGAATGGGCAGGATATCGGCAGCATTCCGCTGGATAAGCTGGTCGGTCCCGGCGTTGTGGTGGATCTGGAGGCGATGGGCATCGGCGATTACGATATTTATACCTCGGCGCACTTTGAGGAGTGGGAACGCAAGACCGGCCTGCACATCGAGCCGGGCGATATCGTCGTGGTGCATACCGGCTACCATAAATATTATCCCAGCAACTGGCACGGCGAGTGCGAGCCGGACGAGACGCGCTATTTTATCAAGCACCCCGGCCCGACGCGCGAGTTTGTCAACTGGGTGCTGGAGCGCAAAATCTCCTGGTTCGCCATCGATGCCGGTTCGATGGACCATCCAATGAATACGGTGATTCGCAAGGTGCGCCCGGACCTGGCCGCCAAGTGCGCTCAGAAGCTCGGCAGGCCCCTGGAGGAGATCTGGCCAGATGACGATTTGCAGTTGATGCACTACGATATGTTCCCGCATGGCGTCTTCCACGTTGAGAACGCCGGGGGCATGATCGATGATGTGCTGGACCGACGACTGTGGATCGGCTGCTTTCCCTGGAAGTTTAACGGCGGCGAGGCCGCGTTCTGCCGCCTGGTCGCGTTTGTGGAAAAATAATCTCGTTGCGAGACGCGGGAGGACAATGAAAAACCATTATGGAGCCGCGTGAGCCAGAGGAACTATTTGCCGACGATCAGGATGTTGAAATAACCGATCTGCCGGGCTATGAACGGGCGAGATCGGGCGCGCCGCGTTTCCAGAGGACCCTGCGCCGGCTCTGGCAGCATCGCCTGTTCCAGGCAGCCGGTCTATTCGTCCTGATCCTGTTCTGCCTGGTTCTCTTGCTGAATGGCGCGCCTGGCCTGCGCACCTTCGTGTTGACCGATATCGTGGGCATAAATCCGACGCCAACCTCCGCCACAGGGCTGAATATCAACCTGTTTTATGTCAATGCCGCACCTCCCTGGGGAGTGCTGACCATCGATGGGAAAAAGCCGGCCCGCCTGCCAGATCCAGCCACCGGCCTGCCGCTCCATCTCGGACCCGGCAGCCATCACCTGACCTGGCGGGCCGCGCCGTTTCCCACCCAGTCCTGCGTTATCTCTGTTCCCTCTCTCCCCACCGACACGTGCCTGGCGACCGAAACCTCCCAGACACCCGATCAGCACCTGGCCTGGATCATCTCTTTTCAGAACTCCATGCTCACTCTCCCCAAAGAGCAGCAGAGCGCGCTAAACGCGCAAATTCAGCAGATACTGGATGGCTTTCAGGCCAGCGACATTGTTCAGCCGGGCGAGCAGTTTGTTGAGGTCACGGCCAGCGGCGACGGTCCCAACCCGCAGTTCCCGATCGGAGTGGCGAATCAGCCGCTGCGTGCGACCTTGCACCTGACGCTCGATAGCAATGGCACGGCCAACGCCTGCGCAGCCGGGGGAATAGTCAACGCCTGCACGGTAAACGAGCAGCGCTGCGGCGGACTCTGCACGCAGAGCAGCGAGGGAATGTCCTGGGATGTCCTGGCGGTGGTCAGGACATCCTGGACCTACACCACTCTGGATGGACGCGTCGTAGCTGCCGACATGGCCGACGCAGAGGCCGGGGCTGCGCTTATCGAGCATGTGCTCGCCCTGACCATTCGCTGGGATGGCACAAACTGGCACGTGCAGGCCGCTCCCCAGTTCTTCAATGGGCCTATCCCCTGCGTTGCCGCTGCGGACGACGCGTCCATCAGCAATAATTTTGGCACGACGCCTTTCCAGGCTTTTGACTGGCGCTACGTGCCCGCCTCCAACATCGCCGCCGGCTGCCTGATTGCTTTGACCTCGATCACCAACGGCGGTCCCTCTCCCACCCCAAATTCGCAGCTTCTCTACCTCCATCGCTTCGGCATCTTTATCGCCATCAACCATCTGGCTCAGGAGTATAATCCCTATCTGCCTCACCCCACGCTCCATGAATTAAGCCTGGCACGCGAATTGGCTGCGCTTGCACACATTTCGATTGCGTAAATTTTTGCCAGTATTGCTTTGATTATATGTTATCCTGTTCGTTGTACATAATATACAGATCACTGACCAGATATTGGTCGGTAGCTTTTACAAGGAGCAGCACATGCAGCCAGCAGTGAGCCCGCCAAATTCCGGGCGTGTTATTATCCGGTACAGCCTTAACTTTGGACTCATCCAGGCCGTTATAGGGGTGAGTATCCTGCTTCTCAATGCCTTTGTATACAGAGGCGCCGGCCTTGCTCTCTTGCTCCTGAGCGGCGCGGACTTTTTTCTGAATTTAGTCATGTACTTTGGAGTGGGCATTCTGGCCTCTAAACAAACTGGCCGGTTGAGTACGGGCCTGTTGGCGAGCCTGTTGACCGGAATCTTCTTCGAGGCAATCGTTTTTATCGTGAACCTGGCCATTTCCATCTTCAGTGCCGGTCCTAACACATTCCAGGCTAGCCCCATTTTATTAGAGTTTGAGCTTCTCGGCTCCTGGCCGGTAATCGTCCTGAGTGTCGGCCTGGGTGCGCTCGGCGGGTTGATCGGCAGGAGTAAATCCCCGTTTCGCCTCGCGCCCGCAGTTCCGGTCTATCCCTCTTATCCCGTTCAACCGCAGCAGCCCTACACGCCGTCTTATGTGCCAGCGCCGCCACAGCCTGCTCCCCAGGCCAGCCCCGATCTGCCAGGGGATCAGCCGCATATGGAGCATCCGCATTAAACGGGCCTTCTGCATTACCCGCCGACTGATCGGCACAGCCAGCAGGATGCGGACAGGCAACACCCTGGCGTTAAGGCAAGGGCCATGCACGTTGAGTGCGCGAGATAGCAGGACGCGAGCATGAATGCAGGGCGCACACAAGGGACTTCCTACTATAGACGGGCGTTGGTGTTGTTTGCACATGTTTCGCGTACATCCGACGCGAATCTGCCTGGTTGGGCGGATGGATGGAGGCACGTTGATCCCCGGCCACATTCTATGTCCCCACCATCGCGCAGAACATGCGTCGCTTTTACGTGGAAAATGTCCCTGCGCAGAAAATCCCCGTCCATAGTAGGGATACCGCTTGTCCGCGTCCTGTATGCTTGTCCGCGTCCTGTGCCATCACGCACCCCACGTGGCCCTTCGCTTGATGCGAATAGGACGCCGCTTGTCCGCATCCTTCACACCTACATGCTTAATTCGTCGTCACCTTGCGCCGCTCCACCGCGCGCACGATGCGAATCTCCTCGTAGGAGTATTCGTCGCCCAGGACCTCTTTGGCGGGCTTTAACCTTTCGTCGCCAACCTGCGAGAGGACCTCTGCGATGACTCGATAGCGTTCAGGAGAAACCAGGGCCGCGAGGTCCAGTTGCTCGCCAAGCTCAAGCTGGGTGACGAGATGGTTGATGATCGTGCCCACAGTTAGGCCGCGCTCCCTGGCGATCTCTTCGATGCTCAAGCCCTGGCGGTAGAGGCCCAGGGTGATGGCCTGCGTGGGAACAGTGTTTGCGCGGGGCGTGCTCTCCCTGAGAGGTTTCTCCGGCTCTGCGGGAGCCTCCGGCTCGGGCGGCAGCAGGCCGGTGGACAGGCTGTGCTCCTCGCAATAGGCGCGGATCTCGCGCGCCATGATCCCATAGTAAGCCTCGAGTTTGCGCCTGCCAACTCCTGGGATGCGCAGGAATTGATCCTCGGTCACGGGCCGCTGGACGGCCATTGTTTGCAGTGAGACGTTGGAGAAGACAACGTAGGGCGCGACATTTTGCTCGTCCGCCAGTCGCTTGCGTACTGCGCGCAGATGCTCGTAGAGGCCCTCGGACTCAGGCTCCAGCGTTGTGCGCTCCCGCTGAACTTTCCCTGAAAGACGCTTTGGCTCGGCGGGGAGAAAGACCTGGCGCTGCTGGCGCAGGACCTCGCGCGAGAGCTCGTTGAGGCGAAGAATGGGCAACCCTTCGTCGCTCTGGCTCAGCAGGCCCTGTTGCAGCAGTCCACGCGCCAGGCGCTGCCACTCCTCGACGCTATACGCCTTGCCGATTCCATACGCTTGAAGCTGGTCGTGCTGGTAATCGCGGATACGCTGGGTATTGGCCCCGCGCAGGATGTCGATGATGTGGCGCATGCCAAACCGCTCGCGCGTTTTGCCCACGCACCAGAGAAAACGGCGCGCGTCGACGGTACGATCCTCCAGTTCCATCTCTCCGCGCAGACAATTGTCGCAATTGCCGCAGTTCTCTTCTGTATACTCCTCGCCGAAATAGCCCAGCAGGGCGCGGCGGCGGCACGCAGTGCTCTCGCAATACGCCATTAACTGGCGAAGCTGCTGGCGCGCCACCTCCTGCTCTGTGGGAGACTTCTGGTCGAACCAGTACTCGATCTTCATGCGATCGCCGTAGTTGAGGAAGAGAATGCACTGCGCCGGCTGCCCGTCGCGCCCAGCGCGGCCAGATTCCTGGTAGTAGCCCTCCAGGTTGCGCGGCAGATCGAAGTGAATGACTGCCCGCACATCCGGCTTGGCGATGCCCATGCCAAAGGCGATCGTCGCGACCAGCACCGGCACGTCGTCGCGAATAAAGCGCTCCTGATTCTCAGCGCGCTCGTCGGTACTCAGACCAGCATGATAGGGCAGCGCGCGAATGCCGTCCTGTACCAGCGCGGCGCTCAGATCATCGACATTGTTGCGCGTCTGGCAGTAGATAATCACTGACTCGTTCTCGTATTCGCTCAGGATTTTCAGCAGTTCCCGATAGGAGCCGCGACTCTTCGCGCGCACTTCGTAGTAGAGGTTGGGACGATTAAAGCTGGCAACATGGAGGTAGGGATCGTTGAGCCGGAGCTGCTCCAGAATGTCCGCGCGCACCCGTTCGGTGGCCGTGGCGGTCAGAGCGAGCATGGGCACGTCTGGATGGCGCGTGCGCAGGCGGCCCAACTGGCGATACTCCGGGCGAAAATCGTGTCCCCACTCGCTGACGCAGTGGGCCTCGTCCACCGCCAGCAGCGAGAGACCAATATTAGCCTCTGCCTGCTCCAGCAGCGCGAGGAAATCGGAGGTCATCAGACGTTCGGGCGCGACGTAGAGCAGCTTCAGGCGACCGTTGACCGCCGCGTATTCGCGCGCGCTGCGTTCGGCGGCGCTCAGCGAGCTATTGATGAACGTGGCGGGAATGCCATTGGCGCGCAGACGCTCCACCTGATCCTGCATCAGCGCGATCAGCGGCGAGATCACAACGGTCAGGCCCGGCAACAACAGAGCGGGCAGTTGATAGGTCAGCGATTTTCCTCCGCCGGTTGGCATCAGAACAAAGGCGTCGCGTCCGTCGAGCACCTGTTCGATGACCTGGCGCTGCCCCTCCCAGAAGCTGGTGTAGCCAAAGTATTGTTTCAGCGTTGCTTCAAGCGGCTCCAAACGAAGGCCCTCCTCCTCTACGTATGCTAAAATCTATCAGCTTAGATCATACCACCCCCGGCAAGCCCGCGCCGCTTTTAGATTTCGAGAAAATCCACGATCCTCCTGCGTATGCCCGTCGGCGTCAAGCCCAACGCCTCGTCCTGCTGTTCCGGTTCCCCGTACTGGTCGAGTATCGCGCGCGGCACGCCAATGGTTTCGATGCAAACCGGACGCCGCTGCATGGCCGCCACGATATCCGCGACCAATCCGCCAGCGTAATACGGCTCGACCAGGACGATGCGCTCGCCGGCACATTCCCGGCGCAGCGTCTCGCCATCAAAGGGTGCGACGGTCGTGCAGTACAACACGCTGACATCCAGATCCTCGACGGCCTGCACGGTAGCCTCCAGCAGCGGACCGACCGCGACGACTGTGCCCGCTCGCCCCCGCTTGATGACCGCCAGCTTGCCAAACTCGACCTCTTGTTCGCGGGCATTGGTGCGCGCGCTCAGACGATAGTAAGTCGGCGCGCCATTGGCGTAGGACTGGCGGAAGAGGCTTGCAAACTCCAGGGCGGTGCCCGGCACGACGATTTGCATGCCCGGCAGAGCGCGCAGAGCCTGGATGTCGCCCGCCCCCTGGTGCGTCATGCCCTCGATGCTGTAGTCATAGGAGCCGCCAGTGCTGATGAAATTGCCGCCCAGGCGCTGATAGCAAAAATCATCCTTGAGCTGCTCAAATGGCCGCTCGACCAGGAAAGGCACGATGCTGTGAGCTACCGGGATAAAACCCTCCAGGGCCAGTCCCGCCGCCACGCTGATCATACTCTGCTCCATAATCCCCACGTTGATGATGCGCTCATGCGGTTGGAAACGCGAGGCGCTGATGTCCGCGAGCACAACGACCAGGCGCTTATCCTCCTTGAGCATGGTGCTGAGCGTGTTCACCATCTGGGTACGCATGTCAATCATTGCCTTCCCTCCCTCATTCTACGCTCTGTGCGATCTCCGCTATGATCGCAGTCGGACGACCCGCAGCGGGATGCGCCAGCACGGCGAAGATTTGCTCATGGTCACGTCCGTTGATGGTGCGCGCAGTCCAGCCAAAGCTGGCGAATTTGGCCGCGAGATCGCCCAGCTCGGGTGTACTGGTGTGATTATTGATAACAATGCAGGCCAGGTTATCCAGGCGCAAATGCCCGGCCAGCAACGCCGCTTCCCAGATACTGCCTTCGTTACATTCGCCATCGCCGACCAGCGCAAAGACCCGTCGATCGCTGCCTTTCAAACGCAGGCCAAGCGCCATGCCGATGGCCATCGGCAGGCCGTGCCCCAGCGAACCGGTCGAGGTCTCCACGCCCGGCACCTTGTTGCGGTCCGGGTGCGCGCCCAGGCGACTGCCCCAGCGCGTAAAGGTCGTCAGCTCGCTCGCCGGGAAAAAGCCCTTCTCGGCCAGAATGGCGTAGAGCGCCTGGGGACCGTGCCCCTTGCTCAACACAAAACGGTCCCGCTCCTCGCTGCGGGGATTGCGGGGATCATAGCGCAGCACGCGATCATATAGCACCCACAGCACATCCATCGTCGAGTGCGCCGCCTCGTCGTGCTTCTCGTCACCCGTCGCCTCCAGCATCAATCGCTCAATTCGGGCAATTCCGCTCTCCATAACATCTCTCCTGTCGGGAATAATCTCTTTGTGCAGACTTCTGCCCTTTCAGCTTACCGCGCAACAGCCGCCCCAAGCAACGGTAGAAGGTGCAGAGTCCGCGCTGTCCATTGGAACAGGAACCCAAATCACCTCTTGCTTGCTTTCCGCTTTTTCAAAGACGTGGCGTATTAGAGAAATAGCGAGCCATAAAACCAGCCTATTGAAAAATGGTTTGTGATACTTTATACTTCTGTGAAAGGGATGTCTGAAAGGATGACCGCCACGTGGGATTTGTATGCAAAAGATTTGTTGCGGGAGCGCCCGCAGGATTTTGTGGAGTTGATTCTGCCGGGGGCGCGCTACATTGCCCGGCGTGAGAGCCAGTTCCAGATGCGCGAGATACGCCTGGATCGATTGATTGAAGTAGAGTACTGCGGGCAGCGGATATTGATCAACCTTGAAATTCAGGTAGCGAAAGATCCACGTATGGGGATGCGGCTGCTGCGCTATAGCCTGGCAGCC